>CEOQ01056145.1_pt1 | contig 15121 bp, 7 predicted proteins | sample 361351 | NCBI WGS metagenome assembly CEOQ01 (sample SAMEA2619907, study PRJEB7988) | marine metagenome | biome: marine biome (ENVO:00000447); feature: deep chlorophyll maximum layer (ENVO:xxxxxxxx); material: "saline water (ENVO:00002010), including plankton (ENVO:xxxxxxxx)" | depth 60 m | reverse complement strand
GGTATTCAATGTATGACAGGTTCGGGCGTATTAGACCCTGATTATTACCCTGAACTGATTAAATCAATTTTGAGAACAGTCGAACAACTTAAGGATGAATTAAATATTCATATGGAGTATGTCAGTCTAGGCGGCGGATATGGAATTCCTTACACTGATGAGGACTCTACCTTGGACTTTGATGCCGTATTTTCACAAGTAGGAAAGAACTTCAATTCTTATTTTGAACAACAGAATGAATCAAAACCGTCGCTCTGGATAGAACCGGGGAAATCAGTGGTTGGTGATACGGGAATACTTCTAACTCGCGTGACAGGTATTAAAGATAGTTATAGGAAATATATCGGTGTGGATGCAGGGATGGAAACGCTTATGAGGCCTGCACTTTATGGTGCACATCACAGAATGTATAAAGTAGGCGAGCCAGATGCTCCAATTGATCAGACTGTTGACATTACAGGACGAATTTGTGAAAATACCGATCGCATTGCTGTAGATCGGGAGTTTCCATATGTGGAAGAAGGCGACCTAATTGCTGTTATGGATGCGGGGGCATATTGTTACACCATGTCCCATCAATTTTGCACACGCCCCAAACCTGCTGAGGTGCTTCTTGATGGCGAAAACCCAACTTTAATCCGCCGCAGGGAATCAATTGAAGATATTTTTTCAGGCTGTGAAGTTTAGATTTTATCCTTTAATAATCGGCCTGGTGACTGGTTTAGTTGGCCAGAATATTCCGAGTATCCATCAAACCCAATTAGACTATTACAACCAAAATTACATTTTTCAAGAATTAGATAATAGTGGACCCATAAGACCTAAATTAGATCGACAACGGGAACCAACTCGGGAAGTTTTTGGGTACCATCCTTATTGGATGGGGACCTCATGGCAAAACTATAATTTTGATCTGATCTCCACCTTAGCCTACTTCAGTGCCGAAGTTAATCCAAATGGCACCTTAGACGACCTCCATGGATGGCCCGTTGCGAGTCTAATCAATGAAGCGCATGCCCATGGAACAAATGTTGTATTGTGCGCCACTTTATTCAGCAATAGTGGTTTGGAAACGCTCCTCAGTAATCCTACTTACCGACAGACGTTGATTGATAATTTGATTGAACAAGTCCAAGCTGGAAATGCGGATGGAGTGAATATTGATTTTGAATCCTTCCCCGCCTCACAAAAAGAAAATATGGTAACATTCATTACAGACCTCACATCAGCATTTCATACCCAAATACCTGGCTCGCAGGTGACATTGGCAATGCCAGCGGTTGATTGGAATGATGCCTGGGATTATAATGCATTGGCTACAATTAGTGATGGTTTATTTATCATGGGATATGGATACCATTGGAGTGGTAGTTCAACAACGGGGCCGGTTTCCCCTTTAACAGGACCGGGATATACTTTGACCTGGACCATTTTTGACTATTTAGAGAAAACAAATTTTCAGGCGGATAAATTAATTTTGGGTATTCCATATTATGGATATGAATGGCCGGCGACTTCCTATGTACCGGGAGCTGCTACAACCGGAACCGGTGACGCTAAAACATATTCAGAAATGGAACCCTTAGCTCAATCCTATGGAAAACAATGGCATGAGTCATCCCAAACGCCTTGGTATTATTACCAGGATAATAATTGGAATCAAGGATGGTACGACGACAGTTTGTCCTTATCTCTAAAATACGATTTTGCACTTTATCATGATTTAAAAGGAATTGGTATGTGGGCTTTGGGTTATGATGGTTCAAATTCGGAATTATGGGAATTGCTTTATGCAAAATTCAGTGGTGGTGCCCCACCCACTCAGCCTACAAATTTATCTATAACAAATATAGGAAACGGGTCTATCCGAATTGACTTTGGAGGTGCACTTGATGCTGAAGAATATACAGTGTTCAGAAATTATTTGGAGCCAAGTGGCGAATCTGATACACTTGGAATTTTCTCTGAAAATCCTATTTTCATAGAAAATTTGAACCAAGGTGAAACCTATTTTTTGTCTATTAATGCGATGAATCTTTTTGGTGAAAGTGAAACGACTGAAATGTTAGGCATTACCCCAACCAACGAACCTGTATCATGCTTAATCGTAAACGGATTTGATCGTATTACGGGAACAAATAACACCTTCGATTTCATTCGCCAACATGGTAGTTCTCTTCATCATGCGGGGTATGCATTTAATTCAGCATCCAATGAAGCTGTAATGAATGGTACTGTCTTACTATCAGATTATAAATACATTGATTGGATTTTGGGCGAAGAAGGGACAGCAACCAGCACGTTTACAACCACTGAACAAAATCTGGTAAAATCATTTTTAGAAGGTGGCGGGTTTTTATTTGTTTCAGGATCAGAGATTGGGTATGACCTTGCTGGACAAGGAAGCAATTCCGATAACCAGTTTTATACAAATTATTTAAAAGCGGATTATTTATCAGATGCTGCAGGGAATAATGTTTATAGCGGGTATGGCGTCAGCAACTCTATTTTTGAAAGTATACCAACTATCACTTTTGATGATGGCAGCCAGGGAACTTATGACGTAGATTGGCCCGATGGCATTCAACCGGTGGGCGGTGCTTCCGTAAATGTGAAATATGTGGGTGTGAATTATGCCAGCCAAGGCGGGATGGGAATAGACTATATTGGTCCATTTGGGACAAATAATCAAATAGGTGGATTAGTTTATTTAGCTGTTGGATTTGAGGCAATATATCCGGAATCACAGAGAAATGAAATAATGGAACAGATTATGTCTTTATATGAATCTCAACTTAAAATGGATGAGAATAATTCATTCCCGGCACCCGAATCAATATCCATATATAAATTATATCCAAATCCTTCTAATACATCCTTTACAATGACATTTTCTTCCACACCAAATGAACAAATTTTGATTTCTATTCATGATATTCTTGGTAGGCCAATAAAACAAACAACTCAAATACCATCCAATTTTAAATCATACTTCACGTGGAATGGATTAGATCAAAATGGTCAACCGGTTTCATCAGGATTATTTATCATTTCCGTCAGTAACGGTTTTGAAACTAAATCCAAAAAAGTAACACTGTTAAAATGATATATCGTATCCCTGTTTTTATTTTTATCAGTACCCTTTTTTCTCAGGGAGATCATCCATCCATCCATCAGGAACAAATGGAAAAACAAAAGCTTAATCCTAAAATCCCTGTGGAGAAAATTAATATCAAAACAGGATTAGATATTCTACTGGATTCTAAATTGGGATTAATTCAAGATAAATCAATTGCATTAGTGACCAACCACACCGGTGTTGATAAAAATGGGACACCAAATTACAAACGTCTCATGGAAATTAAAGATGTAGATCTAAAAATTATTTTTTCTCCTGAACACGGATTATTTGGTGAAGCAGATGCAGGAGAAAAAATCCATTACTCAAAGGAGGATACTGATTTTCCTCAAGTTATTAGTTTGTACGGAAAAATTCGAAAACCCAAACCTGAAATGCTGGCAGGGATTGATTTGATTGTTTATGATATCCAGGATATTGGCGCCCGTTTTTATACCTATATCACCACCTTAGGTTTGGTCATGGAAGCTGCCGGGGAGTTAGATATTCCCGTCTTGGTATTGAATCGTCCTAATCCAATCCGTGGTGATATTGTGGAAGGCCCGATTTTGGAAATGGATTTTCAAACTTTTGTTGGATATTACCCAATCCCAATCCGGTATGGTGGAACGGTAGGCGATTTAGCCCAAAAAATAATTGAGAATAAATGGATTTCCCCTATCCCAAGAGTAGAAGTCATCGAAATTGAAGGCTGGAATCCAAGTCTTTGGTATGATGAAACAGATTTGCCTTGGGTAAAACCATCCCCAAATATCTCTGATTTAGAAACTGCCTTTATATACCCGGGAATGTGCTTGATTGAAGGAACAAATATCAGTGAAGGCCGGGGAACCCAAAACCCATTTAAACAAATTGGCGCGCCCTGGATTGACGGGAAACTTTTGTCCCAAAAATTGAATAAATACAAACTTCCGGGCGTGGTTTTTCAACCGATCTCTTTTATGCCTCTATCCATCCCCGGCATGTCAAAGCACCCAAAATTTGAAAAAGAAAAATGTTTTGGCATTGAAATAATTGTTATAAATCGAAATACATTTAAAAGTGTGGATACGGGCGTTATAACTCTTTTTACTATATATCAATTGTATTCAAGTGAAGTTACCTTCAAAGAACAGCACCTAAATCGATTGTGGGGCAGCGATAAGTTGTATCACGAACTTTTAAATAATACACATCCATTGAAGTTTTTAGAATCTTATTAAATCGATTCTATTTTAAGAGAATCATTTTATGATTAATAGCAGTCTTGTCATTGATGATTTTTCCCATTTTATTTCATTAAGTTATCTACTTATTTGACCATTACCAGTTTTATCAATTCTAATTCTGGGTGATTAACGGGTAAAGCAAAATACATCCCATTCCCAAGTTTTTTACCTGATTTATTTGTTCCATTCCAGATAAAATTTGTTATTCCCGGTTCTATTTCTGTTGCACCTATCGAATTTACTTTTCTACCTAGAAGATCATAGATTTCAATGATTACATCCTCTTTTTCCGTTAATTCAAAACTAAGGGTTGTCTGGTTAGAGAATGGGTTTGGATATGCGGGTTGAGATAAATAAATAGGTGGTAACTCCATTGATGTTATATAGTCTGTTATATCAATCCTTAATAGGGGTAATCTATACCAAACATTATCGCCAGGGCAGGCAGTCGTTCCAAAATAATCTCTGTGACCCAATAGGATTGAAGGATTTTGTTCATATGCGTCTGATAACCAACCGAATAAACGAACGATGGCATCTTTACTTTCATCACTCATAAACTCAAAACAATTAGTTTCAGGCGGATGGTAACACCCCAATAAACAGACACCAATATTCCCGGTATTCGCGCCGCCAACGTGAGCACCTATCACTGTTTCCGGCCGACCTTGGTAAATATTTCCCGCACGATCTACAAGAAAATGATAGCCAATGTCATTCCAACCACGGCCATTTTGGTGAAAATCCTGGATCCATAAAACTTGGCTTTTACCTTCTTCAAGGTTATTTGCACTGCAACAAGCTGCATGATGGAGAGTTAATTTGTCAATATAGGGATGATTGCTATAGGAGTATTTTGAAGGTTGAGCCCCCCATTCTTCCCGGGAAACAATAGTGGGTTTTGGAACATCTCCAACAATGGGAATTAACGACTTGGGTGCACCTACCCTAATTTCAGAGTCAGGAAGAAATCCGATGACGGATTTTACTTCAATTAACTCTGTAGAAATAATTTTAAAAGAAAATTGGTCAATAAATTCATTTTCAAGAGTTCTAAATGTTGCAATTGTAGTGCCAAGTAATTCGTTTCTGAAAATTTTCCCTTGGACTTTTTTCTGTGTTCCTGATTCATTAAAAAGAACAAACTCTGCTCCTGTTACAAAATCCCCTTCGATTTCAATGGCACCACCTTCTAAAGAGTCGAAACTCGGTGATGATCTACCTTCAGAAATAATGAAGGATAAACTGTCTCGTGCTATTAGATGAGGAAATTGATCTAGGACTGGGCCTAACTCACCGATTTGTGCAAAGGATAAGTTAAAAAAAATAAGAAATTGAAAAGTGAGAATTCGTTTCAATTCAAATCTATATGTTCAATAATTAAAAATTAAATCCTATAGATATTCTTTTCACATCTCCTAATGGACCAAAGTCTGCAAAGGAATAATCGACTTTCAATATGGTTGCTGTACGCCAAATCCTATAATTCAACCCTGCTCCAAAGGTTGGACCTTCAATCGATTCTTCCTTGTATAATGAAGGATATCCTGCACGAATTGACACAAGGTTATTAAAAACTGTCTCCATCCCCAAATTCACATACTCAGAATTATCATTAGGGTGCAACGCATCAATAGCGTAGGATAATCTTAAATTTTGTTTATTAATTAATTCACCCGATAGCCCAACTCGGAAAATTAAAGGAATTGGAAATTGGTCTGTTTCCAGATTCGCATTAATGAACTCTACATTACCCTGATTTAAAGGATCTGGATCTACACTGATTTTTTGGTCTCTACCCTCTAACTTCATTTTACCGCCGTAATTATTAATAGAAGCACCTAGTCTAATTCCGTTAAAAGGTGTTTCAAACAGCGCTCCTAAATCCGCAGCATATGTACTGGCACTGGCATGCCAAATTGTTTGTTGAATATATTTTATATTTCCTCCAATACTGAATTTATCGGATAATTTTCTGGCAAAACTTAGATTCGCAGCTAAATCCCGAGCACCCCAATATTCACCTGTACCCTCTGGTTCAGAAATTGTACGTACTTTATCTTCTGGAACTGAAAGATTTGTGACACTTAATCCCAGAACACCAATTCTATGTATTGGAATTGAAAAACCAAGATATTGGAGTCTAACACCTGCAAGCCAATCGCCATCAACAAACATTGTCTCTAACCTGTTCATGCTTGCAATACCCGCAGCATTCCAGTACATGGAACTTATATCACCATCGATCGCTGCAAAGGCACCGCCCATCGCCGTTCCACGAGCCCCTATACCTATTTTCAAAAATTGTGCTGCTGTTGTTCCCGATTTTGTTATTGTTTGTGAATCGTCCAATTGGCCATATACCCAACATAATTGGAATAAAATAAAAATAAGCAACACCGCTATATTGGTCTTATGGATAATTTTTTTCATTATTCTAGTCAATAAAATATTCTTATTTAATAACTGCAAATCGCCCGATTTTCTCACCTATTTCTCCTGCATCAACATGAAAAATATAAACTCCATATGCAATTGGAAAATTGTCATTTGTTGTGAGATCCCAGTATTCTTTGCCATCATCAATTGTTGAACTGTGCACTAATGATTTTACCAATTCACCTGTAATCGTATAAATCCGTATAGTACATTCAGCAGGTAAATGGTTAAAATATACTCGCCGGGGACCTCTGTCCCTTGGATTTTGCCTATCTAATCTTTCGAGGGTATTTGTTACGACATAAGGATTAGGAACAACAGAGATTTTTTCTAAATCATTAATTCCTTGATTTTCATCAATTTTTGATGCTGTTGTAACAAATGTAAAAATATCATCAGTAGTGAAGGGACGAGTTGTAGCAATTTGATAAATATCACCTTCAGTAGGAATAACGGGTGTATCCGCCGGTGGTTGTAGAAATTTTATCATCCAAGTAGGTGAACTGAATCCTTCACCTTCAAATAAAACAATTTCATCATGACTATCCCATGTATCATTACTTTCATTGGGTTGCTTCTTTATGATTGCAAACCGTTGCTTTTCAGGGATCATACCCATGGTGGTTTTATAAATTTCAAAGGGTGTCAATATTCCAGCAAAAGAACCTGTATCAACAATTGATGATGAAAACCGAACTTCATAATCCGCCGGAAATGCGTTTCCTCCTTGTGAAAATACTCCTACAACTGTAGTATAATTTGTTGGACTATATAAATTCCACCCTGTTTTACTCTCATCAATATCTAATGGTTGATCTTCTATAAAAATTTTCAATCCATCAAAAACAGGATTTGATTCTTCATTATTTAACATTTCACTGTCTTTAATTGATAAATAAGTATAGGTTACGCGATATTGTACGCCATCTTCTAAACCGCCTCCGGAAGAATCAGGAATGGCGCGAACTCGACCATAATCTGAATCCAACTCATAGTCGACACTATCAATATAAACAACAGTGCCATCCATGCTTTTCAAATTAAAGGATTCTTTTACAATATTCCTAAATGTCAGTCCAATGAATTTGCCACTATTAGCTATAAAAATTTCATCAACTGGTTTTGTATCCTCAACCGAATATCTTGTTGGTGATTCTTTAAATGTAACGCGGAAGGTATCACTGTCTTCTATTTTCATTGGATCAATAATCTCAATTCTCACATTTCCTGTTCCAATACCTTCTTCATGAAATATCCCTGCGCTGGTTAAGCTACCTTCCGTATAACCTGCTGCAGGCACTCTTGGTATAATTTGGACTGTATTTACATCGAGAAATAACTCATTTGATTCCGGATTCAAAGTGATCAGTTTTGAGCATTCAGCAGGTGCGATCTGAAGACTGTCATCTCCATGATCATAGGAAACTACAGTGTAATAATAGACTTGTCCATTAATTACATTATTTGAGTCCACAAAAGAATGTTGGATGCCGGTATTGCTTCCCAAATTATATGGAATTCCATGACCCGTGTATGGTATACTGCTCAAACCGCTGTAGTCATTTATCAGATCAAATTTTGCTGGTGCTCCTCCAACCTGCTCGAGCGGAGTAAACAAAAAGTTAGATCCATAGGCATCAGTTATTGTTTGCTGATCTAAAAATTGGGGATCTGTACTTCGGTAAATAACATAGCCTTCAAAATCATTTTTCTCTGAAATTGGATCAATGGAAGATTCTGCAATATCATCCCAGTAAAGTGTGACTTTCTCATCACCAGGGACAACGGTAACATTTGGTTTTTCAGGTGGTTTTGCAAATTGATAATTCCGCTCATAAATACTTTGTGCAGTCACCGCATTCAGTGTTAAGTCTTCATAATTTTGTCCAACTAACAATGCAATGGAAAATCGGCGAGTTTCACCCGCAGGAAGATCAATTGGTCCTGAACTGTAAATAAAAATATAATCCCCTGCTGAGTTTGCATTGGCAGAATCAAAAACGCCTGGTGTTAAAAAGTTTTCGAAAACATAATGATCATTAGAAATAGAGTTATTTCCACCGAAAGCCGGTGATGCAAATCCTGTTAGACCCACCATATCTGCTTCATCTAAATCAGTCCATTCAAAGTTTGGTTCACCCGGTTCTCTAATGTCGTATTGATCACCAGCAGTTGGGGCACCGTCTCCTTCACCGGTATCACCTGTATTTGGTATACCATCTACTCCAACATCATGTTTATCCGGATCCCAATCACCGTCATTGTCTATGCCATCACTCCTGCTTTCGTCAACCATTCCATCAGAGTCATTATCTAATCCATCATAAGGATCACCAGGACTTTCAAGAAATTTATAACCGAAGTATCCCGGTTCACGTCCGGCAATATCGCTGTGACCATCTTCATCCCAGCAATAAACCATGTTAATATCACGGTCAAAATATGATAAATCATCCTGCCAATTAGATGGACCACCAATGTGGGGATCCCCCCACATACCGAAAAGGACTTTATTCAAGTCTTTTTGACTTTTATTTGTTACCTTATAAATGAGGAATATAATATCTTCGGCCAGTGGATTTGACCATTGGTAATAACGGCATTCAATTTCAATCCCTAATCCTTTTCGCGTGGAATCTTCTGGAAAAGGGTAATATTCAAATTCTTTATTCGTGCGATCGTCTACAACAAAAAAGGATTCCATATCAGAGTTGGATGCACCTTGGCGTAATGCGCCTGGCCACTTAAACTCTTTTAGGATTTCATTGTACCATCCTTCCGGCCAACTGTCTGGTTTACCGTCACCATCCCGATCAAAATCGTTTGAGGTTGGGATATAATTGCTCTCAGTATCTGCATAAGGTACATTTTCGGAATTATAAGCGAGAGGTTGCCAGCCCCAAATATCCTTTCCATCAGGTGAAACTTCACCTCCTAAGGAAACCAAACCATCACTAATCACTCTTGCTACCCAAACAGTATCTCCATTTTCATTGGTAACCGGATTCCCATTCTCATCAGTTTTAATATAAGCATCTAAGTGACTTTGAGGCTCGACTTCCACCTCTGCACAAATAAAAGGCCCAAATTCATACCCATATCCCAAACTTTCCCATACAATATCAGTGGTTCGGTTTCCTGGGCTTGAGATACTACCGTAATTCCAAATTTCCGACGTTATCTTGTTGCCATTAAGTATAGCTTTCTGTCTTCTAAGAATTTGATCGTCATTTTCCTCATCCATTTGTCTCTGAAGAGTATTCTCCCGCCATTTGTAATAATTCGTATATTGAGTATTTGTCCAATCTTTTCGCGGTGGTTCTTGATCATTATTTTTTTTATTTAATGGTAAAAATGCATATACTGGATTTGAAAGTATTAATACTAATCCAACTAAATATAAAATTGATTTGGAATTGTTGTATTGTGTGATTTTCAAAATTTTACCTAACTAAGATATCGTTTAAAATTCAACCGAAAGACCAGCCTGAATAGATCGAGGTGAACTATAATAATTAGGCCTAATTTGATATTCTTCCCATGTATGCACACCTGGCTCGCCATAATGCTTTATAAATGCCTCAGTTTCTTGTGAAGACCTATTCACAAATGTATAACCTGCTCTTCCCGTATCATTAAACACGTACCTTTCATTTCTACTATCAAATAAATTATATATCTTGCCAAATAATACCACATCTAGAATCCCAAGATTAAAGTTTCTATGTAATCTGACATTAACATTTTTCTGCCAGGGTTTTCTTCCACTATTCATATTCGGGATATAATTAGCAAAAGGAATATTCGGTGTATAGGGCCATCCTTGGGCAAGTTTACCGATGAAACTTATACCCCAATTTTGCGGGGCACTAATCGTAACTGTCGCATTTAATATATGTCTCTGATCCCAATTGAGTGGAACAATCCTTTTTTCTTCTTCTTCTCCTGTTAATGAGTTGAAATAGAATGAACCAGATTTCAGACTATTTCCTTCTGCAATTTGATATGAGTAATCTAGAAACGCTGATGTTTTTGATACTTTATCGTATCTTTTTGTTAGACTAAGCGTAAGTCCCTTTACAATTCCATAATCTTTATTCATATAAATAGAATAAGAAGAAGGGCCATAAGTTGGCGATAGATAGTCAATAGATTGGAGTGCAAGGAGATCTCGAATATCCTTATAAAATACACTTCCCTCGATGGCTAATACTCTTGTAAACTGCTGTTGCAATCCAAACTCATAGAGTACAGTTTTTTCCGGTTTTAGATTTGCATTGCCTACTGATGGAGAAATATTGGCTCCAAAAATACTCGTTTTATACAGTCTACGTAAGGTAGGGATTTGATAAAAATGTCCATAGCTAAAGTGTAGAATTCCTTCATCAGTAATTGGAAAGGACACACCTAATCTTGGGGATATCATTGATTTTTTATTGGCTTGAATTCTCTGATTTTCAGGATTGATCAGATCCTCTATATAGGTATCATTTGGATCAAAAGAATCATATCGAATACCTACATTAACTATCATATCAGGGTATTCTACTTTATCCTGAAGATATGAACTAATAAATACCGCTTGATTTTCATAATAATTATGACTGGGTGATTCATTCACTGGTGGGACTGTTGGCTCTGGATATTCATAGCCATCAAACAAAACAACAAAATTATCTTCTTCAAGATTATCAATTCTAAAATTTGCTCCAATTTTCACTTCATGTCGATTTGTAATTTGACTGGTGAAATCAAATTTTCCACCTTGAGAGTTTGATTCTCTTGAATAATGCCCCATTTGAGTTCCTCCAAATGCAAAGGTTGCAGAAGGTGGAGAACCTAAAATTGAATTTGTAGATACATATTGATCATCTGTAGGGTCTTCAAATACATACTGTTTAAAATCTGTTGTTGAGTTGAAAAAATTTGCTTCATAAAAAGACCGTGAAAATGCTTGAGTCAATTTTATAGAATAATTATTATTTTGTGTAAAATAGTTATAGGTACCATCTGGATTGTATTTATATACGTGGGAATACGATTTCCAATCTCGACTATCTTGGAGCATTTGCAAAGATAATTTAAGTTTTGGCGTAAATCTGTATGTCAGTTTCGAGAGCAGGTTCAGTTTTTGTGATGGATTCATAGGGACATATTTATTATCACCACCAAGTTGTATTATCCAATAATCTGAAACCCTAAAATCTGCAAAATCGTCCGGTTTATGTTCACGTTGACCAAACAAATAACCTTCACTGTCACTATATCTACCACTAATGTTAAATGTTAGCTTTGATAAGAATGGTACCGGACCGCTAAGTGAACCATCAAAGATTTGATTTGCACTTAAATTAACATCATCGATATTCATAAAAATGTCAGTTGCGTCTGAAAAATAATCGCCGGAGTATATTGAAACACTCCCATGGTAATCGGGGCCACCCTCTTTAATTTGGAGATTAACAATACCACTCATTGCATTGCCATATTCTGCATTGAATGCACCACTGACAACCTTCATTTCTTCCAGTGCTTTATTTGAAATATTAACGGCAAGGCTATTGGTAAAAAACGGGTTTGCTACAGAAACACCGTCAATATAGTATCCGACTTCATTAGACCTCCCACCCCTTATATGAATTTCTCCACCTGCACCTTGATTTACGCCTGCCTGAGTGGTAAGAACACCTAAAAATGATTCCACAGGTAAATTTTTTATTTCTTCAGATGTTGTAATTCTTTGTGATGCAGTTAGATCTTTTTGCACCATTGGTCGTTCAGCCAAAACAATAATTTCCTTACCTTCAATAATTTCGGGAGTTAATTGAATGTCTTGGGTCGTAGTTTGATCTAAACTTACTCTTAAGTTTTGAACCACATATTTTGAATACCCAATGTAGGATGCATCTATTGAATGGTAACCAGTTGGTACATTCATAATTACATAGACACCAAATTGGTCAGTTGCTGACCCGATATTTAAGTTTTGAACCATAACATTCACGCCAGGTAATGGTGCGCCCGTTTCAATGTCCGTTATCTGACCTGAAATCTTTCCTCCAGAAGCAAATAAAGCGGAAATGCAAAGGAGAACCGAAACTATCTCATGTTTATGATTCATTTATATTCCTTTTTGTCTTTGTCAAAATTCCAACCTGTTAGTTTACAAATATATCAAACTAATAATATTTAAATAAAATTATACTAATCGTACCAGAATATTAATTATATTTGTCCGTTAGTAAACAATAAAAAAAGAAAACAAGGAGAAAAAATGAAAAAATCAGTTATTAGTTTTTTCGTTCTATTAATTACAAGTACTGTGATTATTGCTGATGGCGGTTTTGTTCAGACAGCTGTAGCGCCAAATAATATATCCGGAAGTGATACCCTTTTTGGCGGTGTACCCTATGATGCTGGTCGTGGCGTGTTAACTGGTACCGACTTGGACGGAGACAACATGCAGGAAGTTTGGATTACCAGTTATCAAAATGGTGGACAAGTTTTCTGTTTTGAAGAAGCAGGAACAGATACATTCGCGTTCGTATGGGCGTCTGCCGTAATAACCGCAGACGGAGGTTCATACCCCCGCGACGTGCATACCGGAGACCTGGATGGAGACGGTATGCATGAAATTATCTTTCACGTAGGACGTTGGACTGGGGCAGAGAATCCTGACGCAGGTTTGCATGTCTATGAATACGATGGAACAGATAATGGATATGGTACCGAAGCTGCATTCAGAGTTGACTTCATGGCCGCTCTTAATGACTCACTTGCTGAATCTCGAGTAGAAGGATTTTCTGTTGGAGATATTGATGGAGATGGTATGCATGAAATTCTTCTTGCAAACAACGGAACAAGTGATCCTGTTTGGGGAACTCAAGATGGTTCAACACCTTATTCAGGTGATCGGTTCATCATTATGTCAGTTACCGGTAACATAGGTGACTTTGGAACCACTATTGTAGAAGAATTCTCCATGTCACCTCGTGATGTTGATAAAGATGGCGTCCGAGAAAATGCTTTAGGTGGAGGAAGTCCACAGGATATAGTAATCTGTGATACGGATGGCGATGGTCTTCTTGAAGCAGCCTGTTTCTCATGGAATAATCTTGCAATGTTCTTCATCGAAGCTACGGGAGCCAATGAATACACTATTGGTGATACAAGTTATTTAAAACTCGGTATCTCTGACGATTGGACCTTAGGCGCTTCCGCTGCTGATATGGACAATGACGGCAAGCATGAGGTTTACGTTACCGGATTTTATGACGGCAGTCTTTTTGTGGTCACTGATTCAGATGGCGATGCCACAAGCCTTGATACCACGAGCGACTGGACAGCCAATTCAGAAGTAAGTATCATAAACGAGTTTGGTGCATATGGTGGTCATGGTGTAAGTGCGGCGAGTGGATTTGGTGTTGTAATGGGCGGCTCAGCCGGCGCAAGCGACATAAACCTTCTTGAACTAGCTGAAGGTGGAGATCCGTTAGATGCAACACATTGGACCTTGAGTACTTTTGCACTAGAAGACGCTACAACCGGCTCAGTTCAAAAAACCAATTTAGCCGACTTCGATGGCGATGGTAACTGGGAGATGGCTCTTCCTTACAAAGGTGTCAATGACAGTACAGATACAGGTTACGATTGGGATGCAAACAGAGTTTTTCGCTTAGCTGAATGGGATGGCTCATTATCATCAATCAGAGACATCACTTTGATTACGCCCGATGATTACAGGCTTGCACAAAACTATCCTAATCCATTCAATCCATCTACACGAATCGAATACTATCTTCCAGTAAATAATACTGTTTCATTAACTATCTATAATATGTTAGGAAATGAAATTGTAAAACTGGTTAATAAAGAGTTAAAAACTGCAGGAGCCCATTATGCCATTTGGAATGGTACTGATAAAAATGGAATTCTTGTCGGGAGTGGATCATATATCTATGAACTAAGATATGGAAATCTCACTAAAACTCGTCAAATGGTATTTATGAAATAAATAACAAACTGTTCAAAAAAAAGCCCTCTATGAGGGCTTTTTTTTTATATTAATTTAATGCACGGAAAGAATAACGTGAGCCTACATAAAATGAAATTCCCCACCACCCTTTTTCTTTTATTTTTTTTGCCTAGTTTTATCAGCAGTCAGGACAATGCTCTTTTAGTTCAATCATATACACTTCAAAATTCTTCAACAGTGCTATCTGTAAGTGATTCAGCTATTCTAAGCTATAATGAACAACATGTTTTCAAAAATGGTAATTCAATCTATGAAATCTCCAAAGGAAGGATTATAAAGGTATTAGCAAACAAATTACCA
>CEOQ01197223.1_pt1 | contig 15140 bp, 11 predicted proteins | sample 361351 | NCBI WGS metagenome assembly CEOQ01 (sample SAMEA2619907, study PRJEB7988) | marine metagenome | biome: marine biome (ENVO:00000447); feature: deep chlorophyll maximum layer (ENVO:xxxxxxxx); material: "saline water (ENVO:00002010), including plankton (ENVO:xxxxxxxx)" | depth 60 m | reverse complement strand
TCCTGGATTGTCTGGTGCTAAAGTGTATTTAGGACATATTGGTAGGACGATTGATTTTAGTCAAAAACTCACATCACTACAGCAAATTAATGTAGTGAACAGATTACCATCACTAGAATCCAATGGCAAAGTTTGGTTTGTAAATACTTTGCATGAGATCATTGGCACCCCTGAGAAAATTTACATAGATGATGGAAGTACATACTGTTCAGGTGCTGACTTTAACGTTGGTGACATATCTGTTTTAGAATACAACAATTGTAATTAACGGTTATTCCAGTGCAAAAAAGCAACGTCTAGCAAGTCAATTGTTACAGGACAAAATTTACTTTTCGATTTATTATGAAAGTCCTTATAGTTTTTCAGATGTTACTGAGATTGTCGACTAAATGGAAGGTTGACATCATGACTACCTATTATCCAGCTGTCTAGCCTATACAAAGTTTATATGAACGGGAATTGTGCTGAATTGTCATTGCAAAATACGATATCTGTAATAATTATTATTCTAAGTCATAACAGTGGAGTCGAATTATGAGTCGGATCCAAATGCCAAGTCGTGGTAAGGGTGAAAGGTGGATTGTTATTAGACTATTCATAATCGTCTATTTCATATGTTTTTTCTTTATGGATTCTACGTCACATGGTGTCTTTACAGCGACAAATCGGTTTCAGTATTTAGCTTTCGCTTTGGTTGATAATCAGACAATTGACATAAGTGGTGTTGAGAAAGTTCATGGTGAAACTGTTGAGGCTTATGAGATACAAGGAAGACGTGTCCAAATTATAAACCCTGGTGTAGGTCTGCTTGTATCCCCTATATATGCTGTATCTTCATTTCTAAATATAGAGGAACGTATCGAATCACAATTAGGTGATGATGCGGTCATTCTGTACCAGGGACTTGTATTTGCTATGGCCATAAATGCCATGATGGCTGCGGTTTTTGTTACATCACTATGGTTGATGTTACGGTGGTTGGGTTTAACAAAACGTCTTTCTCTGGCTCTTGCAATTGGCATAGGATGGGGAAGTATGACAGCTTACTATTTCACTGCTGGCACGAATGTGCAGACTGCTGTAGAGACATCTCTATGTACTCTTGCTTGGCTATTTATGATTGGTCTAGATCGTGGCAGAAAATTGACACATCCAGCATTTTGGTCGGGCTTTTTTCTAGGAATAGCTATATTAGTTAATGTACCTGCGGTTATAACTACATTTTGTAGTTTGTTGTATATCTTCTATAAGCATCGCACGAAAACATTGAGTTTTTTATGTGGGCTTTTGCCAGGCGTAGGTGTTTTACTGATCTATCAATGGATTGCCTTGGGAAACCCATTTATGGATATCCCGTTCTCTTATTTTCAATCTAAGGGTATGTATGGTAATCCTGACAATATAAGTTTCCTGCAAGTTGCTGTAGAGTTTTTGTTAGGTTGGCATCAAGGAATGCTTTGGTACTTTCCATTATCTATTTGTTTGTTGTTCACAATCCGTGGTGTTTATGATAGAAATGGATTGGTTGTGATTAGTTGGATGCTTATTGTTTTGCACTGGATGTTTGCAACATGGTACACACATTTGTGGATACAAACGGAGGAGATGCTGTCATTTTACCCGTGGTATTCAACGCCAGGTCCTGGCGGGCCGAGATATCTTATTCCAGCTGTCCCATTTGTTGCTATTCTTATATCTCAGCTCGATTTTAGATCACTATATTTGAAGACCATGATTACTTGGCTAGGATTTGTTGGGCTTTGCTTGAATATACCGGTGCTTATGTATCCAGCTGGTGGACCCGTATTTCGAAGCTTCTTACTAATGTTGAAATACGGTATTCATATTCCTATAGTTCGCGTATTTTATGGTTTTTTATATGGTGAGTTTCCTGTTGGTGGTATGGAGATTGCTAATGTAATAACTTGGTTGATTGTAATATTAGGATCAGTTTATTGGTTGTGGGGCAATACTAAGCTAAGGGATTGGTTGTTTTTCAATCAAAATAGTTGAACAATTCTATGAATCGAAGCATTGTTTTTATGATGGATTATAGGGGAGATCAATTGCAAATTGGTGGTACCTCTAACTACTTGAAGCTTTTGGCTCCGAGGGTTCGTGACTGTGGGTTTGAAGTTCGTGTTGCTATACCACATTCTAAACGGACTGAAGATGTGCGTGAATTTATGGAGGCGAACAATATTCAGGTTGATTATATAGATATTTCACCCCAAGCTGGAACTGTTGTAAGTCGTCTTAACACTGCTTACCAATATTTTTCATCAATTATGCCCGATGTGGCTCATTTTATTTTGCCATGGTGGAATTCATGTGAGTACGGTATTTTAGGAGCTAAATTAGCAGGTGTAGGTGCTCGCATAGTTACCTATCAGTCTTTTCCGGAGACTATCGACAGCAATGTATTCCAAGGGTTTTACGGATTATTGCGTAGATATAGACATAATTACACATGTAATTCTGTACACAAAGCTATTTCTGTAAGTGAGATTAACAAACATAGGCTTGTAGACAATAACTTTTATTTGCCGGGAAAAATTAAAGTGATTAGAAACATGATTGAAGTAGATAAGTTTGAAAATGTAGAACATCGAATTGACTTTCGGAGAGAATGGTCAGTTGATGACAATATGAGTCTTATCGTTGTTGTTGGATATCTTGAGGAAATAAAAGGTCATCGATATCTTTTGCAGGCCCTACCCAATATTGTTGCGCGTCATCCAAATATTCTAGTTGCTTTAGTAGGTGATGGTGAATTGAAAAAGCAGTTTGAAGATCAAGTGCTAGAAACTTGTGTAGCTGACAAAGTTTTATTTGCTGGATGGCAGCAGGATGTTCCTAGCATACTAAATGCTGCTGACTTGTTGGTTTTGCCATCGTTATCTGAGGGATTGCCATTTGTGGTTCCAGAGGCAATGGCGGCAGGATTGCCTGTGGTTGCTACAAATGTTGGAGGAATTCCAGAAGCTGTTGTTGAAGGCAAAACCGGATTATTGGTAAAAGCAGCATCTTCCTTGGAGTTGGAACAGGCTATCATAAGCTTATTAGATAATCCATCTCAGATGATAGAGATGGGGATTGCAGGCAATAAACGTGCTAATGCAGAATTCAATGTGGAACGTATGGTGAGAGATACTTGTGATGTGTACAGTACCGTGCTATCGAACGCAAACACACATCCATCTTGAATTTTGTTAAAGGGCTGTCTTGTTCTTGATATACAATGATTTAATTGATAAACATGTATGTTACATTTATGCATGAAATACTATATAGATGAAAAAATCATAATCAGCACAAAACTTGTATGTTAAAAGACATACTCTATTTTCAACAAAACACAACTTTTGGACTTACCGAAAGATATATATATACTTTGGCGAGTGAGCTTGATCGCAGCAAATTTAGGGTGCATTTAATGTATCCAGATGTGCCTCAATTAGAGTCGTTTGCAGTGTTAAAAACATTGGGTGTGGAATTACATTCTTTGCCTCGAAAAGTTGTAGAAGACAACATATTTCGTCTGATCCCAACGATATACAAGTCTTTAAGAGCTGTCGAACCTGATTTAATACATTACAACGATCCAGTAATAGCAGGCATGCTAGCTGGTCGTATATATAGCAAAGCAGGTATTGTAATGACTCATCATACTCCTGAACTTGATCGGAACTATGCAGGGTCAGGAAAAATCCTAGAGAAACTGGCTTTTAGTGGTCCTATCAAAGTGATTTTTACGTCAAAGGAAGATTGTCATACCGGAGTAAAATTTGACGGAATGTCTCAATGGGAGACTGAAGTTGTACCATATGGTGTAGATGTTTCGATGTTTGATGGTACCTACAATAAGAAAGCTGTATATGATGAGTTTGATATTCCTTCTCATCACCGAATCATAGCCAACGTAGCCCGACTAGTTGAACAGAAAGGACACAAGTATTTGATTGATGCAGCTAAGATTGTCCTGAACAAGCATGAAAATGTTACTTTTCTGATAGTTGGAGATGGTAATCTGCGAAAAAACCTTATGTCATATGCTGAGTATGTTGGTGTATCTGAGCGATGTGTATTTGCTGGTTATAGAACAGATATTGCTACAGTTTTGAAAGCTTGTAACATGTTTGTTATGCCGTCGTTGTTCGAAGGATTGTGTATGGCGGTTATGGAGGCTTTTGCTGCAGGATTACCTGTAGTGGCTACTCCTGTAGGAGGAATTCCTTCAACGGTAATTGATGGAGAGACAGGTGTATTAGTACCAGTACGTAACATTAATAAGTTGTCTCAGGCAATGATAAGTATTCTTGACAATCCAACAAAAGCTAAACAAATGGGATTGGCGGGTAAGCATCGAATGAGTACGTACTTTACTGTAGACAAAATGGTTCGTAGAACAGAATCGGTTTATGACAACACTCTTAGGAATTAGTTAGGACAACATTATTACTAAGGTACCATCATCTCCTTTGGTCAGTGTCGTTATTGCATCTTATAATCGTGCTAATTTCGTTTTTGATGCTATTCGTAGTGCGCAGCAACAAACACTTGATGACATAGAAATTATAGTTGTAGATGATGGTTCTACTGACTCCACACAGCAAGTATTAGATAATTTCGGTGATAGTATAAATGTAATATATCAGTCAAATCAAGGTAGGTCAGCAGCAAGAAATAGGGGAGTTAACGCTGCTAGAGGTGATTACATTGCATTCTTAGATTCAGATGATATCTGGATACATGACAAATTGGACAAACAGTTAGCTTTGTTGGTGAAAGAACAAAATGTAGGTGTAGTACATACATTTTCAGATGTTGTGGACGAAAACGGTATTTTGATACGCAAAGAGTCTGACCAACGTGCAAAACTCTATCATCGTTCCATAAAAGCTGGTTATAGTTATGAAAGTCTAAGTAGAAATTGTATTATGTTTCTTTCGACTGTGATGGTTCGTCGTAATTGTTGGGGACGTGTTGGTCCTATGGATACTGATATACCTGCTTTTGAGGATTGGGACTGGTATTTGCGAGCTTCTAGAGAGACAGAAATTGCTACTATACCTGAAGTGTTGGTTCATTTTCGATTGCATTCAAAGAATACAGATCAGGAAGAATTTTTTCATGGTCGTGTTTCGACATGTAATAAGCACTTGCATTGGTTGGATCAGCACCCTGGCACCGACACAGATTTGTACGTGCGGCGTAATTTTTATTTGCAACTAGCAGCAGCTTATTATGTCAAAGGCGACTCAAGAAAATCTGGCTTAATGATGAAGAAGGCTATAGAAATTGACAAAACCCTTCTGTTTACTCCTTCGAACATGCGTTATGTTTTAGCAATGGGCATGACTGTATTTATATTGGATAGATTTAGACAGGCAAAACACTGGATGTTAGAGAAAATTAAAGCATGATTTTTTATGGTTAGTACACTTATTCTTAGCGAAGGATTTGTATTCCGCAATGTATGACGAACGTATCATTCCAGATGAAACTCCTATAGGAATATATTCAATTCATCTAAAGCGTTATGAGTTTGCTGCGTCCTACGTGAAAGACAAACTAATATTGGATGTAGCATGTGGAGTTGGTTATGGAACACGTTACCTTTGCGATGCAGGAAACCAGGTGATAGGTGTTGAGATTGACGCCGAATCTATTGCATACGCACAAAATCGTTACTCACAGTCAGGATGTACAATGTTTGTGCGGTCAGATGCTATGATGATGGGATTTCATAGCAATCAATTTGACGCTGTATGTTCATTTGAAACAATTGAGCACATGGCTGATGTTGATAACTTTTTGAAGGAAGTTGCTCGTGTGCTAAAACCAGGTGGATTATTCATTGTATCTACACCCATCGTGAAAGATAGTAATAAAAACCCAGACAATCCTTTCCACTGTCAAGAATGGAATCCTAGAGATTTCAAGCTTTTGCTGGAGCAATATTTTGGGGGAGTCGATTTATTTTCGCAGTATCGTAGGGAGAGCCGACTTAGTAAATGGATGAAACGTGTTGATATATTCGCTTTACGGAGGCATATTCTACCCATGGTATTGGTACGAAAAATGGCCCAAATTACAGGCGGAAGATCCATGGATAGATTGGAACTGAGTGATATTGTAATTTGTGAAGGGATTGTAGATGAGGCTAGTGAAATTGTGGTGGTTGCCAGTAATGAAAACTATTAATAATCAAGAATGGGGTGACATGTGGACTAAGGATCTTCAAGGTTATGATCCTGATGCTGAATTAGATGCAATAAATTCTGAGAATCTGAGTGTTCGTTGTCAAAAGATTGTTCGATATTTGCACAAAAAAATTGGAGAATTGGATGGCAAGCAAACTGTAGAGATTGGTTGTGGAGGTGCTATATATAGTCGTATATTGGCACGAATGGGTGCTAGACCAACGTTAGTCGATTACAGTCCTGATGCTATCATCTTAGCAAAGCGCAATCTTGATATGTTGGGCTTGCGAGGAGAGTTGATTGAAGCTGACATATTTGATCCGCCTGTAGATTTGATCGGAAAATTTGATATTGCCATGTCATTCGGTACTGTAGAGCATTACAAGTATCCGGAGAGGCTCGATATATGTAGAGCTCACATAGATTTACTTAAACCAGGAGGTATCTGTATTATTAGCACCCCTAATATCTTGTTTTTACCACATGAAATATTGAAATCAGCTCTTATTATTAAACGCAAATGGTTCTTGGGATACGAAGGTAGTTTTTCGTCTGTTGAGTTACGGAAAGTAGGTCACAAATTAGGATTAAGAGATATACAGGTAATCGGTTCATCTTGGCAGGCAGATTTTATGCGTTATGTGAGGATTGTGCGTGAAACAACCACATATAGGCGTTTATTTAATTTTGTAGAAAAAGATACTGATAGTTCAACTAATTTGATCCCCCAAAAGCATCACTGGTTGGACGATTTTCTAGGTCACGACATTGTTTTGATGGGTGTAAAAAGCGACTGAAAATGATGCTATGCGTGTAGTTTACACTGTACTAGATGGACGATTGTCAGGTGGTCAAGTAATTTGTGGTCATCTAATGTCAGCTGCTTTGTCTGCTGGTCACCAGGTTTGTTTGATTACCCCTAGTCTAGGCGAATTTACTGATCAGTTGCAATCTCGTGCTATAGAGGTTATACAGATTCCGATGGAAAGGACATTTTTTTTCCATCGTGCAGTTACTTTTGCAAAGTTTCTTCGTGATTGGGAGGCAGATTTAGTCCATTGTCATTCTGCAGTGACAGGAACAATATTAGCTCGTATTGGAGCTTATCTGGCTGGAGTACCATTAATCAGTCATGTGCATATTGAGAACAAATTTAGTGATGTTCGTTGGATCAAAAGATGCCAGATTGTTCTTGATAACATCACATCTATTTTCGCAGACAAGATAATAACTATCAGTAATGCTACTAAAGAGAGTCTAATAAATCAGGGAATATCTTCAAATAAGATCACTGTGATACATAATGGAATAAATTTGAAAGAACAACTTGATGATTTGTCAGAGACTGACCAGATTCGCAAGATGCTTGGTTTGCAGAAAAATTCTCATATTGTTGGAATGGTGGCTAGATTATGTCCTGTCAAGGGTCAGCGCGAGTTTATTCTCGCTGCAAAGAGTATTCGTGATGTTTATCCTAACACTGAGTTTGTAGTGATTGGAGAAGATTATGAGTTTGAAGGCAAATATCGTAATAATTTGGAAGATCTAGTACAAAAGTTGGATTTAGAGGAATTTGTACATTTTCTGGGATTTCGGAGTGATGTACGCTACATTATGAATTGTTTTGAAATATTTGTATTGCCATCATGGATTGAGGGGTTGCCTGTGACAATTCTTGAAGCCATGGCCGTCAGGAAGCCAGTTGTTGCAACTTCAGTAGGTGGTGTTCCAGAATTGGTTTTGGATGGAGAGACTGGCATTTTGGTTTCACCGCGTGACGTACTGGGTTTGTCTAAAGCCATAGAGTCGTTGTTGGATGAGCCTGATCTTGCACATCAGATGGGCAACAAAGGCTATGAGTACGTCCACCAAGAATTTTCACATGAAAAGATGTGGTCTCAAATTCAACAACTATATAAGTATTATGAGTAGAATGAAATTTATTTTAGAGTCAATAAAAACTGATGCAGGATTATGCATACTACTGACATTAATGTCAATTGGTACAAGATCCTTTTTCTTCCAAAGTCACAATGCAGTGCCATTTGAAATACAAGACGAAATCACGTTGGTTTGGGCCCTAAAGGATTTTTTGCTTGGACAATGGAATGAAATTACTGGACCTATACATAGGTTCGTTGCATCCTATCTTTATACACCTTTTTACGGATCCTACTTTGCCTATCTGTGGTTCACTGGTGCCATAATTGGATTGGATGAAGTACGAGAATCGTTTCTTCTGCAATCCGCTCATGGATACGATTCAATAAATGTATGGGTATGGGTTCCGAGGTTAGTTTCCTGGCTATTTCTTGTACTATCTATTCCCCTACAGTTTGTTCTGACTAAGATTGTAACGCAGAACAAACAAATTGCATTTATAGCAGGTATATTGTTGGTATTTGCATTCACCCATCTTTACTCATCAGCATTTGGGTTGCCAGATGGTATTGGTTTGGTGGTTTTCCAAGTTGCGATCATACAGCAGCAACTGTACTTAAGAAATAGGACTCGTGCGAATATAGTAATTCTATCTTTTCTGATTGCCTGCACAATATTGGTTCAATTGTTGAATGCGGTGGTTTTGGTAGTATCAGGTATCTTCTTGTTATTCTTGGTTCGCAAGAAGGAAGCGGGATTTTCTTTTAGTAGCTTCACCTCCGAGGTTATTGTCATAGCTGGCTGCACAACATTATTTGTTTTAATTGTAAACCCATTGATTTATCTGGTGCCGGACAATGTTATCAGCGAGTTTCATTATGGGGTGAGTGAATGGGGGCCGCAATTTATGTCACGCCCGATTTATTATGTTGCTCATATTGCTCGCGTAATTTGCGATGAGATACTTGGATTTGGATTGACAGTGCTTTTATCTATTGCGTTTATATGGATTGTGTTTGGTCGTCCGGACTTGTTATGGGCCCAACAGATAGTCGTGCCTTTATTATCTTTAATAGTTGGAATGGCTTTTGTTACTGAACTGACATATGAAACTAATCTGATTGCTATATATGTGCCGGCATGTATATTAGCTGCTTGGGTATTTATACAATTGTGGCCATCCAATGTTGCTAGTAATAACTTAGATAGACATGTATTGAGATATAGTTTATGTTTTGTTCTTGCTTTGTTTGCTTTTGCGATGCCAATAAGTAATTGGTTTAGCCTATACCGACTGTCTCTTGTCGAAGGTACCCGTTCCAGTGCTAGGAATTGGATTCATGAAAATATTCAGTCAGGATCAAAAATATACATAGCTCCATATACTTATACAGCGCCGCTTATTAAGAGTTTGGAGCAAGTGCAACTAGAGTCTTCAGTGTCTGAACTAGCATATTGGCGAATAAATTCCAAAATTGGTCGTGAGTTATCGCCATCCTATTTTGTTATCACTGATCCGCAATCGTATGATCACAAAGATTTATTACCCGATTACTATGTGCAATCATTGTTTACATACGGAAATCAAGACTGCGAAATTGGCAGAGTAATAGACATATTTTTGTGCCCGTATAATCCTTTGAGAGGATCTTTTTCGTACTTCAGTGAAATTAACCAAATGCCAAAATACCCAGATGAATTGGATATGGTGTTGTTGAGAGAGTTCAGTCCTCTTTGTTCCATGCAAGATAGTACTTTCGGAACAATAAACTATCGTACTAGTGTTTTGAGCAATAACATACAAGATTTGTGTAGATTTGGACCAATTATTCAAATTTATCAGATTATAGGATTGGTTGAGAATTAAATGACCAGAGTGCTTCGCAGTAGATCAATTTTGCCACTGCTTGTACTATGGATGTTTTTTTTATGTGTGTTAATGACGCTACATTTTGTGTTAATTCAATTTCGGTTGGCTAGCATGCATCATACTCTTACTTACTCTCCAGTGGTTGTACAGCATGCAGACGCAGTATTCACTCACATACCTATTGTCAGAAAATTACTGAGTGGTTTACCAGCATTTGGCGACCAGTTCGTCAATAACATTGACACACACACAATTGCTGCCTGGCCCAGATTGCCGTATTATTTTTTGGCACTAGTTGGATGGCCAATTGCAAATCGATTAGATGTTCTTCCGGTCGTAGCTACTGTATTATTCACGCCACTAAATGCGGCACTAATGTATCAGTTAGTAAGACGCATTACAGGATCGGTAGCAGTCGGTGTGTTGGGCGCTAGTGCTGCTTTGACGCTTCGAGAACTTTTTGTGCTGCAGCCATGGCATTGGACTAACATAGAGGAGTGGGAGAGAGTGTTGACGAGCCCATTTTTCTCTAATGCTTTGGTACATCCGCAAATTTCTTTTGCATTTTCTTGTGTTGTGCTACTTTATTTGTATAGATTGATAGGCAATACTGATAATACGACATATCTAATTAACGGCATTCTATATGGTATTAGCTTCTATACATATTTTTATCTCTGGACCTTTCTAACAGTTGTATATGGAGCGATTGCTTTATTTCTTTTGCAAAGGCGTGATTACATTACATTAGTGTCTTTAGCTAAAGCAGCCGGATTGGCGTTAATCATCTCTTCATTTTATTGGATTGATGTGATGAGATTCTCTGGTCAACCAGGTTTTGTAGATTTTCAAGATAGATTTTCTCTTGGGAGATATCCTGATATTACAGAAAGGGTAGTAAATTTGCGTCCGCATTTAATCACAATTCTTGGTTTGGTGCTAGTAGTGACAAGGCGTCGTATTAGTTACATATATTTATTTGTTTTGACCGCTACTGCCGAGTTGCTGTGGAAAATACCTATTGTGATTGGGCGTGATTACCAAAGTTTGCATTACGCCTATCATTTTTACGGTCCTCTGGCTGGAATCACATTAGTAATTGGATTACGCGATTTGTTTTTGCGTTTTCCGAGTGTAATAAACATAAGTGTCCGCAGAGCGTTTTATATCATCATTGGACTTTTTATAGCAATTATGACTATTAATCGCGCAGTGAAATACTCCAATGAGTATTACACGCATTTTGCGATTCAATCAGATGTGCAGGAGGCATATGAATTTATCAGAGATAATATTCCGCCTGGTTCTGTATTGCTTGCAGCCGATCCAGAAGTAAATATGCGGGTACGCAGTATTGCACCAGTCTATGTATATGTTCCGTCAGGATATGGCACATTTGTTACTACTGATGAGATGCTATTACGACATTCTGAAATGTTAAGGTTCTTTGATATTACAGCAGAACAGATGTTGGAGTATCAATGGAAAGATGTTGTTTCAAGTAGCACTCATTATGCAGGCCTGTTAGATCCTGAGCAATATATTTTTAATGGTTCTCTCCGATATCCGACCACCAACTTGCGCAATCAAGCTATAGTTCAATCTTATTCTTCTCTGCAGAGAGGATCATTGACATATGATGCCGACATTGTGTGGGTGGGTCCTTATGAAAATACTGTTAGCGCAACTGTGATGCAAGAGCGGGAAGATTTGATTCTTATACATGAAAATGATTCTGTACAGTTGTATCAGTTTCGTTTAGACTGATCTCTTTATTGAATTTTCTGATATATATGACAAGTTCGCATGTGAGCAACCTGAGGTAGATAAGAGGACGTTTTATTAATAGGTGTATTTGCGTGAATGTAACACTTAAGTCTAAAAACTAAAATATGCGTATTGGCATTGATGCTATTCATATCTCTCGTAATCTGAAAGGTATTGGTAGGGTAGAACGTAGTATAGTTGAGACTTTGGCAGAAGCATCATATTCTCACGAATTCATTGTATTTCTGGATAAAGATCCTAGTGAGCTTGGTCTTCCTAAGTGTGATCATATTGCGTATTCAGTGAATAAATCCAACAGTCTCGTTGAATGGGAGCAGATAAGATTAAATAGAGCAGCTCGTAAACACAAAATTGATTGTTTGTTGACGTTATCTGATCGCGTGCCATTACTGTACTCTGGTCAAATAGTATTGTATTTGTTCGAAACACCTGATCGACGTCGAGAATTGTCATTGACACACAAAACTGCACGATTTTATCAGCGAGCTAGTGATAATTTGACACGGATACTTTTTCCAATATCTATAAAACGTGCTAGTCTTATAGCAGTCCCTTCTATATTTACCTCAACTGAGATACAAAACAAGTATGGAGTGTTGGACCAAAAACTCATGGTTGTTCCAGCAGGCGTTAGTAGAAAATTTTGTCCAGCTAATGCTTCTGCACATAAGGAAAGAGTCAGAAAGCGTTATGGTGCTACAGGACGTTATGTGTTGCATTTTGCCTCTGACGATCCCCGGGATAACACAGAGACAGCTTTAAGAGCATTTGCTTTGGCTAACATTGCAAAGGACATAAAGATTATATTAATTGGTAGTGGTTATCATGATCAAGACTATTTTGCTGAAATAGTTGCTAAGATCGGTTTGAATGATAGAGTAATATCTGTTGGGCATGTTGAAGATAGTGATTTAGTGGATTTGTATCAGGCAGCAGATATATATATGGATCCCTCTTTATATGAGGGCTTTGGCTTGCAGGTTTTGGAAGCTATGTCCTGTGGGATACCTGTTTTATGTTCAAACACTACTTCATTACCAGAAATTGCCGGAAATGTTGCCCTCACTTACAAACCCAATGATATTAGAGGTTTTGCTGATGGTATCGAGTATTTGATGTTCAACACTTCACAGATGCATCTCATGCGTGATGCTGGCATACTACACGCATCCAAATATTCATGGAATAAGACCGTTGAGCAACTTGTATCTCTTTGCGAACATGCTATAGGTTGAGTGAGATATTTTAGATGAGTTCTACTATTGAACGTAAGTCTGTTGCCATATTAACCGAGATAATATCGCCTTATCGAATACCTGTGTTTAATGAGTTGTCTGCTGATCCAAGAATTGATTTAGAGGTATTATTTTTCTCTAAAACTGAAAGACGTCGTTCTTGGCGCATTCCTTTTGAGAAAATCTACTTTAGATACCGGGTGCTACAAGGAATTTTAGTGTCACAACGATATCAAGGAGGTCCTATATTTCTTAATCCTACGATAATGTATGATATTTGGAGAGGGAAATATCATTCCATTATTTGTTTTGGATACCATCATCCTACAATTTGGTTAGCATTGATTGCATGTAAAATGTCTCGGACTCGTGTTTTACTATGGAGTGAAAGCACTGGTATGGATCATCGTGCCCCAAACAAGATTGTTGAGTATATAAAGCGATATCTAGTTAGTAAATTTGATGGGTTTGTGGCTGCTGGACGTTCTCAAGTGGATTATTTAGAAAGTATTGGTGCGAAAGATAACCGTATATGGGTGGCTCCTGATTCAGTCGATTCAGACTTTTTCGTTGAAAAGACAAAAGAGTATAGAGATAGAAAAGACGAGATAAAACTAGAATTGGGAATTTTTGGACCAGTTATTCTATATGTTGGGCGAATGTTAGACGATAAGGGAATCCCTGAGTTAATTGAAGCATTTCAAAAGGTTATTGTTGTAGAAGATGCTATGATGCTATTGGTTGGTGATGGTCCAGATCTTGAGCGTTATCAGGAAGTTTGCAATCGAAAATCACTTACTTCAGTAATCAGGTTTGAAGGATTTTGTTCCCAGGAAGTACTTCCAAAGTATTACGCTATAGCTGACTTTTTGGTGTTTCCGACCCGAAGTGATCCTTGGGGATTAGTATTAAATGAAGCTATGTGTGCTGGACTGCCCGTAATATGTTCTGTGGCTGCAGGAGCTTCTGCTGAACTTGTACGTCCAGGTCGTAATGGACTGGTGCATCAGCCTGGCAATGTCGAAGAAATACGAGATCACATGTTAGCTTTGCTGAAAGACAGTACAAAACGCACAAAAATGGGTTTGGCATCACAGCAAGCAATCGAAGCTTTTCATCCCACTAAAATGGCTCAGGGATTTGCAGAGGCTGTGTTCGATTTGCCTAACGATGCATATAATTTAAAACATGCAAACTAGTTTCAGTGTCTCTGGCAACATTCGTTGGGTTATATTTGCGGGTTTATTGCTTATATTCTTTCAGACTACTCGTGGATTACCTGGATTTATTGTAGATGAGTTCAGGTTTGTTATGTCTAGTGACTATGTATGGCCTATTAGTGTCAACAATGTTGAACGATCGATTTCGCTTCGCGTTCTACTTTCTTATATGCGATGGTTACCGTTGGCAATCTTAGCGACAGTGCCATTAAGTTTAGCTTTACAGAAACGCATAATTCCACGTCCGTTAAAAACGGTTGATGCTAGTGTCATACCATTTTTTGTTTTCATACTTATTTCATGTTTGTTCTCTATTGATCCGAACACATCATTACTTAAAGTGTTCTCTGTTTTTTTGATGTATGGTGCAGTTTTTTGGGGAGTTTGGCTTTATGTTGATGCGGTTGGGATCGAGGAGGTTGCTAACACAATTATTGATTTATCAGTGATTGTGTTCGGTTTACATATTATCAGTGCTATTGTAAATCCGACAGGTGCATTTCCATACTTAGGAAGATTTCAAGGTTGGACTTTTAATCCTGGTATTGCTGCAGGTCATGCGTCATTATTATTGCCTCTAGCTCTGTGGATTGCATTACAAAAATCTCGATGGCAGTATTGGTTGTTGGTGAGCGCAATGTTATTTGTTCTGATTCTGTCACAGACTCGTACGGAACTTATAGCTGCAGGTGTCGGTTCCACTTACTTTCTGGCCCGTACTTACCCTAAGCGGATATTTGTTTCCCTGATTACGACTATATCGGTGTTGTCTATTTCTTACGTATGGATTGAGGCAGGTCCTAGGATGTTTCCATCTGGTACTGAATTTGGATTAGGTCATATAGCTGATACATTGAGTGATAATAATTTGAATACTGGACAGGAATACAACGAGTTAGAACTACAAGATCCATGGTACGATAGATTTAATCCTCGTACT
>CEOQ01066937.1_pt1 | contig 15155 bp, 17 predicted proteins | sample 361351 | NCBI WGS metagenome assembly CEOQ01 (sample SAMEA2619907, study PRJEB7988) | marine metagenome | biome: marine biome (ENVO:00000447); feature: deep chlorophyll maximum layer (ENVO:xxxxxxxx); material: "saline water (ENVO:00002010), including plankton (ENVO:xxxxxxxx)" | depth 60 m | reverse complement strand
TTCTTCGAGAGTCGCTCTAAATGATGAAATTAAGTCATCAGGCAAATCACTTATAAATCCTACAGTATCAGTCAATAGAATTTCCAAATTATTTGAGAGGTATGTTTTTCGAGTAGTTGGATTTAATGTAGAAAAAGGCTTTGTGCTTTCGACTACATTAGATTTAGTTAGCTTGTTAAACAATGTTGATTTCCCTGCACAGGTATATCCAATTAATGATGCTGAAAAAAGCTCATTTTTCTCCCTATTTGTTCTTGTTTGAAATCTTCTCCTACTGAGGTCAGAAATTTGTTTTTCTAATATATTAATTCTTTTTCTTATATATCTTTTTCTTTGCTCACTCTTCTTTTCGCCTGGTCCTTTCGAGCGAATACCCCCGGCAATTTGAGAGAAGTCTTTCTTGAAAGTTCCTACATATCCAAAACCCGTTATTCTCGGTAATTCATACTTAAGCCTAGCTAGCTCAATTTGTGTATGTGCTTCTTTGGATTGCGCATTCTTTTCAAATATTTCCAATATTAATTCTGTTCTATCGCTAATTTTAATATTAGTTAATTTTGAGATTTCTTTAGATTGAATCGGTGACAGTTCATGATTAAATATTATGCTTGATGCGTCATGATATTTTGATTCGAGTAAAATTTCGTCTAATACTCCTTTGCCAATAAGAGTTCTAGAATCAAAGGTTTTTCTTAGTTGAGTTTTGTAGCCAACTATTTGTTTACCTAATGATTTGCATAGCTCTTCTAATTGATCAAGAGATTTATCTAAATCTCTTTTAGATTTATTTTCAACTATAGCAAGATAAACTCTTTCTTTCTTAGTATGTGAAATACTATCTTTGTCCGGAGAAGATTCGTTATTATCTTCTATTGTCCAAAAATTTTCATCATTTAATTCGTTTATGTCTTTAAAGTCTTTCGTTAACCACAGATTACTTTCTTTGTTATTATTTTTGGTGCATAAAGAAAACAAGATATTTTCTTTAGAATCTCTTCCTATAAGAATAAAGTTCCTAAATTTCGAATTAATAAAAGCAACCTTGTCTCTTTTCTCGAAACAAGTTTTTCTTTTGGTTATTGAAACTAATCTCTTATTGTTTGAAACAAGTTTATCCCTAAATTTAAGATTAAAATAATTTTCTAACTCCCATACTTCTCCAAGGAATACAAAATCAATCTTTCCTCTATTGTTGATTACAATATTTATATTTTTATCTATAGTTTCATGAACAGAATTTAGATATCTTAAGAATTCTTTGCTGATTAATAGATTTGGGGATATTCTTTTTCTTAGTAGATTTTGTAGAAGTTTTTTTTCACTATTTTTAAGATTTTGTGTTTTTCCAAAAATTGTACTTATTTTCTTATCTCCTTAATTATTAACTTGAATCCATATCTTTGCTCCATACTCTTCTCGTCATCATATTTGATTTCTGACACCTCTTTTTTTTCATCTTCATTCAGCATTTCAAATGCATTTGCAGACAAAATTCGATTGTTAACTTCTATTTCAGCGTAATTGTTTTCTAGTAAATTCTTGTACCAATACGCATCTCTATTCTTTCTAGTTAAGTAAATAAAGCCATCCTTGTAAACAACCTTTAATTTAATAGTTTTGAGTTTTTTTGTAGCTCTACTTAAAGTGGACACATTAGTAATGAAAGTCGAAGGAGATTCTATATCTAAAAGCATTCGTTAATATATAATATAACATTATAAGTATTTAACGTTAAGAAATGGTTAGTTTTGTAGATAATTTAAAAAAGTCAGCTAAGAACGAAGATATATTTGTTGAAGAAATTAGCAGAGCTGTTTTTATTCATTCTTTTGATATTGAAACAAGTTCCGATTCTGTATTGTTCCTCAATCATTCCAATAAAGGGATTTTCGTTTATAGGCAAGAAGATAACTTTATAGTTGTTGGATCTGTTATTAATGACAAAAAAAGAAAATTGATGCAATTACTTGTTTTAACTCTAGACAAAGAAGAAAATTGTCTTTTAGACAATACAGGAAACAAGATAAGTGAAGAAAATGTTATTCAGACTTTAATCAGTTGGCTAAAATAATATGTAACTCAAAGAAACAAGGCCAACTATAGAAAAAATAAATATAAATATTCCAATTATGTATGGAACGGCAACCAATTCGTATTCTTCTAATTTGTATGTATCCATTAGTTCTTTTAGTTTCTTAATCACAGATGTTATTATATATCATGATTCAATTTGAACAACCAATGTTTAGACCACCAAGTGAAGCCAATAGTCTTTTAATACAAGCCACTGTTGGATGTTCTCACAATCAATGTACATATTGCGCAATGTATAGACAACTGAATCAGAAGTTTAAAATTAGATCCAAAGAAGAGATTTTTAAAATAATCTCGGAGCGTTCATCTCCCGATTTTCGTAGATCGTTTATTGCGGATGGTAATGCACTTATAATGCCTACAAATAAGCTTGTAGATGTTATTAAGCAAATTAAAGTATCTAATCCAAATATGGAAAGAGTCTCTTTATATGGAAATGTAAAAGATATACTAAGAAAAAAAGAAGCAGAATTAAATGCTTTAGCTGAAGCTGGTCTGTCTTTGGTCTATATAGGTTTTGAAAGTGGAGATGATATAACTCTTAGTAGGATTAAAAAGGGCGCTAATAAAGAGCAAACTATCGAATCAATGATAAAGTTAAAAAATGCTGGAATTAAAGTATCCGGTATGGTTCTCTTGGGTGTAGGAGGAAAAGATAGAAGTATTATTCATGCTTATGAAACAGCTGATATGCTTACGAAAGGAGACCCTGATTATGTTGGGTTGTTATCGTTACAGTTAAGACCTGATGCGCCAATTTACAGTCTTTGGAAGAAAGGAGACTTTGAACTTCCTGATAAATTCCAACTTTTAAAAGAGCTGGAGATAATAGCTGAGAATACAGAACTTTCGAACGGATATTTCTTTTCAAACCATATTTCTAATTATTTACCTATAAAAGCAATCTATCCCAAAGATAAAGCAGAAATAGTTCAGAAAATAAAAAAAATTATCCTAGAAAAATCAGAAGAAGATTTAAGGCCAGAATATTATAGAGATATAGTGAATCAATATTGATTTTAGATAATTTTTATAATTAATCAGCCCTTACAATTATCGAATTAATTCAGTAAGATAATATGTATATAGGGAGGGATATCATGGATATATCTGTAACAACACCTGTCTTTGGATGCTCAGCAAATGATTTGGTTGGGATCGCCAGACTAGCAGAAGATTCGAATACTTATGCAATTTTATCACCGGAAGTTCCACCTTGGAGCGGACTTTCCAATGCTCATTTGTTATCTAATCATACCAAAGAAACAAAAATAGGTACTTGGATTTCAAATATTTATTTAAGACATTCAGTCATGTGTGCGGCTGAGGCTATGACCATACAAGAAGCAAGCGGAAACAGAATGCTTTTAGGTCTTGGTGTATCACATGCTCCTGTTAATGCTGCACTTGGTGTTGAAATGAATGATCCTATTGGTTCAATGAGAACATATGTAAACGAAATTCGGGAACATTTAGATGGCTCGTCTAAGCAAACTAGACTAAAAAGACAAGTTGAACCATTTCCTATTTATATCGCTGGACTTACTGAGAGAACAGCAGAATTAGCTGGTGAAGTAGCAGATGGACTAATGCCATATCTAGCAACCCCAGATCATTTACAAAAATTGATTCAAGCCGGAAAAAAGGGGAGAGAGTCATCTTCACTTGAATCCGATTTGATAATGACCGCTGGTCTACCTTCTTTCATTTCAGAAGATTTAGATTTAGCAATTGCTTCTGCAAAAAAAGGACTTACAGGTTATTGCATGCTACCTTTCTACCAGAGAGTGCTTACGCTTGGTGGGTATGGAGAAATAGTAGAAAAAATTAAAGGTGGAGAAAAGCCTGCAGAAGTACTAACTGATGAACTTGTTACACAGTTAGGATTAGTAGGTCCAATAAGCCAATGCAAAGAAGCACTTTCAAAGTGGAAAGATGCAGGAGTTGATATGGCAATCATAACTCCTAATCCTGTTGGAAAACAGACTCCTATAGAAATAATGGAGAATATCGTTCAGGTTATTGATTAATTTTCTTTCTATATAATGGTATCCTAAAGCTTTTATGATTGAATATAGAACTTTAACAAAACGAATGGAATTTTCTGCCTCTCATAGGTATTGGAATAATAATTGGAGTGAGAAAAAAAATCTGGAAGTTTTTGGAAAATGCACCAGTAAGTACGGTCATGGACACAATTATGTGCTTGAAACAACAATAGAGGGACCAGTTGATCCAGAAACAGGGATGATTATCAATATTTATCAATTAAAACCCATGATTAAAAGTGTTTTGAAAGAATTTGATCATAAATTTCTTAATGAAGATACTGATTATTTTGAAGAACTAATTCCTACCACAGAAAATTTTGCAAAAATATTATATGAATGTATAACAGAGAAACTAAAATGTGCAGATTGTAAATTACGAAAAGTAAGATTATACGAAACTAAAGATTTATTTGTTGAATATTGGAAAGAACAATGATTAAAGAGAAATGTACATTAACTAAGATATATTCTTTTAGCGCCGCCCATAGACTTCACAATGAAAACTTTTCTGATGAGAAGAACAAAGAAGTTTTTGGTAAATGCAACAACCCTCAAGGACATGGTCATGATTATTACTTAGAGTTAACAGTTAAGGGAGATATAGCAGAAGATACAGGAATGATTGTGAATATTGAGGATTTAGACCAAGTTGTTTCTTCCATTATAGATGAATTAGATCATAAGAGATTAGATATAGAAATAGATTATTTTACAAAAGAAAGAGCATCAGGAGAAAACATAGCAAAATACTTGTGGAAGAATTTAGCTGACAAGATTCCAACACCTGGTAAATTATCACATATTAGATTATGGGAAACGTCAGAAAATTATTTTGATTACGAGGAATAGAGATGACAAAGAAGATAATTCACCTTTCATGGGATGAAATTTTAGCGAAAATTAAGTCAGCAAAAAAGAAGCATTCGATTACTTCAAAAACTAAGATTTATGGAGTGCCAAAAAATGGAATGATTTTATCCGGGTTCTTTGATTGTAAGAATGTATCTAATCCTGAAGATGCTGATATTATTTTGGACGACATAATAGATTCTGGTAGAACTAAGAAAAAATACAAGAAGCTTTATCCAAAGAAAAAATTTATAGCGCTTTATAGCAAAGATAAGAATGTTGATTGGGTAAACTTTCCATTTGAAAAACAAGTTGATGAAGACCAACAAGAAACCGTTGTGAGACTTTTAGAGATTATCGGTGAAGACCCTAATAGGGAAGGACTAAAAAATACTCCAAAAAGATATTTAGATGCTTTTTCAGAATTTTTAAACCCTCCAGAATTTAATATAACTACCTTTGATGTAGAAAAAACTGATGAGATGATTGTGCAACTCGATATTCCATTTTATTCATTTTGCGAACACCACCTTTTACCTTTTTTTGGAAAAGGATACATAGCTTATATACCAAATAAGAAAATCGTAGGAATTAGTAAGCTTTCTAGAACTTTAGAAAAATTTTCTAGAAGATTACAAAACCAAGAAAGAATAACTAATCAGGTTGCCGATTACCTTGAATCTGAATTAGGAGCAAAGGGAGTTGGAGTAGTTTTAAAGGCTAGACATTTATGCATGGAAATGAGAGGAGTAAAAAAATCTGATACTCATACGGTTACTAGTAAGCTCCTTGGTTATTTTCGTACTGACGAAAGAACAAGAGCAGAATTTTTAAATTTAATAGGGAATCATAGAAACTAGATTTATGAGTGAAAAAGTAGCAGTAATAAGCGGTGGGACAAGTGGAATAGGAAAAAGTCTAGTTCTATTATTAATCAAAAATGGAATTAAAGTTGTTACTTTTTCAAGAAAAAAATCTAATATCAACCTTTTGCTCAAAGACTTTCAAGAGTACAAAAAGAATCTAATATGTTATCAAGGAGACGTAAGCAAAGAAAAAGATGTAAAACGTATTACAAAAAGTGTAAAAAGTAAATTTAAAAGAATTGATTATTTAATTAATAATTCAGGAACGAATGTCCTCAGTCCTATAGAAAAAATAAAACTGAATGATTGGAGAAATATAATCGATGTAAATCTTACTGGTGCTTTTTTGTTAACAAAATCCTTCTTACCACTACTAAAAAAAGATTCTCTTATATTAAACATGGGCTCTTTAGCTTCAAGAAATGGTTTTCCAAACTGGGGTGCTTATTGTGCTTCAAAATATGGACTCAAGGGTTTTACTGAAGCATTAAGAGAAGAGGTAAGACCTAAAAAGATTAGAGTTGTTCATGCCGAAATTGGCGCAACAGATACAGCTATTTGGGATAATTTAGGGGGAAATTGGGATCGTTCTGGGATGATGCAAGATATGGAAGTTGCTGAAGTTCTATACAATTCTATTACAAATAAAAAATCTGTTAATGTTGATGAAATATTCCTAATGCCACCTGGTGGTATAATGTAATGAGCAAAAAAGAAATGAATATTGAAGAAATTGATAACAAATTGTTAAATTTATTGCAATCCAATTTTCCTTTAACTACTTCTCCTTACAAGGATTTGGGCGACTTGTTATCTATTACAGAGGAAGAAGTAATAGAAAGAACTCAAAAGTTGAAAGAGGTTCAATACATAAGACAAATTAGTGCTATTTTTGATACTAGAAGCATGAAATATAAATCAACTCTTGTTGCGATGGCTTTTGATGAAGAAAAGCTTGATACTGCTGCCCATGTTATCAATTCTCATCCTGGTGTAACACATAACTACAAGAGAAACCACTTTTTTAATCTTTGGTTTACTTTAGCTGTGCCTCCAGATAGTAAATTAGGACTTGAGCAGACTGTTGATTTGCTAAGTAATCTATCTCATTCTAAATCAACAAGGATTCTTCCTACTCTAAAATTATTTAAAATAGGAGTTAAGTTGGATATGACAGGAGAAGATTCTTTGTCATCAAAAGATGAAAACTTTTATGGTGAGCAAAATATCTCTACCGATTACGTATTCAATGAGAAAGATATCAATATAATAAAGGAAGTTCAAGAGGACTTACCCTTAACACCTAATCCATTTAAAGAAATTGGATTAAAACTTAATATCAGTGCAGAAGAAGTGATTGACAATTTAAAAATATTTAACAAAGCAGGAATAATGAGAAGAGTTGCAGCGATTTTACATCACAGAAAAGCAGGATTCAGAGCTAATGCAATGGGAGTATGGAAAGTCCCAGAAGATATGATTGAATCTATTGCACCAAAAATGGCCAGCTTTAAATCCGTAAGTCATTGTTATAGAAGACCTACTTACCCAGATTGGCCTTATTCTCTCTTTACTATGATTCATGGCCGTTCAGCTAAAGACTGCAATTCCTTAATCAAAAAACTATCAGATATTACTGGTATCAAAGAGTATGATGCTCTATATAGTTCAAAAGAATATAAGAAAACCAGACTTAAATATTTTTCAGATGAATATAAAACATGGGAGAATCAATACGGAAGGGAAGAAGATGTTATCAGTATTAACAATTAATCATAATAATTCAGATATTTCATTCTTAGAAAACTTTTCTTTTAGCAAGAATGATTTAGAGCTTGCACTTAACTCTTTAAATAAAGAGTCTTTTGTAGAAGAATGTTTCATTCTATCAACATGTAATAGAGTAGAAATATATGTTTATAGTAAATCTGAAAATATAGAATCAGAAATTATTCAATTTATCTCTGAATTTCATAAATTTAAAATGGACAAATCACCGATTACGTACCAATTTTTTCACGAAAAAGATGCAATTTATCATTTAATAAAAGTCGCATCTGGTACTGATTCTATGGTATTTGGAGAACCCCAAATTATTAATCAAATTAAACAAAGTTACAATGCTGCCAATTCTATTGGCACTATCGGATTATATTTGCATAAACTTATTCATATATCTCTCTTTACAGCAAAGAGGGTCAGAAGTGAAACATCCGTAGGAAAGAAGGGAGATTCTATAGGCTCATTAGTTGTTTATTTAAGCAAAAAAATATTTGATGAGTTAAAAAGTAAGAGTGCTTTAGTTTTAGGAACTGGTGAAATATCCCAATTAATTGTTTCTTACCTTAGAAAGAATGGGTGCTCTAAAATATTTGTTGCTAGTAAAGATGTTAAAAATGCAATAACTTTTTCTGATAGAAATTCATGCAAACCAGTGATTTTGGATAATATAGATAAATATTTATCAGAAGTAGATATGGTTTTTACAGCAACCGGATCTGATAATTTTTTAATTACAAAAGAAAGAATGGAAAGTGTACTACATCTTAAAAGAGATAAACATATTTTTATTGTTGATATTGCGGTACCTAGAGATATAGATCCTAGAGTAGGGGATTTAGATAAATGTTTCTTGTATGACTTAGATGATTTAAAATCAATTATCCATAAGGATTTTGGTGGAAATGAAAAAGGTATAGAGGAAGCATCAAAAATAATACAAGAATCTGTTGATTTATATTTGAGTTGGGAGAATACAAACGATTCTAAGGAAATAATAAAAGCATTAAGTGAGCATGTTTTTAATATTGTAAATTCTGAACTCTCACAATCAGGAGACAAAAAGGACTTAGAGTTATTGTCTAAAAGAATTTCAAATAAAATATTACATGTGCCAATCAATAGAGTAAAAACTGAGTCGAACATCAAAGAGAATCTATACTTAAAAGTTCTTTCGGATATTTTTGATTTAGATCAATCAGTAAACAATGTTGTTAATCTAGAAAATGAAAAGAAACTTAAGAATAGGAACTAGATCTAGCAAATTAGCACTTTGGCAAGCCAATTTTGTAAAAGATTATCTTATTAATAATCATCCGGATTTAAATGTAATTATTGTACCAATTACAACTGAAGGTGATATAAACCAAGAAGAATTTTCTGATACCAATTTAAATAAAGGAATCTTTGTTAAAGAAATTGAGGATTCCTTGATTAATAAAGAGATCGATATTGCTATTCATAGCTATAAAGATTTGCCAGCTTTTTTACCTGATGAATTAGAAATAATAGGTGTATCAAACAGGGAAGACTCTAGAGATGTATTGATATCAGAATTAAATAAAAACTTAAATGACTTTGCTAAAGATTCAGAAATTGGAACTGGAAGCCCTAGAAGAACAGAACAAATAAAGATTTTAAACCCAGAAATAGTTGTCAAACCAATAAGAGGTAATGTTGACACTAGGATTGAGAAAATGAAAAAAGGTGAATACGATGGAATAGTTTTAGCTTTTGCTGGGATTAAAAGGTTAGGGTTAGAAGAAAATGTTGCTTATATATTTGATTATGAAGAAATAGTTCCAGCCCCTTTACAAGGATTTTTAGCTGTAGAAGCTAGAAAAAACGAAGATTTATCCCAATATTTTCAAAAGTTTTCTACCGAAAGAGATTCTCTGGTAGCAGATTATGAAAGTAGATTTTTAAAAGATATAAATCTAGACTGCGATTTTCCTGTAGGTTTTTGTATGAGAATAGACAAAAGTAATGTTATTTTGGATTATTTTCTTAAAGGCAAGAAGGGCTCAATAAAAAACCATTTGGAATTTAACCTGAATGATATTGATGCTACTTATAAAAAAATCATGAAAGATTTAAGACCTTTAATTTGACTTAACGAAAAATTTAAATAATATAAAAAAGCGGGGTGGAGCAGTCTGGTAGCTCGTTGGGCTCATAACCCAAAGGTCGGGGGTTCAAATCCCTCCTCCGCAACCATCTTAAACACAGCCTTATCTTTACATACACAATTAGACTCTGAATAAATATATCAAGTAAATATTATGATAAAAAAGTGCTACTGTATTTGCTATACTCTTTTTATGAAGGGCTTCTTGTTAGATTTATTAAATCGTTTTTTTATTAATATTAAGACTAAATATTATCCTTTTTTAAAACCATCAATTAATGATATTAAGAGTAACGATTGGATAAAATATTTAAAAAAAAAAGATAATCTCATTATATCTATATTTTTAGGCCTCATCATATATAACTATTTCCCATCATGTAATTACCATATAATGGGTGTAAAGAATTCTCTTTTTTATAATGATTCATGTTACGATTTCATGGCCGCTATAGATAAAATGCAAGCTTCAGATGAGGTTTTGTTTGGCTCTTATATGTTTTTTCTTCCAACAGCTTTCTCAACATTATTTGCTCTTGCTGTTTTTTTCATAGCTAAGTATTTGATTGAAATTAGAATTGAAAACAATAGAAAAAGACTCAAATAGAAAAAATTATCAAAATTATATTTATTGACAAATTCACCTAAATGCAAGTAAAATCAACGCGTTAAATAATATTCTTAAGGAGACTGCTTACATGGATTTTTTAGAAACTGTTCAAACTTACTTCGATTCTGCTTCTACTGGATTGGGTTTCCCCGAGGGTCTTTTGGATCAAATAAAAGCCCCTGATTGTGTTTATCATTTTAAATTTCCTGTAAAGATGGACAATGGGGATATTAAAGTAATTGATGCATGGCATTGCGAACACAGCCATCATAAAAGTCCACTTAAAGGTGGTATAAGATTTAGCAAGCTTGTTAATGAAAATGAAGTAATTGCTTTAGCAACATTAATGACATTTAAATGCGCACTAGTCGATGTTCCATTTGGCGGAGGGAAGGGCGGAGTAAAAATTAAAATTAAAGATTTTTCCCAGAGTGAAATAGAGAGGATAACAAGAAGATATTCTTTTGAGTTGTACAACAGAAACTCTTTGGGTCCTAACTCATACGTTCCATCAACAGACTATGGTACTTCTTCAAATGAAATGAGCTGGATTTTTGATACATACAAAGCTTTATCAAATTCCGAACTAGAATCTGCAGGTAGCGTAACTTCTAAGCATATATCTCAAGGTGGAATAAGAGGTAGAACTGAGGCTACAGGTAGAGGAGTTTATATTGGAGTTAGAGAGCTCATGGAAAATAAAGAAGAGATGAAGTCGATTGGTCTTCAACCAGGAATTAAAGGTAAAAAAGTTATTGTTCAAGGATTTGGTAATGTTGGATACCATGCGGCATTGTTTTTAGAACAAGCAGGTGCAAAGATAATAGGCGTATGTGAGTACAATGGCTCTATCTATAATGAGAATGGTCTAGATCCAAAAAAAGTTAAACAACACATAAGGAGTGGAAAAAGCATTTTGGAATTTGAAGATTGTGAAAAATACGATGATCCTAATCATGTTTTCTATTTAGATTGTGATGTACTAGTTCCTGCTGCCCTAGAAGAAGTTATACATAAAGATAATGTAGATAAAATTAATGCAAAAATAATTGCTGAAGCAGCTAATGGTCCCATAACTTATGAAGCAGATCAATTCTTATTGAAGAATTCTGTAATTATTTTGCCTGACCTATTTTTAAACTCTGGTGGCGTTATTGTATCTTATTTTGAATGGTTAAAGAATTTAAACCATGTAAGATTCGGTAGAATTGCCTCTGCTAATATGGCAACAGGAAAAAATAAAAGTGTTGAAGAAATTGATTTGGTGAATGCCGCATTAGATGATTCAATGACAAGCGCATATAGAGATATTGATGATAAAAGAAAAGAGCTAGATAAAAAGATTTCTTTTAGGGAAGCTGCCTACAGAGTAGCAATTAAAAAGATTGCGATAATATATGAAGAAATGGGAATATTTCCTTAACAAGATTCAATTTTTATATTTAAATAAATTTGTTAAATATATCTGTTGATATTGTTTCTAATTCTGGTGCTTTCTCTTTTCCTTGTTGTCTTAAATATTTAATGTCTATTTTTTCTTCTTCTAATTCATGCTTGTGTCCTTTGTACCAACTCTCAAGACCTTTTGATGTAACTTCAATGTGAAATTGAAGACCTAATGCTATATCTTTATATTGAAATGCTTGATTTTCATAATTGTTATTAGAAGCTAATCTTGTACATTCTTTTGGCAAATTAAATGTTTCACCATGCCAATGCAGTATGTCCACATCTTTTAATTCGGATATAGAATCGAAAATATCTTCATTATGTAAATTCAATTTCCCCCAGCCAATTTCTTTTTTATCTCCTTTGTAGATTCTAGAACCAAGTACTTTGGCTATAAGTTGTGCACCAAGGCATATACCTATAATTTTCCCATTATTTTTTATGTGATTTTCTATTATTTGTAATTCTTTTCTTATAAATAAATACTTTTTCTCATCATTCGCACTCATTGGTCCACCCATAATTATTAGCAAATCATCTTTAGATGGTTGGATTAAATCTTCTGTAGAGAATGCACTATGTTCATTTAGAGAAATACCTTTTTCCGATAGGATAGTTTTCAAATAACCTAAATCTTCAAATTCTATATTATAGATCGCATGAACTGCTTTAGACATAAAATAATTTTACCAGGGTAAGAATTATACTTAAAAATTATGTTGCAATCCAAGAACTAATGAGTATTCGGTATCTAGCTGGACTTGGTTTACATTATTGTAAAGAGGACGCATATACTCTATAGCTAATCTTGTACCATTTGAAAATACATGATTCATTCCAAGTAAGTAGCTTATTCTTTTGTACCCAGTTGATTCTGCATCTTGTGCAAAGCTCATAACAGACTGAATTTCTTTATGTTTACCATCTATCTTTCCCAATGATTCTCCTCTTAAACCTAAAGAGAAAGAAGATCTTATTTCAGAGATAGGCTTTGCTAGCCATATATTTGTAAAGTATTTGTCACCGACTGTATAATTCTTGCTATTTTCACCAGTCCTAATTTCAGCCCCACTTTGTAAACCAAAAGAAAAATCTTTTCTTGTATGCAAATATGTAAAAGATGGAAGAATGTCATATGTTCCAGTTCCAAGTTGCATGCCATATCCTAATGTCCCTTTTGAACCATTAATCATTGTATCCTCTTTGGAGATTGAACCTGTAGGAATGCTTAGACCCAGTGTCGCATGAAGTTTAACTATACTCGATTCGTAAATTCTTCTCATAACATTTAATCTTGTATCTCCCCAACCTTTAGAGCTTAATGTTTTTGTTTGTCCAGTTGAGTGTTTTTTTATTTTCATTTCGTTGTCATGATAATTGATCATTGTCATTAGAGTGTAATCATCATTTACTGCATACATTCCACCAAACATATGCATAGTCATCTGCATATCGATAGGTACATTCATGTATACAGAATTCATTGCTGTGGTTCCACCTGATGGCTTAGTTCTTGCTCTAGTGTAACTAGCAGAAGATGAATTTTGCTGATATCCATCCATATCCATCAGCATATATCTATAAGACCACATAATTTCACCCTTTTTATGGTAATGATCACACATTACACTAATAGGGGCGTGGGAATCAGCTCTAACTGTACTAGTTGATATTTCCTTTGCAATTGTTGAAAAGGAAGCAATAAAAATTAAGAAAAAATATAAAAATATTTTAAATAGGTACATAAGATTGAAATATATAATAGATCAAATAAGAATTAATTCAACAAAAAGGAATAAAAAACCTGTATATAATTAAGGTGATGATTAATTTTCTTACTTCATTTTTTAAATCAGATGAAAGATTAAATCTCTTAATATTAATTGTTTCATCATTAAGTCTTATTTCTTCATTTTATATTGAATACGTAATTGGGATAGAGCCATGCACCTTGTGTGTAGCGCAAAGAATATTTCTTCTATTAATAACTATTCTAACTTTATTTAAATATCTAATTCCTACAAAAATCCAATTATCTATACCAATATTATTGTTTTCACTCTTTGGCTCAATCTTTGCATTTCGACAGATATATTTGCAAGGAGAAATGTCAGTTGAAACATTATCCTGCGGACCCAAATTTTTCGATTTACTATCTTCACTGCCTTTTCATGAATTTGTAGTACGTGTTTTTCAAGGAGATGGTAATTGTACACAAACTTACTATGAAATCTTAGGCTTGAAAGTCTCTGAATGGTCTGCAATTGTTTTTGTTTTTATTGCTCTTATTTTATTTGTAAAATTATTTCTTAAAAACAAGAATTGATTATTTTGTTTGAATAATCATTTGAGTACATCTGAAATGAGCTATAGTTCTTGAAGTCTCATCTTCAGTGACTTTAGCATCCCAGACTTGTGTAGTTCTTCCTTTGTGAATTAAATCAGCTTTGCAACTTATTCTTGCTTTTGTAGGTGTTGCAATAAAATTAATTTTAAATTCTATGGTTGTAAAGCTTTGATTCTTTTCCAGATGATAGATAGAGCCCATACCACAAGCTGTATCAGCTAAGCTAGAAATAACTCCTCCATGTACAAATCCATTTGGTGCCATCATATTTTCTGGAACAATTTTCATCCCAACTACACATGTATCATCATCAATATGTATTAGGTTGATACCTAAATGTTCTACAAAAGTATTTTTAAGCAGTTCTTCTAGTTGTTCTTTTGTGTTAGCAGCTGAAAAAGCATTTTTTTCCATAATTTATCTTAACTTAAAAGTATAAAATTCAAAGAATTTCTAAGAGCTTCTCTCTATTAAGTGAAAGATCATTCTTTTGAAAATATGCTTATTAGAACCAAAAATATTATTTTTATTTGTGCATTCATTGGCTAGACTTTCGCAAAGCTCCAATGACTTTTTCTTTCCTATTTTTTCCACTAATGTTTTCTTGTTTGATTTTATATCTTTCTTTGGTGTTTTTCCTATTTTGTTAAGATCTCCCTCGAAATCTAAAATATCATCAGTTATTTGATATATTAATCCAAAATTTCTTCCATAATGCAAAGCATCTTTAATATCATTTTTATTTGATTTGCTCATTATATAGGGAGCAATAAGACAATACTCAAACAACTTAGATGTCTTCATATTGTACATATTTATTATTTTTTCTTTATGTGGGTTTTGATTTTCAAATTTCAAATCGTAACTTTGCCCCTGGGTTAAACCACTAATTCCAGAATAACTGGCTAGAATTTCTATAAGATTGATTCTAACCTTCTCATCTAAATGAGTTTTTTTATCAGCTATTAGCTCTATTGCTAAA
>CEOQ01268358.1_pt1 | contig 15159 bp, 14 predicted proteins | sample 361351 | NCBI WGS metagenome assembly CEOQ01 (sample SAMEA2619907, study PRJEB7988) | marine metagenome | biome: marine biome (ENVO:00000447); feature: deep chlorophyll maximum layer (ENVO:xxxxxxxx); material: "saline water (ENVO:00002010), including plankton (ENVO:xxxxxxxx)" | depth 60 m | reverse complement strand
GTAACTTCGGCTTGTTCCAAACTGTTTGTACTAAAGCTACCATTTCCACTGCTAAATGCTCGGATCGTCACTTCAGAACTAACATTATCTTCCAGTAATTCCTTGGGCAAGAATTGCTCAAGGGAGAGTGGATATTCAACAGCACAATTAAACTCCATCACACCGTCATTATCACCGATTTCCGCGTTGAATCTAATTTCGACTTCCTGCATATCTACACACACCATCCCAACAACATCACGTGTACACACGATTCTCAAAATCATGAAAATTTCTTAGCTATTTGTATTAGCAATACAATCTTACTAAAAGTAATACCACCAATCAGTAATTATTAAAGCGAGTTTTCGTAAAAATGATAAGGCTAAAAATCCAATGGAGTTCAGATATACATGTGAGTTAGATATTAGCTAAATCAACTTAATTAACGCAGGTCCGAGGTGTCGTCGCTGTGAGAACCTCGTAGAACACAATGCCCACACTTACGGCAAACAGGATGAAGATTGTTGTATTCAGGGTGCTTTTGAGTACAGAATCCTGAGTCGGCATCCTTACAGCGAGGACATCCTTCACAATAACGCCCACCAGTACTTGTTACTTTTTCGGTCTCTCTGTCCGTTAAAGTTACCATTACGGTTACCTAAATACATTCAAATGGTCGGGGCGGCCAGGATCGAACTGGCGACCTCCTGGTCCCAAACCAGGCGCCCTACCGCTGGGCCACGCCCCGATTATATTTGCCCCTTGATACTATGGTACCCCCGGAGAGGATCGAACTCTCGTCTCTGGCTCCGGAGGCCAGCACTCTATCCGCTGAGCTACAGGGGCACTCCGAAAGATTAGCATAACACGTGAATATAGAGGCTCACAAGATTGATATATCCTAGACAAACATCTCGACTCCTAATAGACTACGGAGAATCGACGAGGAGGATCGCATATGCCTGTATTTAGCCCTGAATTTCTACATAAAGCAGCTGTACACATCTACTGTGCCAAAGGGACGCCCGAAGAGGAAGCTGAGATCGTTGCAGCACATCAAGTCAAAGCCAATCTAGTCGGACATGATTCGCATGGCGTTATTCACATAGCAGAGTACTGTGAAAGAATTGACAAGGGCCATATAGTACCCGGAGCGCCATTTGTCGTTGAACAAGAGACACCAACGACTGCTGTTATAAATGGCAACTGGGGTTTTGGATTCGTCGTCACCGAAAAAGCCACTAAAATGGTAATTGAAAAAGCCAAGACTAGCGGTGTGGCAGCCATCACAATACATCTTCAGAGCCATATAGGCAGGCTCGGAGACTACACTACAATGATAGCTCAGGAAGGTATGATAGGCATGATTACCGCTGACTCCGGAGCAGGCCCAAAAGCAGTCGCACCTTTTGGTGGACGTGCACGGAGACTAGGGACAAACCCAATATGCATGGCAATACCCAGCGATCTTGAAGGACAAGTGTTGCTCGATATGGCCACCAGTGCAGTCGCCGCTGGTAAAATAAATCTCGCCAGAAATCGTCAAGAAGATGTCCCGCCCGGATGGATAATAGACAAAGACGGTAATTCAACCACGGATCCTAATGACTATTCTAAAGGTGGGGCTATATTACCTGTCGGAGCAGATCAAGGGCATAAAGGATATGGATTATCCTTCATGGTTGAAATTTTCTCCGGTTTACTCACCGGGTTAGGATTTGGTATCGACCCCCAAGCAAGACACAACGACGGAGTATTCCTAGTTGCTTACGACGTAGAAAAATTTAGACCACTGGCGGACTTCAAAAAGGATGTCAAAGATTTTGCAGAATTCGTCAAAACATCCCCTCCATCTGCTGGTTTCAGCGAAGTACTATACCCAGGAGAAATAGAATTTAAAACGGAGCAGAAAAGAAGAGCAGAAGGAATATTCATAGAAGACGAAACATGGAAACAAATAACGGAGCTTATAGCGGAGTTGAAGGTACAGGATAAAGTAGGAAATCCATTTTAATCCAGCCTACAGGCCAACTAGAGCCCCCTTAATGGAACCACGTTACTGGGGGCTTTTGCTTTTGTTAAGTGATTTATACAAAACCTGTAACAGAGGTATCTCTTGAATTTTAGACTCATTCAAGTCATCCCAGTAAATACCAAGAGGTCTGGCCTGAGACCTCTCGCAATAGATAATCTCTTTCTCTGAAACTATGTAATCTACTGGCACGTCATGACGGGAACATGGGAATGACTCGTCCAAGATTTGCATATGGTCTACAGTTGTCAGAACTGCTGTTTCATCTGTAACAGATCCATACTCTGTAGCTAACGCAAATTCTATATCAGCAAATCCGCCACCTTTACCAATCCGATTGCCTTCCCGATTAACTGCTACTGAACCAGATATTACAAGATCTATCTGATTTAAATCATCAGGCAAGATAGGCTTCCCATACTTCAACGCTCCTTCCATTGTAGATAACACTTCGGACGATACTCCCAATGAAGAATTAATTTCAACAAAGCATTTTGGCTGCCTAAGTCGGGGGACTGCCATATAAACGATCTTTCCAGATTCCAATGCCAGTTTACGTAAAGGCCTTTGCGCTTTATCTGGATTGCTCTTTATGACTGAGGCGGCCGTCCATACATCAAGATTTATTACATTAGCAGCTGCATCTTGAGAACGCTTAAAATCCGGAATTTTATCGTATAAGTCTACGCCATTGGCAGCCCCGGATTGTTGCATAGTATCCCAAATAAATTTTCTGATCTGGTCTTTGTGTCTCACAGCTTCTCCTACATTCGAGCGTTTAGTCATATTAAGCGGGGACACCAACCATAGCCTGTATAATCACAATAGGAACAGCAACGATTATAAACCCAACAACAACAACTCCTACTGCCCTCCACATGGATCTATAATCTAAGACTTGTTTAACAGCCATGGTCATCGCACATAATTGCCATATGCTTACCATTACCAACAAAAATTGTCCGATAATCGGTAAAGCGGAAAACACAAACAACACTCCAGGAGCCTGCGAGAACGCGGTTCCTCTAGCCATTTGACTCCAAGTAGCATGCGTGCCTTCAGTGTTAAACAACTTAGTACCAATAATATATGTTATAAAAGCCCAGATAGCCCATTTTACAAGGCCAAATACAACACCGGCCGCAATCGCTATTATAAAATTCCCCCCAAAAGTAAAATAACTTCCGAGTGCAGTAGCAATTGCGACAATAATCACAACCATCGCTGCCTGCAGCGTAGCCGTGTGATCATGTTCAACTTCCTCAAACATACTCGGCTGCAATAGTGCAGCACCGATCATTCTTCGTATCATGAATCTCTCCTGAAAATTAACAAAATAGACAGAGTCAATCATATACGAGATGGATCGTTGAGGTACTAATTATTTTGAGTACGTTTGATCCAATTTCTATTAATTGGGCAGTTAAGTGCTATGCCAACAATTACACAAACGTCCGAAAATACAACTGACTGGTTTGGAAGTGATCCGTATAGCATGCCTCTTTTCCGTCGGACAATGGCCAGTTACAATAGTGACACACAAAAACTTCACCGAAAGGCCGGCCTACCTAAAGAAATGCCCGACAGAGATGATGAGCTGACGCTCAGTAGAAAAGTAAAACTAAAGAGACTCACTGACAATGGTATTGATCCATATCCTCCTCGTTATACTAGGACATCCCCAATATCAGACGCCATAGAAAATTTCGAGTCAATAGATTCTCCAGACTGTACATCACAAAATGAACAGAGTGTGTCTTTGAGCGGAAGAATTATGTCTATTCGTTCCATGGGGAAAGCATCTTTCTTAGATATACGAGACGCTTCAGGAACAATCCAGACATTGATGAGACAAAATGTTCTAGAGCAATCCTATGAGACCTTGAAAGATATAGATATCGGAGATTTCATAGGCGTAACTGGGACGGTTATGAGAACGCGTACAGGCCAAATCACAGTAGATACTAAAGAGTTTGTTGTACTTTCAAAAGGACTAAGACCCCTACCTGAAAAATGGCATGGACTTAGAGACGTTGAAATACGATATAGGCAAAGATATCTGGACCTTATAGCTAATCCTCAAGTGAAAGATACGTTCGTGCAAAGGGGAAAAATTATCAAAGGCATCCGTGATTTCTTTGATGATAGGGGATTCATAGAAGTCGATACACCTATCATGGTACCTGTAGCGGCCGGCGCACATGCTAGACCATTTATCACTCATCACAATGCCCTTGACCAACAGTTATATTTGAGAATCGCCACTGAACTGTATTTGAAGCGACTAATTGTGGGAGGATTTGACAAAGTATACGAGCTAGGCCGTGTATTCCGTAACGAAGGTATCGACCAAGATCACAACCCTGAGTTCACTCTGCTAGAAAGCTACGAAGCTTATGCCGACTACTTTAGTGTAATGACTATGGTAGAAGAAATGGTATCAAAAATAGCCACTGACATATTCGGAAGTGCCAAAATACCTTTTGATGGCCATATAATTGATTTTTCCCCCCCTTGGGCCAAATTGGACCTAAGAGAAGAATTGCTAGCTAGAAGTGGTATAGATATAGACGAATATCCAGACGACCACTCTCTAACACAAGTCGCTCGTAATAAAGGGCTGGATGTAGGGCCTCTAGAGAGTAGAGGTAGGCTAATAGATAAACTTCTGTCAACATACGTCGAACCCAACTTAATTCAACCCACGTTCCTATTAGATTATCCAGAGGACATGTCTCCCCTTGCAAAAGCAAAAAAGGATCAACCTGGATACGTCGAACGCTTTGAGGCATTTGCAGCCGGAATGGAAATAGCTAACTCATATACTGAATTGAATGATCCGGTGGTCCAAAGAGAACGGTTTGAATCCCAAGAGAAAATCAGGGACATATACGAAGACGACGAAGTAGACCGGAAAGACGAGGATTTCCTTACTTCGATAGAGTATGGCATGCCCCCTACTGGCGGATTAGGGATGGGAATAGATAGACTCGTTATGCTATTAACCGGACAGGCAAGCATTAGAGACATTTTGTTGTTCCCACAAATGCGGTCAATTAATGAACAACAAAACTCAGAAGACCTAGAATAAAACGGTCGTATTAGGAAAGATATACACATGCTATCTCTGGAATTAATTAGAAAAGATCCTGGCTTTGTTAAGGCAGCTATGCTATCCAAAGGAGAAGACGACTGCATTGATACAATCCTAGAATTAGACTCCAGAAGACGCGAAGCCGTTACAGAAGGTGACGAGTTACGTGCCAAAAGGAATGAAGTTAGCAGGCATATTGGACAAGCTAGATCTTCTGGAGAATCTCCATCGGAAGAAATTTTAGAAGAAATGCGCAAAGTTGGAGATAAAATAAATGACCTAGAAGAGACTGTGCGGCAATTAGACGCTGAGATCAATGGCTTTTTAATGGGATTACCCAATATACCACGAGGCTCAGCTCTACAAGGAAATGGAGAGGAAGATAACAGAGTAACACGTTCATGGGGAATACCTCGAGATTTTGAATTTACTCCTCTAGCCCATTGGGATATCGGCGAAAACCTTAGGATTATTGATTTTCAAAGGGGTGTCAAATTATCTGGTAGTCGTTTCTACACCTTGTCCGGATACGGCGCTAGATTGGAGAGAGCTATAATCTCTTGGATGCTTGAACTACACGGTCGGGCTGGATACACGGAATTAGCTCTTCCAATTATCGTCCGTAGAGAAATCATGGAAGGATCCGGTAATCTCCCGAAATTCGCAGACAATCTCTATCATGACGAAGAAGATGATTTATGGCTTGTACCCACAGCAGAAGTTCCAATCACAAATCTGCACCGCGATGAGATACTAGACTATAATTCATTGCCGATATATTACGTAGCTCACACTCCATGTTTTCGTAGAGAACAAGCTGCAGCAGGTCGAGATACTAGAGGTATAAAGAGAGTACATCAATTCAATAAAGTAGAGATGTATAAGTTTGTAGCACCAGAGGAATCTGATTCCGAGCTTGAAATGTTGTTATCAGACGCTGAATCGGTTTGTAAAAGCCTTGATCTTCCATACCGCATAATTGAAATATGCACTGGCGATATGTCCTTCCCATCGGCTAAATCGTATGATATTGAGGTATGGGCATCAGGATGTGCAGAATGGCTAGAAGTCAGTTCATGCTCTAATTGTACAGACTTCCAAGCACGTCGATCTAACATAAGGTACCGACCTGAAGAGCAGACTAGACCTGATTTCGTTCATACTTTGAATGGCTCAGGCCTAGCCCTGCCGCGGGTGATGATTGCTATACTAGAGAACAATCAACAGCAGGATGGATCAATAACAGTCCCAGAGGTCCTTCGACCGTACACAGGTTTTGATACTATCCCTGGGCACATATAAAACAAACTATCTTATTTCTCTATGGGAGCACCCACTATACTACCCCACTCGGTCCATGAACCGTCATAATTACTAACATTAGAGTATCCCAATAGTTGAGTAAGAACAAACCACGTATGGGATGACCGTTCACCTATCCTGCAATATGTCACGATGTCGCCTTCACCGGTTATACCCTTATCTGTATACAATTGCAGTAAGTCAGCATACGACTTAAAGGTACCGTCACTATCCGTAGCCTGCGCCCAAGGGATGTTCTTCGCACCTGGGATATGCCCTGACCGCTGTGATCCTTCCTGAGGCACATTCTCGGGAGCGACTAATAACCCGCTATATTCATCAGGAGACCTCACATCTACTAAAGCAAGCCCTGGTTTTGATAAATCAGTCAAGATTTGGTCCCGATACGCCCGCAAGGATTCATCCGGTTCTTTCGCCATATATGGCACAGAATCTACTTGAGTTTTAGTTGTTACTAAGGGTTTCCCTTCTAACTCCCATTTTATGCGTCCACCATTCATTATTCGAACATCGTTATGCCCATAGTATTTCAATTGCCAAAACGCCCAGCAGGCAAACCAATTATTGTTGTCGCCATACAAAACAACGGTTGTGGAATTACCAATGCCAGAATCTGACAATAATTTTTGCATCCCTTCTTTATCGATCAGATCTCTTACCAGACCTTGTTGTAATTGGCTTTGCCAATTCCAACCAACTGCGCCAGATATATGCCCTTGATCATACACACTCGTGTCTACATCTACTTCTACCAGTCTTATACTAGTATCATCCAAACGTTCATATACCCATTCAGTTTCTACTATAGATTCTGGGAACGCATAATCATTCATACTTAGTTCTCCTACTTGTAATCTATTTAACTCAACTGTGCATCTTGATTACTTATAACAATTATGCCTCCATAATAACCGCCTCTGTTGAGAATGAGATTCGCCAGGCGGACTAGTTCGTTCTTCGATAAAATACATTTCAAACGTCATCAAATCAAAGTCTGTTTCTACGACCGGGTCATTCCAATTTCTACATAGGTATTTACCATAGTAAAGTCGCTCGTCTTTGAACTTGGGTTTATATAAGGTTAATAAATATTTTCTCCACCTATTGTTAACATATGTAGCAGAGACATCATCTGGTTTAGCCCAGTTAACTGGATTGCGAGAATATACGTCCACGGTACCACCATTCCTCAGAGTTCCAGGTATGACAAACCAACCATCCCCGAGGGCAGGGTACGGAGCAAACATATGCCATTCTTGGTATATACGGAACATTGGCCCAGGCCAATACAGTAAGGATGGAACTTTCCAATTAATCTGGTCTGTGACAGATATATTCCACATTATGACATACGCTAGAATTACAACCGTGCAAATCTTGGTCCACCGTGGCAATCTAAAATGATTATCCCGATATCTAAGGTGTACTGTAGCCTTAGAAAACATTCTTCGATTATCAGCAACATATTCATACATGTTAGTGCCAACTCGAATAACCGGCGACACATTGAGCAAAACTGCTGCATATCCAATTATCGGAGCTTGCCTAAGAGCATACATAAAAGCTTCAAACCGAATTAATGTGTTTCCGTCAGAAGTCACGACTACCCAACTATTATTCTCTCGAAATATTGGTTCAATATTGGGATCAGCCTGCGCCGGCTGGACAGTAACATTTCTCCAAACCAATATAACTCTGAGAATATCAACGATTTTCTTACAAAAATCGCAGTCATTGTCATAATAGATGTGAAAGTAAGTTTCTGGTCTATCAAATAATATTGACCATAATTTATCCCAGAAGATAGACGGAATCACTATAGCCCACACAATGATTGATACAGCTGGGAAGTAACCTATGTTCAGAGTAAGTGCTATTCCAATATGGAGTCCCATAAACGCCAATATTACGAGTAATCGGGATATATCGTTTCTGATTGGAGAAAACAGTAGTATAGGTCCCAACAGTTCAAGCCATAAAGTGAGCCATGTTGCAGCCTTCATTAAAAGAGGAAATGATAATAGAGCAGTACCAATCCTAGTCGCATACATATCCAAATTCATTGCGTAGTAAACAGCGGTATATTCTTGCATCCAGGTTGGGTGTATTTTGGCAATCCAATTGAATAGATACACAAGGGATATCTGAACTAAAATCGCTAGACTAGGCAATGAGAAATATCGGTCAGACCCTCGAATATCACTCCGGTTGCTGTCTAACGCATGATCTAGTGAAAACCTGGCGCCTAGCGGAAGAAACATACTCCAAAAAAGCACGATGCATAGCAAGATATCCCCACCAGAGAGGATAATGGGATTTCTAGAATGTAATGAAACTATCAAGATCCAACAAATGATTGTCATCCATTTAGTCTTAAAGCCAATCAGGAGCAATAACGCAACGACGCCGTGGATCAGAAATATTACCGCCTCCACTTCAAGCATCCCGGTAATATTATGCAAAGACAGGTGCCAACGATTCCCTACACCTTGCGTCAACGCCCACCTAGGTAAAACACCTAGGTCTGTGTAATGTGCTTTAAGGTCAAAAGACCTCTGTATCAAGTCAATGATTATTAGTAATGAAATACCTATTCTAAACAGCGCCAGTGAACGTAAATCTACCGAACAGACTTCTTTGAACAAAGTAATCCACGGATTAGTAGATGTGGGCGTTTGGAGAGTGGACATAATTACGGCTTAAAAATGGGCTGACAGTGGATCCGAAACTCCTATCATGCTATCCCTGGTGACTAGGGCAGCCAGAGATTCTTGATCGAATCCATCTGTGCCTAAAGGCCTTCTTGGGATTACCATATATCGCAGGTCTGCAGTGCTATCGAGGACTCTGACTTCGATATCATCTGATAATCTCAATCCGAATTCCTCCATAACTTCCCTAGGTGAAACTACCACCCTTGATCTGTACGCCAGACTTTTATACCAGTCAGGAGGTCTTCCAAGGAGCATTCTTGGGTAACAGGAACATAGCGTGCAAACGACAACGTGATGTATATCCTCTGAATTTTCAACAACTTTTAGATATGGGGTTTCATCAGGGAGCTTGTATCCAATTTCCTCCAAAGCCTCAGAGGCATTAGCCAATAATTTAGTCTTGAACGAATCATCCAGCCAGGCTAGAGCCACAATCTTCGCTCCGTCGGCAGGTGATTTACTATCCATAGCATTCACTTCGCTATTGATTTCATTAGTTGTCATAACGCCTTTTTGAACTAGTAGCGCCTCAATAGCTTTGGCTCTCGAAGCATAGTAACTTGGTTGTATTTCCGATTCACTATCATGATCTCCATGATTTACCTGTTGTTCGTTTGACATTCATTCAACCTTCGTTAATAGAGTTTAGCCAATGCTCATATATATCAATCAACAATTTGTCAGCAATGTTGCCCTTATAATCAGGCCATAAATCTTTCTGCAGGAATTCTACCGTATAAAGCGTCTTTAGAGGATATCCATCATATCCATACGCTAACCTTTCTGGGTTCTTAAATCTGCCACAGATTGACTCAATAATCCCAGTTTTACCTTGTATATATATTGGGGTTCTATAATGTCCCCTTGGAGAATCTATCCGGACTGCTACAGAATCCCCAATGTTGAACCTATCCATGTTATTTCCTCAGCAGAACCTACCCAGACATCAGCTCAGCCATTTTCTTATCTATCTCTTCAGTAGACAAAAGTTCATTTTCTGTTACTAAAGTTTCCAAAGCAAAAGCCCAACGTTCATAATAAGTCATTTGCTCATATTCATCTTTGGGAATACTTTCAATCACTCTACGCATCTGGTCAGTACTTCTCAATCCTTTACTTCCTAACACCGCGTGCATAGCGTCAACTCTGCGTTCCCAATCCATTAACTCATGCTCTTCCCTGTTTATTGGAGTGTCATCCGGAAGGCCACCTCTATCGTGAACACCTCTCATAATCGCCCCTATTTGTCTTATTTAACCTTCATTTACCGAGAAAACTAGTAGTCGTTCGTAAACATTATACTAATCATTCTGGATTTGGTAAGGGTCGCCTCATAATACCAAATGTTACGGCACCCAGAGCAAATATAATTGTAAATATCCATAGCGGTAACGTGTAGTTACCATGTAAGTCAAACCACCACCCGACGAAGAATGGAGCCAACAAAACGCCTGGAAAGTTAGCCAATTGTACAAATCCACGGAGCCTCGTAAAAGTTTTTCTACCAAAATACTCACCTAGAGTAGCCCAATTTGTAGGTGCACTTCCATCAGCCACTGAAAACAATAGTACAAACACTAACACTACCCATACACCCTGAAATCCCATGGCTAACAGCGCAAACGACCCAGTTCCAAATATAGCCGCCATCATTAAAACCCAATTCTTCGGAAATCTATCTCCCAACCAACCAATAACGATATACATTAGCATGGTCATGAAAAGTAGCAGCGAAAAAGCCAATACGGCGATTTGTTCGCTGACTCCAACGCTGACAAATATCGGAATGATATGTAGCATGATTGCTGCTTTAGCAATTAAACGAAACGCCGTAGCCAACACCAGAATCCAATATGTAGGCGTCAACATAGCAGTTTTCAACTCATATTCCACCGGGGCAATCCATCTGGAACCATCACCAGATTCCGAGACCTCAACTGGAACATCGGTAATCTTGGGATCACCATCCATCGTCAACCCCATGCTTTCGGGAGTGTCCCGTATGAAAAATGCTAGGGGGAGAACGACACCCAGTATCACCAAGCCAATTATCGTAAATGTTGCGTTTAAACCAAGACTTGCAATCGACACGGCAACTAAAGGGACCAACACGACCGGTACTATAGAATCAAGAGCATGAAATACGGACATAGCCATAGATTTCTGTCTATAGAACCAATTATTAAGAAGAGTAGCCATTGGATAGGAGAAGCCAATATTGCTGCCGACAGTTATTATCCCTAAATATACGATAGCAAATGCCCAAATGTTGGGAGAATATCCTAGTATGAGAAACCCACCGCCGCTCATAGTTGCCCCAACAAAAACCAATGCTCTAGGCCCAAACTTATCAACTAACCATCCGGCTAATGGACCTGTAGGCCCATTCTCCGCTCTAGCTAGTGAAAATATCAGGGATACTTCTGCTCGAGTAGCCCCAAAGAACTGCTCTACTGGCAAAATAAATACAGGAAATCCCTTATTAACAGCGGTTTTATTTATGGAGGTTACGAAGGCTCCTAAACCTACCATCCACCAGCCAAAGAACATATTTGAAAGTTTGAATTTACTAATCAACAATAATCTGGTCCTGTCGACACAATTTATAGGTTCCATTCCTGTTACATGGTATTAGAATAAAATAAGCTGCATTACTTTTTAAAAAGATCATAGTGCTGGGATGCTCTGTTTCTCAGTATGGTCTGGCGGAGTTACTGTAACCACTACCAATGCTCCTATCGCATAAAGGCTTATCAGAAGCCACCAAGCAGACGTGTAAGTTCCTATACCATCGTGCATATACCCAACTACCGGCGCCCCCAGGCCAGCACTAATTAAATTAACAGGCATCACTAATCCACGTATCGCGCCAAGGAATTCCCTGCCGAAATAAGAAGCAAATATATACGAATGCACAACCATGCCAGCACCCACAGATAACCCAAAGGTAATTGTAGATGCAAACAGAAATACTTCATTGAATCCGCATATCATAAGGAAGATAGCCACTGTGAAGCCCACGAAAGACATTCCTGCTATATATCGAATAGGAAATCTGTCTGCAAGCCATCCTGAAATTAGTGCCATTGTAGCTGCACCTGCAGCATCTGCTGAAAAAGCGTACGAAACAATATGCGGATCAAAACCTAGCTCTACCCAATAAGGAATTCTATGGACACTTGCTCCTCCCTGCGCCATCCCTGTCACGGCGAATACAAACATTAGCTTCCATAAGGCACCTGTGTGAAGAGCCTCTTTAACGGTCCACTGTATTTCCGATGGCGGGGTTACACTATCAGTATCAATCTTATTGTCAGGTAATACTTTATCGCCATCAACTACCAAACCCATATCTTCTGGTTGACGCCTTAAGAATATAAGGGATATTGGCGCAGCGATGAGAAAAAATATTACTGCTAATGCAGACCAGGCACCTCTCCAGCCCAAATTACTTATAAGAAACTGCGTAAATGGCAAAAATACGATTCCGCCTATTCCCAATCCTGTTGTAGCGATAGCTAAAGCTTTACCTCGCTTCCTGAGGAACCATTTAGCTACCGGAACAGACGTGACAATGCCATTAGGCGTTGCCAAACCCGATATACCCACAACACCGAATAAAACTATTATGTGCCACGGAGATGTAGCTCTTGATACAAGAAAAAGACATAACCCAATAGCGAGGGCCGAGACTGGTATGTAAATTCTTGGGCCGTAACGGTCTATCAATCTTCCGACGACAAAGCTTGATAGACTGGCAGATACACGCCTGGTTGTTTGTGTCCATCCAAACTGGCTTCTGGACATATGTAAAGCGTTAGACATTGGCAGAACAAAGAGACCAAAATTAAGGTTTCCAGTAGCCATAGTTGAGAAATTGACAGCCCACATGGTGGCAACTATTACCCAACCGTAAAATAGTCCGTCAAATCTAGATTTTATGACACATCTCCTGCTACCAAATATAAGGCGGGTCAAAGACCCGCCTTATATTTGGTTAGACCTTCATATATCTAATCTTGGAACTGCGGCATAACTTCTTTAGCAAAGAGGTCCAATGAATTTTTGACCTTTATACTCTCTATTCCACCATAATTGACAAACAATATAATTTTTCTGACGCCCAAATCACTCAATAATTGAACTTTTTCAATAAGTTCATTAGGTGTTCCAAATAGAACGACATTCTCGCACATTTCTTCATAATCTACAGATGATGTTGCAGAAAACCGCCTGCGATATTCACTGAAATTTTCAGGTAATAGCTCACCTCGACGTTCCGGAGGAGCTCCTACTTCCGCGCTGGTTTCTTTAAACCACATAAATGGCACTTCTGAATCTTCCCGTACTTGCTTTTTATCCTTATGGGTATACATTGCTCTGGCAACTGTCACCTGATACGGGTCAAATGCCGAACCTGATTCTCCTACAGCCGAACCAAAGTAATTTATTTGCTCCCCTACTCTTGCGAACGATTCGCCTTGTCCGATAAGAAGATTCCATCCGTTCTGCGCTATGCGATCCATACTGGGCTGACTGCTTGCTGCGACCCATAATGGAGGATGTGGCCTCTGAATAGGTTTCGGATGTACCGTCATGTCATTAAAAGTCCAAAATTCCCCATCATGATCGAAGGCCACTTTGCTTGTCCAACCTTGTATGAGCACATCCAGAGCTTCTTTAAAACGCCTATCAGCCTCATCCATTGGAATATTCAACCTGTTGAATTCTCCCCATTGATATCCTCTACCCACGCCTAAATCGAGCCTACCGTTACTAAGTAGATCTACCGTAGCTGTTTGCTCTGCTATATCAATAGGACTATGGAATGGGAGAACTGTTACTGCAGTTCCCAATCGAATATCACTCGTCTTTGCAGCTAGATAAGACAAAACTGAGAATGTAGACGAAACTATTCCATGTCTAGAAAAGTGATGTTCCGTGAACCATACTGATTCATATCCTAGTTGCTCCGCCCACAAAACTTGATCCAATGCCTCTTCATAATATTCTTGTTGTCGAGTTGGATCTGGCAATTGAACCGAATGGAATAACCCAAACTTCATGAAATAACCCTTCCTATAAATCTGTAGAACCTATTATACCCTCTAATTAGCGAATGATCTGTCCGCTAACAATCAAAATCCATGCCAATATCTCACGCCATTTAATTTCATTATTTTTCCGAATCCTGGTGACGGCAAATGACCTGCCAAAACTTTGTAATCATTTGCTTCGATAATATTGACTATAGAATGGCGTGTTTGTCTAGCCAAATCAGGATCTATGTCCGCCCTGGACGACCAGTCCATCTCCCGAAGCTGAGCCGTGTTATGCAAAACATCCCCTAATATTATCCCTGTTTCTCCTCCCGAAGATATTTGTATGCTGACGTGCCCTGGAGTATGTCCTGGCGTAGCAATAGCTTTGATCTCGCTAGTTATAGATGTCTCATCATCCAAGAAATCGATCAATCCCAATTCTTGCAATGGCCAAACACAACGTTCAGCGTTAGGAAATCGTTCTTTTATTAAATCCGGATTATGACACGCTTCCCAATCTTTATAACTAAGACAATATCTTGCATTAGGAAATGTCGGAACATGCCTATCATTTTCCTGGGTCAGGTTCCATCCGATGTGGTCTCTATGTGCATGTGTCATTATTACTAGGTCTATATCAGATGGACTAATATCATTTCTTTTCATATCGTCCATCAACTCACCCCAAGGTGCATCAGGATGGCGAGAACGTGGACCCATTCCTGTATCTACAAGAATATTCCTCCCATCCGAGCGCAGAAAATAGGACGCTAAATTAAAGCTAACTTTATTTTCTTCAGTCAAATGGTCCCGATACTGATCCCAAGATTCGTCTGGAATATCAGGAAAGAATTCACAAATATCAAATTCAAGCTTCCCATCAGAAATTGACATTATTTCTATGTTTCCGATAGTCATTACATTTTTATTCATAATGCTTTTCAAACCTTTGATGTTTTTATGAACCCTATA
>CEOQ01042492.1_pt1 | contig 15169 bp, 14 predicted proteins | sample 361351 | NCBI WGS metagenome assembly CEOQ01 (sample SAMEA2619907, study PRJEB7988) | marine metagenome | biome: marine biome (ENVO:00000447); feature: deep chlorophyll maximum layer (ENVO:xxxxxxxx); material: "saline water (ENVO:00002010), including plankton (ENVO:xxxxxxxx)" | depth 60 m | reverse complement strand
TACCAATTCATAAAATTACCTGCATAACACTGGATAAAATCCTATCTATAAAAAAGAGAAAAATGCTAATAATTAGTGAAAAAGATAAAACCACCCAAGTCGAACCTTTTAATTCATCCCATTTAGGCCATGAAACTTTTTTCATCTCAACTGAAACTTCTGAAAAAAACTTTTTAATTCTATTCATACAAAAAGCTAATCTGGCCACCAATTGCAGGAGTGACAGGACTTGAACCTGCAACCCCCGGTTTTGGAGACCGGTGCTCTACCAATTGAGCTACACTCCTATATTTAATTAATCATTAAATCTTTGAAATAAAGAAAACTTTATCAGAAAGATTTATTTTGTCTCTTTAAAGATGACATGCTTACGGACCACTGGGTCATATTTGCGATATTCAACTCGCTCTGGGTGTGTCCGCTTGCTTTTAGTAAACGTATAACGATAGCCAGTACCTGCGGTACTTTCTAACTGAATTATGTCTCGTTTGCTATTGCCAGCCATATAAGAGGTATCTAATTATTCAACTATTTCTGTTACAACACCTGCGCCAACCGTATGCCCACCTTCACGAATAGCAAATCGTAATTCCTTATCCATAGCAATTGGTGTAATTAATTCAACTTCTAATTCTACATTATCTCCAGGCATAACCATTTCTGTTCCACTTGGTAATGTAGCGACTCCTGTTACATCGGTAGTTCTAAAATAAAACTGTGGTCTATATCCATTGAAAAAAGGAGTATGCCTACCACCTTCATCTTTCTTCAGCACATAAACACTAGCTTTAAATTTAGTATGAGGTGTAATTGAACCTGGGGCAGCAAGAACCATACCTCTAGTTAAGTCTTCCTTATCAATCCCGCGAAGTAGAAGACCGGCGTTATCACCCGCGCGACCTTCATCAAGAAGTTTACGAAACATTTCAACACCAGTAACTGTTGTCTTTTTATCCGTGCCCATACCGATCATTTCTATTTCGTCACCAACTTTAACAATTCCACTCTCAACCCTACCAGTACCAACTGTTCCTCTTCCAGTAATCGAAAAGACGTCTTCCACTGGCATTAAAAATGGTTTGTCTATATCTCTTTTTGGCTCAGGAATAAAACTATCACAAGCTTCCATAAGTTCAGCTATACAAGCAGTAGCAGCTTCATCAGAAACATTATCAAGAGCTTTAAGTGCAGAACCTTTAACTATAGGAATATCATCACCTGGGAATTCATATTCATTTAATAGGTCGCGAAGCTCCATTTCAACAAGCTCAACAAGTTCTTCATCGTCAACTTGGTCAGTTTTATTCATAAATACTACAATTGATGGAACGTTAACCTGGCGCGCTAATAGAACATGTTCGCGAGTTTGTGGCATTGGACCATCAGCTGCAGATACAACTAGAATTGCTCCATCCATTTGTGCAGCACCTGTAATCATATTTTTGATATAATCAGCGTGCCCAGGACAATCTACATGAGCATAGTGGCGATTGGCTGTTTCGTATTCTACGTGTGCAGTTTGAATAGTAATTCCACGCTCACGTTCTTCTGGAGCGTTATCAATACTATCAAAGGAACGATTTTCAGCAAGACCTTTATTAGCTTGCGTCATTGTAATAGCAGCTGTTAAAGTAGTCTTGCCGTGATCAACATGACCAATGGTACCAATATTTAAGTGAGGTTTACTTCGTTCAAATTTCTCTTTTGACATCTCTTATTAATCCTCCTGTGATTAATATTAATTAATTATTTTTTGAAAGAGAGCCTACGGCCGGAATTGAACCGGCACCCTCTTCCTTACCAAGGAAGTGCTCTACCACTGAGCTACGTAGGCACTTCGAGCGGGTGATGAGAATCGAACTCACACCACCAGCTTGGAAGGCTGGAGTTCTACCATTGAACTACACCCGCATTGTGGGGACAGAAGGATTCGAACCTCCGTAGACATACGTCGGCAGATTTACAGTCTGCTGCCTTTGACCGCTCGGCCATGTCCCCAATGCCATAATTAAGCATCCCTACTTAATATTTATAACATTTGAGCCGGCGAAGGGACTCGAACCCCCGACCTGCTGATTACAAATCAGCTGCTCTACCAACTGAGCTACACCGGCAAGTCGGAATTAACTCTCATCAAACTAATTTTACATTAAAAATAATATGCAATTAGAATTACATCTTCAAATAGCGATTCGATAATTTGTAGCATAAAAAGTGCGTACCGAGCCACAAGCGTATCGAATAAAGCCTATAAAATTAATTAAGAATATCTTTATTGACAATAAAAGTTTATCATGAATAAAAAAAAATGAAATTTATATTTTCGTCAATTTTGGACCATTAGGAGTGTCCTTCAACAACCATCCTTTTGAAAGTAAATCGTCACGTAATAAATCGGATTTTTCCCATTCTTTATTTGATCTATGTTTTTCTCGCATTTGAACTAGTCCCATTATTTCTTCAGGGACATTATCATTTGGAGATAATATGTCAAAAATTGAATTAAAATAGAATATAAATGCATTAGCTTGAGCTGCTTCATCTAAAGATAAATTTTTGTGATCAATCTGTTGATTTGTTAAACGAATCCAATTATAGAATTCAGCTAAGGCATTCGGCGTATCCAAATCATTGCAAAGATGTTGGTTGAATAATTTTACGGCTTTTGGAAGTTCATTTGATTTTTCATTTGTAATATCTAGCAAGCGTGATTCGAACTCCTTAATGCGTTTTATCGCTGATCTTGCTTCATCTTTTCTGTCCATGCTAAAATTCACTCTTGAGCGATAATGACTGCTAAGCATAATAAACCTAAATTCTTCTGGGCTAAAACCATTATCAAATAAATCTGAAAGAATGTAATAATTTTTTAAAGATTTACTCATTTTTTGATCTTCAACTAACAAAAATTCAGAATGAAGCCAATAATTCACAAATGGTTCATTAAAAGCGCATACAGATTGTGCAATTTCATTTTCATGATGCGGAAATTTGTTATCAACACCTCCGCAATGAATATCAAAATGATTACCAAAATAATGAGTAGACATAGCCGAGCATTCTATGTGCCACCCTGGTCGCCCCTTTCCCCATGGCGAGTCCCAATAAAATTTTCCATCTTCTTCTTTATGAGATTTCCAAAGAGCAAAATCGTTAACATTGTCTAGGCCATATTCATCTGAGACTTGTTGGTTATTATTTATATTTGATTTTGATATTTTTACAAGATTTCCATAATCTGGGTAATTACTGATTTTAAAAAATACTGAATTATCTTCTGAAACATAGGCAAAGTCTTTTTCTATTAAAATTTTAATTATTTTAACCATCTCTTCAATGTGGTCTGTGGCATTAGGATAAAGATCGGCTTCATTTATTTTAAGAGATCTGATATCATTTTTAAAGGCTTCTGTGTATCTTAAAGCAACCTCTTTTAAATCTTTATTTTCATCATTGGCTTTTTTTATAGTTTTATCATCAACATCAGTAATATTCATTATATGATATACTTCGTAACCAAAAGCAGTTAATACTCTCTTTAATAAATCTTCAAACAAAAATGTTCTAAAATTTCCGATATGTGAATAGTCGTATACAGTAGGGCCGCAGGTATATAGCTTCACTTTTCCTTTTTCAATAGGCTTAAAATCCTCTTTTTTTTGAGTAAGTGAATTGTAGAACCTTAGCATACTCTTAGCTTTTAATAGCCTCATTTAATATTTTTTGAATTATATCTTTAAATTCAATACCGCTAGCTTTAAGCGACTTAGGGAGTAAGCTAGTTTCAGTCATGCCAGGTAAGGTATTTATTTCTAAAAACCATGGATCATTATTTTTATCTAAAAGAAAATCAACTCTGGAATAATGTCTGCAATTAAGGATTTTATGGACTTTTAATGCTAAGTCTTTAATTGATTCTGAAAGATTGATGCTTAGGTCAGCTGGGCAAATATATTCAGACATTCCCTTTGTATATTTACACTCATAATCATAAAGATCATGGCTTGGAATAATTTCTACAATTGAGTACGCTTTATTTGCAACTACAGGGACGGTAATTTCTCTTCCATTAATAAATGATTCTAATAGTATTGAACTTGTATACTTCCCAGCAAGTTCAAATGCTTTTCTCAATTCTTTTTTATTTTTTACAATTGACAGGCCGATAGTACTACCTTGATCATTTGGTTTAACAACTAATGGAAAGGTTAAATCTATATCAATTATATCATCAGAATCTTTATTTTTCATTACCCATCCAGGTGTTAGAAAATTATTTTCAAAAACAATGGTCTTTGTTTTGTTTTTATCCATACATGTGGCTGAAGATAATTGGTCAGATCCTGTGTAGGGAATATTTAACGATTCTAAATATTTAGCCACTTCGCCATTTTCGCCATCCCCACCATGAAGGCCATTAAAAATAATATCAACAGATAAAATAGAATCTTTTATAGAACGAATACCATCAATTGGGTCAAGAATTTTCACTTGATAGCCTAAGTCTCTACAAGCTTTGTAAATTGATTTACCAGAAGCTAAAGAAACCTCTCTCTCGGTTGAGTTTCCACCAGATAATAACCCTACCTTCATCATCTATTTATCAAAAAATTTGAGGCACTTAATAAATTTTTAGAAATATACATTGGTTTTTTGTTTAAGGTTTTTTTTGTTTTACTACCATTGCCTGTTAGAACTAATATGTTATCCATTTTACAATTTATTGCAGCTTCAATATCGCAAGCACTATCACCAATCATTAATGATTTTTTTAAATTTATTTTATGATCTTTTGCTGCTTGCTCAAATAATCCTATGCCCGGCTTTCTATTAATGCTAGCATTATCAGGATGGTCTGTACAATAGTATATACCAAGCAAATTAAGTTTATTTTCAAAAAATTTATTTAAAATAAAATTATGAATTGAACTGAGTTGATCTATTTCAATCAAACCTCTTGCTACCCCAGATTGATTGGTGATTATACAAAATTGGTTAGTTACTTTTTTTAAATTAACCAAAGACTTTAAAGTATAATCAAAAAATTTGAAATTATTTAAAGAGTTAATGTACCCTGTATCCAAATTAAGGGTTCCATCTCGGTCAAGAAAAATGGTGTCATACTTTTTCATCAACTAATTCCTTATCAAAAACATCAAAAATTTGAATTGAACTTTTGAAGAAATAATATGAGCCAATAATTACTAATGGCAAATAGCTTATTGCATGCAAAACAATGGCAAAAGTTTGAGATTCTATACTATTATAATTAAATAAGCTATTCATAACATAAAAGGTCGCAAAATGATGGGTTCCTATCGATCCTGGAGCAGCAGGAACCGACATTGCCATTGAGGTTAATAATAAGACAACGCCTATCTCAACCCATGATAGACTCATATCCAATGAGAGTAATGCAAAGTGCGTAACAAAGAAAAGGATAATCCAGGTAATAATTGTATGAAGTGAAATGAAGAAAAAAGATCTAAAATCATATAAAGAATTAAATCCTTTGCTAAACGATCTTAGAGTTTTAATAAATGCAATAACACTTTTGGAATTCATTAGCCATAGATTTGAAATTTTATCTAGAATTAATTTCTTTTTAAATGAAATAAGCAAAAGCAGTAGAATGATAGCTACAATAAAGATGATAGTAAAAATTAATGAAAGCTCAATATCGTTGGGAAAAGAATAAAATACACTAACTAAAATGAATACAAAAATTAGTCCAAACAAATCGCAAACTCTTTCAAGAACAATTGAACCTAACACAGTTGAGGTTTTTAAATTATTTGAGTTTGAAATAGAATAACCTCTTAAAACTTCGCCCATTTTAAATGGAAGAATTGAATTGCCAAAATAGCCAATCATATTTGAGGCAAATAGATCTTCTATATTAACATTCTTAATTGAGAATAACAGCAATCTCCATCTAAAAGACCTTATTAAAGTATAAAAGACCAGTAATAATGTCGCAGCTAATACCCATAATAAATCTATTGATTCAAAACTTTTTTTAAGATCACCGAAATTTATATTTTTAAAAGAAAAATAGAGCCCAATGAAACTCAAAGAAAATCCAATAAATAATTTAATCCACCTATTCATAAAGATTTATAATCTCTTTTGGCTTAGGTCGAATAGCAGTATTTATATTTAGGCCACCAAATCTAAAATTGGTAATCTTAATATCAATAAATTGATTTTTTGCATAAACAATATTCATTTTTTTTGGCTCACCGGATTTTAAAATATCTATATAACCATTATAATTGAATTCTGGTATGCTATAAATAATTTTGACCCTATCTTCTGATAATATTGATTTATCAAATGAAACATCATTTAAATTTCCTGTCAGTAAAGATAATATTCCAAAGTCATCATTAATTATTCTATCAATAATTAGTTGATCGGTTAGCTTATTATAAGTTTGGATTGTATCACCCGATATAAAAATAGTTTCTTGATCTAGGTCAAATATGATATGTGAACTATCAATAATTTCTATATTTGCCTCAGATTCGGTATTGAATTCAAACTCTTTTTGTGTTATTTGAGCCGTAAATCTCACCCCTGAATCATTACGCAAAGTACTTAAAAATTTTTGATACCATATTTCACTTTGTCCAAAAATGGTAGAAATTGCAATCAAAATATAAAGTGGTATTTTTGAAAACATATTTCTTTAATTGAGAGAATCTAGGTAAGACTCATCAACTAAAACTTCGCGTGCTTTGCTACCAGTAAATGACCCTACGATTCCAGCTTGCTCCATTTCATCAATTAGTCTAGCAGCTCTTGAATACCCTACTTTTAATCTTCTCTGAATCAAAGAGATTGAGCCTTGCTGGTGCATTACTACTAATTTAACAGCTTCATCAAAAAGACTATCAAATCCTCCATCTCCATTTTCTGTAACCAGACCACCTGCTCCCATCGTTTCCCTAGGACTCTCTAAAACTAAATCATCAGCTTCAGTTTGATCTTCAATATGCGACATCATTGCTTGTATTTCATCCAAACTCAAGTACGCATTATGCAATCTATTTGGCTCAGATGATCCATAGCCAAGATATAACATATCGCCTTTGCCAATTAATTTTTCTGCTCCAGGGCTATCAATAATAGTTCTGGAGTCAATTTTTGTAGCTACTTGGAACGCTATTCTAGATGGAAAATTGGCTTTAATAACACCAGTTATTACATCAACAGAGGGTCTTTGGGTTGCAACAACTAAGTGTATTCCTACCGCCCTAGCGAGTTGAGTTAATCTAGCTATTGGAGCTTCCACCTCTTTGGCGTTTAACATCATAAGATCAGCTAATTCATCAATGAGAACTATAATAAATGGCATAATCTTTCCATCTTTTTCATTTACAATTTTTTGATTGTACTCTGCTATATTTCTAACACCAGCATCTGCAAGAATATCGTAACGTTTACCCATCTCTTTTTCAACAGCACGCAAAGCAATGACGGCATTCTCGGGCGTTGTTATTATTGGCTCATCAATGTCTTCTATCTTTAATAAATGATATTTAGCAAGACTGCGGTAGACAGCCATTTCAACTTTTTTTGGATCTACAATAACAAATTTTACTTCATCGGGAGTAGCCTGATAAAGAATACTTGCAAGAATTGTATTCATACAAACAGATTTTCCGGAACCGGTAGTGCCAGCAATAAGTAAATGAGGCATTTGAGCGAGATCTAGGGTAGCTATCTCCCCATTTGTTGATTTACCTATGGCTAAAGTTAATTTTGATTCTGATTTTGCAAATTTTTCAGAATTAATTACAGATTTAAAGTAAACCATATCTGGATTTCGATTAGGAATTTCAATACCAACTGATGATTTCCCAGGAATTGGAGCAATGACACGAACTCGACTTGCCTCCATTACTCTAGCAAGATCATCCGATAACGCTACAAACTTATTAACCCTAACTCCTTCTGCAGGCTCAACTTCAAATAAGGTAATAACTGGACCTGGGCTTACATTGACAACTTTTCCAATAACGCCAAATGTTTCAAGGGATTGTTGGAGAAAATTTGCTCGTTCAACGAGCTCATCTTTGCTTATACCACCTTGAACGCTTATTGGATTTGCCAATAACTCTGGAGACGGTAACTGAAACTCTTTTTTTGGAAGCTTTCGCTCTTCAACGGTGTCTAAATCAACTTCTTCTTCCTGAACCATTTCTTCGACTTCTATTTTCTCTAAATCATTAGTCTTTTCTTTACTTTGAAGATCTTCTGATCTGCTAACATCATTTAATGCTTCAGTTTCTGTTTCTTCATTATTGGTTGAATCCTCTTCTTTTTCTGGTTTTTGATCTTTAGCCTGGTCCATTTCATTGTCTGAATTTTTATCTGGCTGATCTAATGGTAAATCTTTTTTTCTTTGCTCTTCAATTTTTGTAAGCAAACTTTGGGTGTGATCCTTTTTCTCTTGTTCAATAATCAAATTTTCATTGACAAGTTTTTTGTCTGCGCGCTTCTTTTCTAGTTTTGAATATAGATTTTTTATAGGCTTGTAATAGCTAAAGCCAAAATAGCTTCTGATTAAAACTAGCCATAGCGCAATAATGAGCAATAACGATCCAATATTTCCAAGAAAATCGTAAAATAAAATTGCTATCAACCCGCCAGTCATTCCGCTTAATGGGAACGATAAATTATCAAAACCATAGTAAACAATTTGAAGGTAGCCCAAACTAATTGAAGATAATAAAACTCCTAAAAGTCCATAAAGAGACGGTCTGACAATAGCTTCAAAATCTTTATGCATAAAGAACCAAATACCCCATACTGTTGATAACAATGGTATAAAGAATGCACTATAACCTAAACCAAGTTTTATAAAGAAATAGGATAGCCAAACTCCAAGTATACCCATCGGATTTTCAACTTTGACATTTGGTGAAATACCTGGATCTTCATTGGAATTATATCCAAAAAAACTAAACAAGATTAAAATAGAAACTGTTACAATTAAAATTCCTAATATTTCAAAACGTTTTTCTTTCATTTCTTATTAGTCCAATACTGTTCCAGTTTTGTAAAAAGGGGCTTCAATAATTTTACACTTTAAATGTTTATTTCTTACCTCAATGAATAGCTCACTTCCTAATTCAGAATAGTTAGTATCAATAAATGCCAGACCAATGCCTTTTTGTAGCGAAGGTGACTGCGTACCGCTTGTTATGTAGCCAATATTTAGCGAATCTTTTATAATCGAATATCCTTTACGAGGAATCCCTCTATCGATCATTTCAATACATACGAGTTCACGAGATAAATTGGATTTAATTTGATTCAATCTTTCTTTTCCAATAAAATTTTGCTTATTCATTTTTGTTATCCATCCTAAGCCAGCTTCAATAGGATTAGTGCTCTGATCTATGTCGTTTCCATAAAGAACATATTTCATTTCCATCCTTAAAGTATCACGACAACCAAGACCAGCGGGGTAAATTTCATGCTTTGAGCCTGATAACAGTATCTTCCATATTTTTTCAGTAGATACGTTATCTGCGTAAATTTCAAACCCAAGTTCACCTGTGTATCCTGTCCTGGACACAGTTGCAGGGTATCCATTAATATTTGCAATAGAAAAACGATAATATTCTACTTTATTTAAATCAATATCTGTGTAGTTATTTAATATCTCACGAGCATTCGGACCTTGAATGGCAATCAGTCCAATTTGATTACTTACATCTGCAATTGTCACATTTTCTGGCTTATGCGCAATAAGCCAATCAAAATTCTTTTCAATATTTGAACAATTAACCACAAGCATAAAATAATCTGGATATCTATAAACTAAAATGTCATCAAGGATGCCGCCGTCTTCTAAGCACATAGCAGAATATTGTGCCTGCCAAATGTCTAAGCAAGCTACGTCATTAATGGTAATATGATTTAAAAAATCCAATGCACCATCACCAGAAACAAAAAATTCACCCATATGACTAACATCAAAAATCCCACATGACTTTCTAACAGCCAAATGCTCATCAACAATGCCCTTATAATGTACTGGCATTTCATAGCCCGCAAATTCAACGAGCTTTGCCCCAAGTTTTATATGTTCAGAGTTTAGTGGTGTTTTTTTCATTGAGATTCAAAAAAATCTTTAAGCTTAATTAAGCCCTCATTGATATCTTCAACAGATATCCCAGAATATGCTAGTCTAATATAATAGTCGCTCTCATCTGCTTGAGCTCTTCCAAAATGTTCGCGAGTACAAAAAGATACGTTCGCATTGGTAAGAGCGCCATTTTGCAGATCTTCAATTTTATGGAGCCCTTTTCTTTCCATCACTTTAGTAACATTAGGAAAAAGATAAAAAGTAGTACGGGGTGCAACTATATCAATACCATCTATAGCGTTAAGGCCTTTAACTGTAGCATCTCTACGGACTTTTAGCTTTTCTAAAATTTTTTGTGATCCAGTTTGATCTCCATTCAGGGCTTCAACCATCGCATTTTGAATAAAATGAGTAGTACATGACTCGGCATTAACATTTAACTTGGCAATTCTTTTAATAATTTCTTTAGGGCCAATTGAGCCTCCTACTCTCCAGCCGGTCATAGCAAACTTTTTAGAAAAAGTATAGAGTATTACTGTTCTCTCCTTCATTCCTGGAAGAGATACAATTGAAGTTGCATCTCCATCATAAACAATCTCAAAATAGGCTTCGTCGGAAAGCACCCAAAGATCATTCTCAATCGCTATTTTTGCTATAGCTTCCATTTCTTTTTTTGATGATTCAGCAGATATTGGATTTTGATAATTATTATAAATGAGCGCAACAGTTCTATCGGTAATAGAATCATTCAGCTTCTGAATATCAATATCAAAACCCATATCTGTTTGCACAAAAGAATAGGGAACAGCTTTACCGCCTTGATATTCAATCTGAGATTCATAAATCGGGTAGCCAGGATTTGGGTATAGTATTTCATCGCCAGGATCCATAATTGAGGAAATAAATTTTCCAATGGTTGGCTTGCCTCCAGGCTGTATTGCTACATTATCTGGATTGTAATTCACACCTCTCTTCGCTCCAACATCATGAGCCAAAGCTTCTCTTAAAGGTAAAATACCTTCTGAAGGGCAATAGCCTGTAAAGCCATCATTAATACTCTTTATTGTTGCCTGTACTATATTTTCAGGTGTTGGGAGATTAATATCTCCCAAGTGAAAAGGATATACTTTGTTGCCTTTATCAGCCCACTCCTTAGCTTGCGCTGATACGGCAAACGCTGTTTCGGTGCCTAAGTTTTGTAATTGATTTGCATACTTCATTATTATCAAGACATCTGCTTTAGTACTTCGCGAATCACATCTTCTAATTTTTCAGGAATTTTTGATTCTTTTTGTAACTCCGACAAGGCATTTGAAATTTGTTTTGAATTATAACCCAATGACTTTAGGGCATTTGTTGCATCTTTTACAATGGTTGTATCTCCTTCTTCAGAAAAGCCAAGTGTTTCATCTTTTTTATTGTCTATAGAGAATTTTTCTTTAAGCTCTACGATGATCCGTTTAGCAGTCTTTGCACCAATCCCTGGAATAATTGTAAGTGACTTAACATCGCCTTCTACGATTCTTTGTTTAAACTCATTTGGAGTAGTTCCAGATAAAATATTCATAGCAGATCTCGGACCAATGCCGCTTATTGTATTCAGATTTAAAAAGAGTGATCTTTCTGAATGTTTTATAAAGCCATAAAGATTCAACGCATCTTCCTTAACATGAAGATGCGTTAACATCGTTACGCTTTCATTGAGTTCTGGTAATTTTTCATAGGTTGAAATAGATATATTTAAGTTATAAGTGATTCCACCGATCTGCACCCGTGCATTTGTGGGGCTTTTTGCCATTAATATTCCTGAAATTGATTCTACCAAACTCATAGATATTTATTTTGATTAATGTGGCATAGGCCTATTGCAAGAGCATCTGTAATATCGAGAGATGTTATTGGTTTGTTGATATTGAGAATTTTCTCAACCATATACTTTACCTGCTTTTTAGTGGCTGATCCACTACCAGTAACTGATTGTTTTACTTTTTTTGGTGCATAAACCATTGATGGTATCCCCTTTGATGCAGCTGAAAGCAGTAAAACGCCTCTAGCTTGCCCTAAGAGGATGGCGGATTTAACGTTTTGACTATAAAATGAATCTTCAATTGCCATGGATTGTGGATTGAATTTATCAATTAAATCATTCATATGACTATTTAAATACTCAAGTCTATTTGGAATTGATTCCTTTGCTGGTGGCGTAACTAATCCATAGGCGACAACTTTGATTTGACTTCCTTTATAATCAAGAATTCCAAATCCAGTATTGTTAAGACCTGGATCAACGCTAACTACTCTTTGAATCTTTATCAAATGATTATGAATTAGTATTTAAATAAATTATTTGAAAATTTGATGCGATATTTTGAACATCATCATGATCTTCAAGCTGCTCCATCAAAGTTATTAATTTTGATGAATTTGAATCATTAACTTCAACTATATTTTTAGGCACCATTTCAATTTTTGAAGAGAGTATATTGTAACCTTTATGTTCAAGCTTCTCTGCTATATCTGCCGTCAATGATGATTTTGAAGTAATTAAAAAATCCGATCCATCCTTGCTAAAATCTTCAGCTCCTACCTCAAGCACATCGCTAAGCAATTTTTCTTCATCAATCAAATTAGATTCAATGATAATTTGTCCTAGTTTTTCAAACATCCATGATACAGAACCATTCTCACCTAAATTTCCCCCATATTTATTCATTAAGTGCCGTATCTCTGCGACAGTTCTATTTTTATTATCTGTCATTACTTCCATAATAATCGCTACACCCTCTGGTCCATAACCCTCATAAGAAAGTTCTTCATAATTAACACCTTCAAGCTCACCAGCGCCTTTTTGAACATTTCTTGTGATTGTATCATTTGGCATATTTGCTGCTTTTGCAGTCGAAATTGCTTGGCGAAGACGAGGATTTGACTCTGGATCACTCCCACCATTTTTTGAAGCAACCATTAATTCTTTAATTATTTTTGTAAATACCTTTCCTCGTTTAGCATCTTGAGCTGCTTTTTTGTGTTTAATATTTGCCCATTTACTATGACCTGCCATTAAAGAATCCTTTATCTTTCATTGGAAAGTAGTAATTCAATTTTTTCTATTAAAGCCTTGGGGGGTTTTTTGGGCTTGCCTTTCCTATTTATGAAACCGTGAACTGTCTTACCTTTTGCAATAACTGATTGGTCGTTCTCAGATATAATATTATAATCTATTTGAAGTCGAGCTGAGGGTGTCTTTATTATTTGCGATTCGATAATCAGTTTATCTTCAAAGCTAGCGCTTTTTATATATTCACATGATGCAGAAACGACAGGAAGGAAAAAGTCATTTTTTTCAATATCTTTAACAGCAAAACCAATGCTTTTGAGTAATTCGGTCCTAGCTAATTCAAAGAATTCAAAATATCTAGAATAGTAGACAATTCCCATCTGATCTATGTCCTTGTAGTATACTTTGACATGAAAATTATGAGAAATCATTTTTCTTCTGATATTTTACCCATTTTTTCATAACGCTTAATGCGTTGATCTAAAAAAGTCTTAGGATCAACAGAGTTAAGGATTTCAATTTTATCTAAAACTGAAGATTTTAATGAAAATGCAGTTTGCTCAAATTCGCGATGCGCCCCGCCTAAGGGTTCGTTTATAATTTCATCGCATATTTCCATTTCAAAAAGATCTTCAGGGGTAACCTTCATCGCGTCAGCAGCTTCAGGCGCTTTTGCTGCATCGCGCCACAAAATTGAAGCACAACCCTCAGGGCTGATTACCGAATACCATGTATTTTCAAGCATTAACATTTTATCGCAGATTCCTATTCCAAGTGCGCCTCCGCTTGCGCCCTCTCCAATAACTACGGCAATTATAGGGGTTTCTAGACTTGACATTTCAAAAAGATTTCTAGCAATAGCTTCACCTTGCCCTCTTTCTTCAGCGCCAATACCTGGATATGCTCCAGGTGTATCAATTAATGAAATGATTGGGAGGCTGAATTTCTCAGCCAATTTCATAATACGAAGCGCTTTTCTATATCCTTCAGGTCTCATCATTCCAAAATTTCTAAAAATATTTTCTTTAGTGTTTTTCCCTTTTTGTTGAGCGATATATACAACTTTATTTCCATCGATCGATCCCAATCCGCAAATAATAGCAGGATCATCTCCAAAATAGCGATCTCCATGAAGTTCTATAAAATCAGGAGATAAAGAGTGAATATAGTCCATTGAAAGCGGGCGCTGAGGGTGTCTCGCTAGTTGCACTTTTTGCCAACGTGTTAGCTTAGAAAATATTTCTTCTAAGCGCTCTTTTTTTTGCAATGAAAGAGATGAAATTTCCTCTGAAGTATTTTTTGAATTAGGATCTGATTCAAGCTCAAGAATTTTTTGATCTATTTCTTTAAGAGGAAGTTCAAAATCTAAATAATAGTCTGACATTTTATACAAATAAATTAATGTTAAATCTAAATCTTTCTATGAATCAAATTATTATTTATTCCAGCGAAATATTTTCCAAATTCTTAGTCTCCAAACCATCCAAACCGCTTCAAGCATAATAGATTTACTCATTTTAGACTCACCTACTGTCCGATCAATAAATATAATAGGATGCTCAACTAATTTATAACCTTTGCGCCAAGTACGAAAATTCATTTCTATCTGAAAGGAATAACCCGAAGATCGAACACCCTTCAAATCAATTGCGCTTAAAGTGCTTGCTTTCCAGGCTTTAAACCCGCCTGTTGCATCTTTTATTGGCATGCCAGTTATTACTCTTGTATAAACACTTGCTCCGTAGCTCAAGAAAAGTCTTTTGAGCGGCCAATTTACAACGCTAATTCCATTAATATATCTACTTCCAATGACTAAATCGTTATTTTTTAATAACTCAATCATTAAAGGGACTTCCTTTGGGTGATGGGACATATCTGCGTCCATTTGGATAATGGTATCGTATTTACGCTTCAAAGCCCATTGAAATCCAAATAAATATGCTTTCCCTAGCCCATCTTTAACCTTTCTGGTTTCCAGGTGAAGATTAGGGTGATGTTTTTGTAAATCT
>CEOQ01063253.1_pt1 | contig 15190 bp, 20 predicted proteins | sample 361351 | NCBI WGS metagenome assembly CEOQ01 (sample SAMEA2619907, study PRJEB7988) | marine metagenome | biome: marine biome (ENVO:00000447); feature: deep chlorophyll maximum layer (ENVO:xxxxxxxx); material: "saline water (ENVO:00002010), including plankton (ENVO:xxxxxxxx)" | depth 60 m | reverse complement strand
TTAATGCTTCGGAATGGAGCCAGTGGTAAACGGCTTCGCGGTGCTATGAAGGTCGGTTAGTCAGGTGAATGAATCGAGCTTTAATATCAATAAAATTGGTTTAGTAGAGAATGAATATTCGAACTTGAGCGAGAGTTATGACTCGACCCTAAAGTCAGTGATCATTGTGGATGATGAGTATGTTCCCGCGCTTGCTGGAATAGACGGTTTTTCTCATGTGATGGTCGTCGGTTGGTTACATTTGTTGCCTGACGCTATGCGGCAGCGACTTGAGGCTTATCCATCAGGGGACGACCGATTACCGAAGGTGGGAGCCTTTGCCCTAAGGGGCTCTCGACCGAATCCCGTGTCTGTGACCGTATGTAAGCTAGTGGCTGTATCCGACAATACCTTGGTCGTGTCTGGGCTTGATTTAGTGAATGGGACTCCAATTTTGGACTTAAAGCCATATATCTCTGAATATGACTCGGTTCAAGGCGCAGGTCTGCCTGACTGGGCGTATCAGTAATTGGTTATTCTCCGGCAAGGGTCTTGAATATGATTAAGGGCCAGATCAAAATAATGCTTAAATTCCTAGCGTAGCGCAGAATCCGCGGGCTGGAACCGCGCCTACTTTCCGAAATATTTACCCCTATGAAGCCAATGGATCCGGTGCAGAAGACCAACAAAATAAGGAGATTAGTCACGGGCTAGACGAGGGTCACGGGCAATACTTATGCATCGCCTGAACCGGACTGGCTGGCTTTAGCGAGCTTAGCTAACCTGCTTTTTCTCCGGGCGGCGGTATTTTTGTGAATGATATTTCTTCTTGCCGCGCGATCAATGGCTGAGTGAGCGGCCTTCAGGCGCAACTGAATCTCAGCATTTTCATCACCGTCTTCAATGGCAATTTTTGCGTCTCGTAACGCAGTAGCTGCTCGTGAGCGAAACGGCTTGAGACGAGCAGTCCGCTTGGCGGTGGTGCGCCATCGTTTCTTAATCGACGGAGAGTATTTCTTAAATGGATTGTTGTCTGGCATGTGCGCTCTCTTTATCAGGCTTTCTTAAGGTAGGGGGACTAGACTACGGATCTTAGCTCTTTCGATCAAGAGATCGGGCCTTCCCAGTTAGTCCATCCATCCGGTTGTTGGGCCAGTACGATCGACTGATTCCTGTGAATTGACCATATGTGCAGCGAGTGGCGTGAGCCGATTTATTATCTTTTCAGTAAGCTCTAATGGAGCATCTATGGAAGCGAGAGCCTCCTCCATCAGCATTAACCACCGCTCAGCAGCTTCTTGGTCGATAACAAAGGGAAAGTGTCTGAGGCGTAGCCGAGGGTGGCCCGAGTGCTGCGAGTACAGCTTTTCACCACCCAGCCATTGCTCGAGGAACTCAGCTTGGCGCTGTTTCGGGACGCTGCTGTCAGCAGAAAAAAGGTGACCGATGACCGGGTCCTTTGTAGCCCCATCGTAGAACGCTGAAACCAAGGAGCCCACTGCATTGCGTCCACCGATATCTTCGAAGAGTGTGCGCTCATTAGTTGTTAACTCTACTGAGGGCGTATATCCAGCACAAATGACTACAGGAATAGGAGGATATTTCTGGAATTCATCCGGAAATGACTTATGTAGTGAGCAGAGCGTAAATTCAGAGCCTTTTGCTGACCGCACGACTGTTGCGTGTTCGCAGTCGCCACAGAGTCCCGGATTTGAGCTCATTATTCTGGAGCAGCTTCCGGTTTCATGGCGATATGAAGCATTACAGTACCAGCTACATACTCAAAAGACCTCAGCACCTCAAATCCGTTTTTACGTAACCGGAGGGAGAACTCGGTGGGGGTGAAAAAATTTTCGGCAGACATAGGCAGGTACTGATACGCGTCGCTATGACCGGATATGAGCTTCCCGATCAAGGGCACGAGTTTGTTGAAATGAAATCGTGCGCCCGGAGCTAACAATCTTTGGATGAGCGACCGAGGTTGCAGGCGCGCCGCGTCGAGAGTTATCAACCTGCCCCCGGGGCGCAAAACTCTAAGGGCTTCTTGAAGGGCGCCATCAAGATCAGGGATGTTGCGGAGGACAAATGCTCCCGTCCACGCGTCGGCTATGTTCGCCGCAAGCGGCAAACGGGTGGCATCTGCTGAGACAAAATGAGAATTCGGGACGCCGAGATGCTGCGATTTCATTTGCGCATTTTCCAGCATAGGCAGGGCAAAATCCAGTCCAATTACTGTCTGTGCACCAAGTCTTGCACAGGCGAGCGCGAGTTCACCACTGCCTGTTCCGGCGTCGACAACGAGTCCTGAGTTTTGAGCAACCGCTGCACGGGCAACGGCTTTTCTCCATCTGGCATCTAGACCGAATGTCATCAATCGGTTTACCAGGTCATACTTCGGAGCAATCTCACCGAACATTTGTTTCACATAGCCCGATCGGCTTTGCTGGTTCGAAAAAAGTTCGCTAAGGTCATCGGGTGTTTGATCCATATAATAAGAATAAAGGCACCGGTGTTCCCGTGCAGGTGATGTAAAATCGTGAAATGGCTAAACAGGTGCAAGTTCAGAACTTATTCCAATATCCGGTGAAGTCTTTGGCTGGTGTTGCTACACAGTCTCTGACCGTTGATGGGGAAGGTAGAGCTCTTGGCGATCGAGTGCTCGCCTTTCGATTTAATGATTCAGGACCTGCTATGCGGCAGACTAGTCAGGGGGGGTGGTGGTATAAGGATAGACTCTTGTCTCTTATGCATATTCCTGCTGCCGCTCCCGTTTCATGCGAATTCGATAGTCAATCGACGGTTTTGTCCTTGCGGCTGGGCGACAGGATTATTGCTGAGGGAGAGATTGGTTCGGCGGATGGCCGCACCAAGATAGAGCGGAGCTTCGAAAGGTTCCTCAAAGATTTATCCGGAGACAGCGCAATAGACCAAAATAGGTTTCCGATTCACTTAGAGGGTGATGGCGTTAGTGGTCGATTCCATGATAGACCTGCCGGCCAGATATCTATGCACTCGGTAGAGAGCGGTGTTGCATTGTCGGATGCCATCGGAGAATCGCCCCTAATGGAGCAAAGATTCAGATCGAATGTGGTGATTCGTGGCTTGCACCCCTGGCAAGAGCTTGAACTCATAGGAAGTACGATCACTATAGGTGCATCCAGGTACGAGGTAACGGGACCGATTATTCGATGTCGAGCAGTGCACGCGAACCCATCGACCGGCTTAGTTGACCAACAGATACTCAGAGTGCTGACGAAAGAATTCGGGCAAGAAGAACCTACTTTCGGTGTACTTTTAAAGCCGATAGGACAAGAGGCCGTGATTCATGTGGGTGACGTGGTTGAGGTTGGGAGCTCAGCATGAGTGAGTGGCGAAGACCCCTAGAAATAGCGGACCACGAAATGAGAGAATTTATTAGCGAGTTATCGATGATCGAAAGAGAAAAGCAGTATTTGCTGCCTTCTTTTCATTTGGCACAGGAAATTTTTGGGTGGGTTCCACCAGTGGCAGTGGAAAAAATTGCCGATTTCCTCAGAGTTCCGCTGTCAGAGGTGTACGCGACACTGACTGCATATTCAGAGCTTCGCATAACGCCTGATGAAAAGGACTATTGGTTTATATGCACGGGGGTGGCATGTGAGATGAAAGGCGCTCAGAACATCGTGCAGCAGCTTGCTGATGCTGACGAATTTAAGGTAAGGGATATCGATTGCCAGTTTCTGTGCTCACTTGCTCCAGTGTGCGTCGATGATTCAGGCGGCTTGCATGGTCGTGTAGAGGTGAGCGAACTAATTTCAGGTATCCGAGAATCGCAGACGGGTGGTGAATAGAATGAGCCCAAGGCATGTAATTCTAGAAACGTTGCAGGGTGGATATCACGGCGGGGCTGAGTCGAGACTGATGATTCACGAAGGTACATGTGGCACGGCAACCAACGTCCGGCAGGAAGTTGAACGAGTTGGCTTGATTGAGGTGTGCGAGGAAAACGACGTGGAGGTCGTATACGGTTCTTGTGATGGGAATTGTTGGGCTGCTCCGTCAGCAACTCTGCGACACGAAAATGATGCTAGTGAATTTGTGGAGAAGAGATTCTCTAGACTTGACGAGTTAATACGGGTCGAAGATTTCGGAGTGATGCTGAATGACATGCAGAGAGGTCAGGGATTCGTTGATGGGAAATCGGGGTTGCTGGATCGATTAGGGCGCCTGGATGGGAGCCTTGAGCATGCTGTTTGGTTAGGCGCGTATAGTAATGTCGATCAGATTTTGAGAGGCTCTAAATCAGACGCCCTCCAAAGAATAGAAGACTGGAAATTGACGGGACGAGGAGGAGCCCATTTTCCCACAGCGTTAAAGTGGCGACTAGCGTCAGGAAATGAAGGACCTAGATATTTGGTTGTTAATGCCGAAGAGGGCGAACCAGGAGTTTTTAAAGACAGGCATTTACTGGAAGGGGACCCTCACCGATTGCTGGAAGGTATCTTGATCTGCTGCTTTGTAGTAGGTATCGAGAAAGTATTTATATATGTCAATGGGCAGGCGAGGGCGGCCTTCAATTCCCTAAGTAAGGCTGTTGAGCAGGCCAAGGCTGCTGGTCTTTTAGGGCCCGAATTTCTGCCGAATGGGTTGCGAGTTGATATTGAGTTACGCCAGGGTGCCGGTGGGTATGTGTGTGGCGAAGAGTCTGTAATCCTCAATTCGATAGAGGGGGCCCGGCCAGTTCCGCGATTCAAGCCACCATTTGCTACGGATGAAGGTCTTTGGGGGAGACCTACTGTTATAAATAATGCCGAAACTCTGGCAGCGGTGACTACCTTGTGGCAAGATGAACCGCCACCAACCAAGCTCGTATCTCTTTCAGGAAATGTTGCAAGGCCAGGGGTTTATGAAGTTCCTGCGGATGGAACTCTTAGTTGGGCAGGGCTTCTTTTGCAAGCGGGTGGTGAACCTGGCTCAACGCCGGCAATTTTGCTAGGAGGGCCGTCTGGAGTGTTTGTGATTCCTGAGCGTTACGACGAAAAAATAAAGATGAGCGAAGTGGGGGCAGGAGGACTAGTCGCATTGGCGCCAGATTCATCCATAAGGTCGGTCGTTCAAGCTCTTACAAAATATAATCTTCGAGAATCGTGTGGGGAGTGTACGCCCTGTCGCGAGGGCACATTGCGACTGGATGCACTGCTGTCAGTAGATACGGTGGATTTCGACAAAGTTACGAGTTTGGTCGAAGTAATGAGCGAGGCTTCACTTTGCATGTTGGGCGGCATGGCTGGCAGGCCAGTATTGAGCGCGATCGAGGATTTTCCGACTATTTGGAAGGGCAAGGCGTAGTGCTACGCGCTGCTCTTCTGTTGCTCCCGTTGCTATTGATTGCTTGCGATTCTTCCGACCCCATCTCTGCCGACTCCACTGATGGCAGCAGCGGGACAAGTGCGACTCAGGAGACAGCGGTGGCTACGTCAGTATCGACCGAGGCCGCGAATCCAACCCCCACAAACACGCCACAGGCGACTCCCATATCCACGGCAAAGACAGGTAATGGAGCTGCGAGTGCTACTGTGACTCCGTCTGTTGCGAAAACCCCACCACCGCGGGTGAGTGAACTTGAAGAATTTGTAAAGGCTTATGGTTACCCCGATAGCGCTGATTTCGGGACATTAATTATTGAGCGCTTGGGTATCGAAGCGAAGATAACAGTCCGGAAGGTCAATAGAGATCAAGATATGCCTAATCCATATGGACCGGCCGACGTGGTGTTGTATGACTTAAGTGACTGGCCAGATATCGGCGGTATGCCAGGATCAGGAAATATGGTTTTAGCGGGTCACAGAGATTATTCAGGATGGGTTCCTTATGCAGGTGTGCGCTTCGGACCCAGCTGGGGGGTTTTCCAGAATCTCAATGCGCTCGGGTCCGACGATCGAATTTCCTTAGAGTACCAAGGTGAGCGATTTGATTATGAAGTCACCCGTAAATGGATGGTGGATATCAGCTTGTCAGAGGAATCAGCAAACCCGAGCGAGTTCTGGGTGCCATTCTGGCAAGCAGATCCAGGCGTCGAGTCGATCACACTTTACACGTGTGCAGGACAATTTAGCCAAGAGACATCATCCTATGACAAGAGGGTGATAGTGCGAGCTGTACGAGTAGGTAGGTGAGGGATGAAATCAACGTGAAGAAGACTGCACTTATTGCCGTATCAGATAAACGAGATCTGGCGCCCTTGGTAACGAGCCTTAGCAATCAGGGGTGGGAGATTCTAGCGACCGGAGGAACAGCCAAGGTAATTACATCGCTGGGGGTCGCTGTGACTCAGGTTGCTGAGCGAACGCAAATCCCGGAAATGCTGGGTGGTCGAGTCAAAACACTGCATCCTAAGATCCATGGTGGAATTTTGTTCCGGCGAGGTGATTCATCGGACCTGCGCGAAATTGAGCAATACGATATCCAGTCGATCGATCTTGTTGTGTGCAATTTGTACCCATTTAGGGAAACTATCGGTAACGCAGACCATACTGATGACGAAGCCCTAGATCAGATAGATATTGGTGGGCCCACCATGATTAGGGCGGCTGCTAAAAACTACAAAGATGTATTAGTCTTGGTCGATCCGGCTGACTATGAGTTGGTGGTTGAGGCCCTGCAGGCTGGCATGGATGGGCTGTCCAACCTGCCGTTAACGACCCGCAGGAGTCTAGCAAGCAAGGCATTCAGCCATGTCGCCAGTTACGACGGAGCAATTTCCGGCTATCTTGCAGCAGATGATGAATCATTTCCAGGTGAATTAACAATAAGTGGTGTACTTCAGTCGAATCTGCGGTATGGGGAGAATCCACACCAGCGAGGTGCCTTGTATAGAGCAGAGGGAATTACAACTTCTGGTCTAGGTGGCTATCAGCAGCACCACGGACTTTCTATGTCATATGTGAATGTTTTGGACGCAGACGCCGCTTTCAGGTGTGTGTCGGACTTTGACACACCTGCGGTGACGATTGTGAAACATACTAACCCGTGCTGTGCCGCAGTGATGAACTCTGAGCCGAGTGGAGAGGCGCTTTCTGGGCTATATGAGAAGGCACTGCTCGGAGGCGATTATGTCTCAGCATATGGCGGTATCATCGCGGTCAATCGGATCGTCGACTTTGATCTGGCCGCAGCCATCAGGGACGTGCGACATCCGGAGTCAGGACAAAGAATGTTGTACGACATTATCGTGGCACCTGGCTACGAACTTGACGCCTTGGAGCATCTTAAGAAAAAGTCTAAGAACTTGAGGATCTTAGAAGTAGAGCCGACCGGGGATCGAGCGAGAGGACTCGAAATCAGAACAATCGAAGGAGGCTTTCTGGTTCAGACACCTGACGCCATTGAAGATATAACTTTGGAGGTTGTTAGCGAAGTAGGGATGGATGAGGAAACAAAGCGCGAGCTACGCGTGGCATGGATTCTATCTAAGCATGTCTCCTCTAATGCGGTCGTGTTTGTAAAGGACGGAGTTATGGTGGGCATGGGTGCAGGTCAGCCAAATAGGGTGCAGTCAGCGAGGCTCGCAGCTCTTCAGGCGGGCGAGAGGGCCGTTGGCGCAGTTTGTGCTACAGACGCATTTCTGCCGTTCCCAGACACTCTCGTGGTTGCCGCAGAGGCAGGATGTGTTGCGGTAGTACATACAGGTGGCTCAATTCGTGATGCTGAATCAGTCGAAGAGGCCAACAGAAGAGGAATTGTTCTGGCAGTGACCGGCTATAGGCATTTCAGACATTGATTGATTCGACAGCGTACGCCTGCACCGATAGACTGAAGGCGTCTCAGGGAGGTATCAGTAACTTATGAGTTTTGATTGCCCTCACAGCTCGTTCTCTGGCAGAAAAGATGTCCGCCTTGCCTGAGGCTTCCGAACCATTAACCTACGCCGCATCGGGCGTCGATCTTGAGGCTGATGCCGTCCGGATAAAAGATATAGTGACTCAAGTAAAGAGAACTCACCAAGGACAGCCTGTTATTCCATTGCCCGGTGGATTCGCTGGGGGGATCAATGTCTTGGAGATGGAAGAGCCTATCGTGGCGTGTACCGACGGGGTAGGAACTAAGACTATATTGCACTCTTTGTGCGGCACATTTGAATATGCCGGCAGGGATGTGGTAGCAAATAACATAAATGATTTGATCGTGACAGGGGCAACTCCGACGGCATTTCTTGACTACTTGGCAATGTCTGATCTCCCCGAAGGTGCAGTCGTAGATGTTGTCCGCGGGGTGGCCACTGCCTGTATTGAGGATGGGATTGCTTTGATATCAGGTGAAACGGCAGAGATGCCAGATATTTACGCTTCAGGTCATTTCGATCTTGCAGGAACCGCACTGGGAGTTCTTCGGCGAGGGGATAGAATCGACCCAGCTGAAATATGTGCTGGCGATATAGTCATATCGCTATCTTCTGGCGGGCTTATGACGAACGGATATTCCTTAGCTCGAGCAGCTTTGGGTATTGGGGGTGATGACAGTGAGGGCGAAAGTCGTCAGTTACTTGAAACGCGCCCGATAGAACTTTCCGGCGAAAGTGTCGGCGAGGCTTTGACGAGACCGCACCCATCCTTTTGGAAACAAGTGGATCGCTTGCGTAAAGATGAAATACGACTGAAGGGGATGGCCCACATTACGGGCGGTGGAATTGCAGGCAATCTAGGGCGGATTATTCCAGACCATCTATCGGCCGATATCGATCCAGGGACATGGGTAATTCCGCCGATTTTCGGACTGGTTCAGGAGAGGGGTTCTATCCAAACTGAGGAAATGTTCAGAGTTTTCAACATGGGTTTGGGAATCATTTGTATCCTGTCACCAGAAGATTTCGAGAATGTGGCGTTGAAAGAAACCGGATTTTTCCAAGTTGGTGAAATTTCGAGAACAGATTCGTCCTCTCGGGTTAATTTGAAAGGACTGGCAAATTGACTGTTGAGGCTGACCCGATCGAACTGATGAAAAAGTCAAAATCTATTGCGGTAGTAGGGGTTTCTGCTAGGCCGAATAGGCCCTCTTATGAGGTGGCCGAGTATTTAATTGAGGTTGGGTACGAAGTGTTTCTTGTGAATCCGAGAGAGACAGAAATTCTCGGCAGGAGAGTGTATGACAGCATTAGCAGTCTTCCTAAGAAAGTCGACATAGTCGATATTTTCCGGAAGGCTTCGGATGTTCCTCCGGTAGTTGAAGATGCAATTAGGGCCGGAGCGGGTGCCATTTGGATGCAGCTTGATATTGTCAATGAGGCAGCAGCAAATGAGGCGGCCTCGGCCGGCTTAGAAGTAGTGATGGATCGATGTACCAAGATCGAGCACAAGAAAATTGTGGATGTGGAGCAATCGGAATGACTGGGTCCGGAGATTGCCTGAGTGAGAAATGTGGGATTTTTGGCGTTTATGCGCCGGACGAGGATGTGGCGAGATTAACATTTTTTGGTATCTATTCACTGCAGCATCGCGGTCAAGAGTCAGCGGGGATTGCAGCGACCGACGGAACACGTATTCGTATTGAATCAGGAATGGGCTTGGTGTCACAGGCTTTCGATGAACAACGATTAGCAGCACTACCGGGTCGATCAGCTATAGGCCATACTCGATATTCTACGACAGGCTCTACGCTGGCTTGTAATACGCAACCTTTGTTAGTGAGCGGCATACACGGCGAGTTCGCGCTGGCGCATAATGGCAATGTAGTTAACTCAAATGAGCTGAAGGCTGCTCTGGGGCTCGAAGATTTCCCATTTGAAACCACGACAGATTCTGAGGTCCTAGCAAAGATTCTTAGCGATGGTCCGGATCTTGATTTGATGGATAGGTTTGCTTATATGATGAGGCGGGCCAATGGTGCCTATTCTCTGGCTGTTTTGACGAGGGAGGCTATTTTTGGCGTCCGTGACCCATTAGGTATTCGTCCACTTTGCATCGGTAAATTGCCTACACGAGAAGGAAGTAGGGGGGGATGGGTTATAGCCTCGGAAACCTGTGCTTTGGATCATCTCGGTGCAGAGGTGATACGGGAGGTGGAACCGGGTGAGGTAGTACGGATTGATTCCGATGGAATTACCTCTTTCTTCCCTCTCGGCACGAATGAACGATCTGACGCGGATGAGAAGCTTTGCCTGTTCGAATTCATTTATTTTGCCAGGCCAGATTCTGTCATTTCTGGATCATTGCTGCACGAGGTTAGAAGAAGAATGGGAGGCCGACTTGCCGAAGAACATCCGGCAGATGTCGATATAGTTATCGGCGTTCCTGACTCCGCCACTCCGGCTGCAATTGGTTATGCCGAGGCGAGTGGAATTCCGTATGTCGAGGCTTTGGTGAAGAATAGATATGTTGGCCGGACATTCATTAAGCCCGACCAGAGATTAAGAGAGCGCGATGTTGAACTTAAGCTCAATCCGTTAAAAAACGTTTTAGATGGAAAGAGAGTGCTAGTTGTTGACGATTCGATTGTCCGAGGCACCACCACTCCTAGGGTCGTTAGAATGCTGAGGGAGGCCGGCGCCATAGAGGTACACATGAGGATTTCCGCTCCACCTATTACGCACCCATGTCCGTATGGAACAGATATGGCGACTCGAGGGGAATTGATCGCCGCGCAAAATCTGTTGAAAGATGAAATGAGCGTAGATGTAGATGCTATTAGGGAACACGTTGGCGCAGACAGCCTTCGGTATATTTCGTTAGAAGGCGCGAGCTGGGCCACTAAGCGCGGGGAAGGTCACTGTTCTGGCTGTTTTACGGGTATTTATCCTTCCGAGGGGATCCCTTTACAGCTGGATAAATTTGAGCTAGAAGATGGGCCGGATCTCGATTCTACCCCTGCTATTCTTCCGCTAATTAGATCCTAATCGTCCATCGCCCAGTTAGGTATATCGCCTTCTACAAGATTCGAATGGCTCATATTCGCTAGCAATAGGCCAAGACTGTTGGCGTTCTCGAGAGTGCCGGGTGCCAACGATCTGGGTGAGCTCAAGCTAGCGATCTCAAATTGTTTCTGGTTATCCTTAATCAGAATTATTTGCCAACTGACTACATCCCGCAGATCACCCGATGCGTGCTCGGCCAGATAATCACCTTCTATCTGGAAACGGTCAATGCGATTGAATGGAATCATTTCCTGTGTGCCGATGCCTAAACCAAAATACCTTTGTTGGACTCGGCAGGTTGATTTGTCTTTTTCCATCAAGAAATTGGTGCCAGCGATAGCGTAGACCAAACTTAGGATAGTGGTCGGTCCGAAAATAATAATCACAATCAGGAGCATTCCTAGTAGCCAAAGAGGATGGGTGTCTAGGCCTAAAACAAGGATTAGCACCGCAATGCCAGTCACACATCCTTGGACCACAGGCCCAACGAGAGTCGCAAGCGAGGGGCGAATAACGATTTTCTCGGAATCGCAGTGTGCAGTACTCTTATGCAGTTTCAGCCGTTGGTATGATGAATCGTTCACTAAGACAATGTTAGCGCTGAAGTGTTGTAGCATGAACGTAATGTTTAGTCATGGAGACTGAGTGATATGAAAGTCGATCTTCTGGAAATATTGGCCTGCCCGATGTGTAAGGCTTCATTAAAACTTGAAACAACTTCGAAGGATGGTCTGGATGTAATTGAGGGTGCACTTATCTGTGACTCGTGTCCCGAAAAATATCCGATTGAGGAAGGCATACCGAATTTACTTCCTCCAGATTTAAGAGACAACTTAGGAGATTAGCGACGTGCAGCCGGAGTTAATAACTGACCAGTCGAGATCTCTCGGTAGGATAATGATCGCTCTCTCACTAGCGTCCCCTTTTCTGTTACTTATTGGAATAGCGAAGAGATCCTACTTTGTGATAGCGATTCCGCTGCTATTGATGGTAACAATAGTGTCGGGTGTCTCACTTTGGGCTGGTTGTACGATGGCGAACCCTATTTCCGATGAATCTGACAGCCGCGAAAGTTAAATAGGGATCACCAGTCGGGAGTAAGATATCTTTTTACGTTCGAGCGGTCGCTCGGAGGACATAGGTCCCTGAGAGTTTCAATTCTAAGTCCGATGGTCTGGTGCACGATTTCTGGTGCGATTTCAGCTAGTGGGACAAGAACGAAGGCCCGGGCAGCCATGTATATATGGGGAACTGTCAGTTCCTCAGAGTTAATAACTTCCCCCTCTACTATCAAAATGTCGATATCAAGGGGGCGCTCATGCCAGCGTGGATGGTTAGTTGCCCGCCCAGCTGCGCGTTCAAGTTCCTTGGCAATACCCAATATTTCTAGAGCCGGCAGATTGGTTTTGAGTGCCACTGCAGCGTTCAGGAATTCAGGCTGTTGTGTGTATCCCCAAGGCGGTGTTTCGTAGAGGGACGAGTGGCGCTCAATAGTGCCGATCCGTTCCTGAATAGCAGTCAACGAGTTAGAAAGGGTACTGACCCTGTCGCCTAAGTTACCCCCAATACCTAGATAGACATATCTTTCTTTTCCCTTGCTCAAATTCAGCCCCAGCCTTAGTTTTCTGATTCAATCGACTCTTCAGATATCTCGCCATGTTTTTTGATATGGAAGGCTCGGACGTCCGGCTTGTTGTTCTCAAGTGACACTAGGACGTAATAGGTCTCTGGAAACATTGGCTCATTGTCAGTTTCTCCTGGGGGAAAAAATGCCATACGGACATCGGTTGGCGACGGATAGGCTGCAGAAGCAACATGAGAGTGATAAATTGCGAAGAGGTCCAAATTTTCGGAATCCCGTTTCTGTTCCAATTTCATCATCTCCAGAGGTGACATTTCATATCGATAAGGGGACGCGGCTGTGTTTGTCACTCGATGAACGGTCATTTGGCGATCAGACCGCCCAATAAGTATCATTCCGCAGGCCTCGTTTGGCAGATCGTCCTTAGCGTGGTCAACCATGGCTTGCAAAATTTCGTTAGGGATATAGGCCATATCTAAAGTTTCCGTCGGATCAAAATTTGGATTGGGTTACCACCATAGCTTTTCACCGACTGTTTCGCGAATTTCGTCGTAGTCTCGAGACCATAGGCCAGTGGATAAGTATTTCCACCCTCCGTCTGCCAGGAGGCAGACTATTTTCGTCTTAATGTTAGCGGAGGCATCCTTGTCGGAGCTGGCCGTTTTTTCCGCAGCTCTTTGGGCAGCACGTATGACAGCCCCAGCAGAGATTCCAGCAAAGATGCCGGTCTTCTGAGTTAACTCTCTTGTCGTTCTGAAAGAAGTTTCCGAGTCCACTACAATTCTTCCATCGAGTACTGACTCGTCAAAAACCGGTGGAATATATCCGTCTTCTAAAGCCCGTAAACCTTGGACCAGATCCCCGGGGTGAGGGGCTGCCGCGATTACTTTAATGTTGGGGTTGTGCTCTTTCAGGCTTCGACCGACGCCAGTGAGTGTGCCACCTGTGCCTAATCCCGACACGAACATACTTATATCCGGCATATCGCGGATGATTTCGGGCCCAGTAGTCTCGTAATGGGCTAAGGGATTATTTTCGTTCTCATATTGAAAAGGCATGAACCACTGAGGATTATCTTGCGCCAACTGTTCGGCCATTTGCACAGCGCCGTTGGAGCCGAGGTCACCTGGCGAGAATATAATCTCGGCACCGAAAGCCTCGAGAAGTTGAATTCGCTCCTCGGAGACGGCATCAGGCATAATCACCTTGACGGGATACCCTCGCAGTGTGCCAATTAGCGCTATTGCAATTCCAGTGTTTCCTGAGCTGGGTTCTAAGATCGTTTGGCCAGGCTGCAGGGAGCCGTCTTTTTCTGCCCGGTTAATCATATACTTCGCAATTCGATCTTTTGCTGATCCAGTGGGATTTTCCCCCTCGAGTTTGGCCCAAATCTCGACGTTTTCATTCGGGGAGAGGGTAGATATATCTACAAGAGGTGTATCACCGACGCGTTCTAGTATTCCACTGAATTTCATTTTGGAGGGGTCACTCCCCTCCGGCAAGGGCTGGTAGGATCGACACAGTGTCATCATCTGTCAACTCGGTATTAAGCCCATCGAGGTACCTAATATCTTCGTCGTTCAAATAGATATTTACGAAACGACGTATTCGCCACCCTCCTCCAAAATCTGGTCAGAGAACCCTGGATAAGCCTCATTGATATTCTCAATGAGACTCTTAACCGAGTCGCCGACGCTTTCGAAGCTGCGTTGGCCACCAACTAGCTTTTCTATTACGGATGTTACATTCACCGTCACTGCCAAGGTTATGCGCCTTTCTTCTGCGTAATACTAAGTTAACTTTATTGGTAATTAGGCACTAGGCATTTCAAGTGGTGGAGAACCGCAGAACACGTCATAGTCGATTAATTCTGTCACGGTCGGATTGTCTCCACAGAGCGGGCAGTTTGGATCACGCCTAAGTTTCATTGTTCTAAATTCCATAGTTAAGGCGTCTACAAGAAGAAGTTTATTCGTGAGGGGTTCACCAATATCAAGGATCTGTTTGAAAACCTCTGTTGCTTGAATTGAACCTACGATTCCTGTTATTGCTCCCAAGACTCCTGCCTCGGCGCACGAGGGCACCATCCCTGGAGGTGGTGGGTCTGGGTATAAGCAGCGATAACAGCATTTGCCTGGTTCGTACACTGTGGCCTGGCCGTCAAACAATAGTATCGCTCCGTCGACCAACGTTTTGCCGCTCAGGTAGCAGGCATCATTTACGAGGTATCGGGTGGCGAAGTTGTCGGCACCATTCACGACAATGTCATAATCAGCAATTATTTCCATGGCATTGTCAGACGTTATCGGAGCGTGATGCTCGATCACTGAAACATGGGGGTTATACGCAGAGAGAGTCTCTTTTGCTGATTGGATTTTGGGCCGATCGATATCCGCAGTTTGGTGCAGTACCTGTCGCTGAAGGTTAGAGAGATCAACAACGTCGAACTCTACGATTCCGATAGTGCCGACCCCTGCCAGAGCAAGATATATGGATACTGGTCCACCTAGGCCACCAGCTCCAACTACTAGAACTCGAGAGTTTTTCAGCTTTCTTTGTCCTGCCGGTCCCACCTGAGACATAATGATATGCCGAGAGTAACGAGTGACTTCTTCAGGTGAGAGGTTGGTATTTGGGACGCTGGAACCGTTAGATATTGCTGTCATTCTCATTCCATTTTCTACAAGTAATCTAGTTCGGTCTTATAGAGTAACTGCTCAGTGCACTCGATGGAAATAGGGTTC
>CEOQ01187895.1_pt1 | contig 15220 bp, 12 predicted proteins | sample 361351 | NCBI WGS metagenome assembly CEOQ01 (sample SAMEA2619907, study PRJEB7988) | marine metagenome | biome: marine biome (ENVO:00000447); feature: deep chlorophyll maximum layer (ENVO:xxxxxxxx); material: "saline water (ENVO:00002010), including plankton (ENVO:xxxxxxxx)" | depth 60 m | reverse complement strand
CGATAAAAACACTTGATAGTTCCGATAGCGGAAAATTTTTTGATAACGAAAAGAGAGTCATCCCGTGGTAACTTATTTAATCGTAAATCGTTCGAATAAGCTGGTTTAAAACGGATAATTTTTTTTAAAATAAATATGATCCAAATTTATTCGTCGGGCGTAGTAAGGTCATGGTTATAGATGTAGACATCGATTCTAGAAAATATGTTCCGGTGAACAGCAATGGTTTCACTGGTAAAAAGCCGTTTGCTCAAGTAGAAACGGTATCCAGCCATGAGAAGGTCGGTTTTAAAGTGGAAAATATTTACCGGGATGAACAATCTCGATTGATAGTTGCGGTTGCAACTAAGAGGGATCGAAAAGCTTTTAAAAGTTTATTCGACCACTTTGCGCCAAGAATTAAGGGTTTTTGTCAAAATAATGGTTCGACTGCGGATAGGGCAGATGAGGTTGTTCAGGAGGCCATGGTTAACGTTTGGCGAAAAGCTCACCTGTTCGATCCGGCAAAAGCCAGCGCCGGCGCTTGGATATTCGCAATTGCAAGAAACTCCCGTATTGATTTAATTAGGAAAGAGAAACGCCCCGAGGCGGATACAACAGATCCGTATTTTGATCAGGCGACGCCAGACGACCCGTTCTCAGTATTAGAAATGGAACGTAAAAGTAACCGTCTCCGGAGCTTTGTTGAGAAACTTCCTTCTGAACAACAGCAGGTTTTACGGCTGGCTTTTTTTGAGGAAAAGCCGCACTCTGAGGTGGCGGATGAATTAAAAATTCCATTGGGGACAGTGAAATCACGTATTAGGCTGGCTTTTAAACGTATTAGAAGCGAGTTTGGGGAAATATAATGAATATAACACATCATCTTAGCGACGAGTTGCTGCTTGACTATTCTTCTGGGGCTCTTTCTGAGACGTGGAGCTTAGCAGTTGCTGCGCACCTGTCTCGTTGTTCATATTGTTCTGGTACCCTCAGAAATCTGGAGGAAATAGGTGGAACCCTTCTTACAAGTTCTGCGCCAAAAAGTCTGTCGGATGATTTGTTTGATAATGTGCTAGAGCGGCTTGGAGATCACGGTGATAGGTCACTTGCCCATCTTGAAGAAGATGTCTGCGATGCGCCCGATCACGGTCTTCCTAAAGTTATTTTGGATTATCTGCCAAAAGATTGTACGGTATTACCATGGAAGAAATTAGGTTTGGGGGTGAGTCAAATTGTCTTGGAAACGAAAGATAAATCCGCAACCGCTCGTCTTTTAAAGATTCCTGCAGGCAAAAAAGTTCCTCACCACAGCCACAACGGCAGAGAGTTGACGGTAATCTTTTCGGGTGGGTTTAGCGATGAGACGGGAAGCTATGGGCCCGGCGACATTCAGGAGGTTGTAGGTGATCTTGAACACCAACCGCGGGTTCGTGAAGGCGAGGACTGTATATGCTTGGCTGTAACGGAAGCCCCACTGAAGTTTTCCAACGCGGCTGTTAGGTTGGCGCAGCCTCTTATCGGTATCTAGCTTAACTAGATCTCCCAATAGTCTCTGACATTGATGTTTGCTCAAAAAATCACTGTTTGGTCGCCTCTTTAGTTAGTTTAACCAGCTTAATTCATCTGATCGCTGGCGACACTGCCTTCGTTCGAAGCTACTGCCTGACGCTTGTGTTTTTAAAGGCGTGGTGCTCTTTGCAAAGGTTCTTGAATTACCCAACTTTTAATTTCTGAGGTACACCAACTTAATATATTTGTTGGATAGGATTTGGCGACCTCACGGTATGTTGCGTCATTGGACCACATTGTTCCCATAATTGAATATTTACGACTTTTAAAATCAAAGGATGTTTGACCGGGATCTTGCGTCGCTATACTGTTGTCGTTTGAGCATGAAATTTAAGGAATTTGCTATGAAGGTTGCATTAAGTCCAATGGAATTTGCTAAGCGTGCCCGGCGTCTTTATGCCGGGAAAGAGGCTGTTGTTGATGGAAGCCTTCGCTTTACCTATGAAGAGTTTTTTTCGCGGTGTGATAAATGGTCAGCCGCGTTGCAAAATATGGGTGTAATGCATAGCGACAGAGTAGCATATATTGCTCCCAATACCCATACCCACTTGGAGGGTTATTACGCTGTTCCTCAGATGGGGGCCGTTTTGGTGCCGATAAATTATCGTCTCTCAGCAGACGATTTTGAATACATAATTAATCATTGTGGTGCAAAAGTAGTCTGTGCCCATCCCGATTATTTTGACGCGGTTGATGGTATTAGAGATAAGCTTGTGTCTGTGGAAAATTATATAGCGTTAGAGGGTGAAAAATCAGGTTGGGACGATTACGAAAAACTTTTGGCAAATGAGACGGGCGCTTATACACATAATCAAATTGACGAGGATGATCTATTAACTATCAACTATACTAGTGGAACAACTGCTAGACCAAAAGGCGTTATGATTACCCATCGCAACGCTTATATGAATATAATGGGTACCTTAGTCCATCATCATTTGACAACAAATGATCGTTACCTTTGGACGCTGCCAATGTTTCATGCAAATGGCTGGACGTTTACCTGGATAAATACGGCAAGGGGAATGGCTCATATATGTCTTAGGAAAGTTGAGCCTGAACTAATTTATAAACTAATAAAAGAAGAACAAATTACCATGTTCTGTGCCGCACCGACCGTCTTAATCAGCATAACTAATGCTCCGGAGAGTGTCCGTGCTGATGCCCCGAAGGGAGTACGTTTATTCACAGCAGGCGCTCCCCCGGCAGCAGCTACAATCGAAGTGGTGGAAAGAGACCTTGGCTGGGAATTAACTCATGTTTATGGATTAACAGAAACTACTCCGTTAATTGCTATATGTGAGCCGTTACCAGCGCATTCGGGTTTGTCTATAGAGAATCTTGCCAAGATTAAGGCGAGACAGGGCGTTGAGCTAGTAAGCTCAGGTGAACTTAGAGTTGTAGATGAAAACGGAAATGAGGTACCAAAGGATGGTGAAACGCTCGGCGAAATAAGCGTGCAAGGTAATGTTGTTATGAAAGGGTATTACAATGATCCCGAAGCAACATCGGCTGCGATAAAAGATGGTTGGTTTTATAGCGGTGATGCTGCTGTTGTTCATCCCGATGGCTATTTGGAAATAAGAGACCGGTTCAAGGATGTTATTATAAGCGGAGGAGAAAATATTTCTTCGGTTGAAGTAGAGGGTTGCTTGCTTCACCACGAGGCTGTTTTGGAAGTTGCAGTGGTTGGTATGCCACACGAAAAATGGGGTGAGGCGCCCCATGCATTTGTCGTCCTTCAAGAGGGAAGAAGTACTACCGAGGATGAATTAAAACTCTATGTCCGTGAAAATTTAGCTCATTTCAAAACACCCCAGTGGATTAGTTTCGTGAAGGATTTGCCTAAAACTGCCACTGGCAAGGTGCAAAAGTTTGTTCTCCGGGACGGTAAGGCCGCAATCTCCACTCAATAGAAAACCATAATATTGGATCGCTGTTGTAATAAAATACATATACCAACAATCTAATATTTAGAAAGTGGCGATAATGAGCTTGGATTATTTGAAACGACTCGATGGAGATAATCTATGTCTGATAAACTTGCCGATTTTTCCTTTTTAAAAGGCATTAAAGTCCTTGATTTAACGCAATTTGAAGCTGGTCCGTCATGTACCGAAACACTTGCATGGTTGGGCGCCGACGTAGTCAAGATTGAAAATCCAAAAATGGGGGATCCGGGGCGTCGGCTCCGACCTAATAAACCGGATGACGATCCGTATTATTTTCATATGTTTAATGCTAACAAAAAATCGGTAACTATTAACCTGAAGTCTGTGGAAGGCCTGAATTTAGTCAAAAGTATGATTAAAGAGGCAGATGTAATGATGGAGAATTTTGCGCCGGGGGCAATAGAACGTCTTGGCCTTGGGTATGAAACGGTTAAGAAAATTAATCCCGGTATTATTTATGCTCAGGTAAAGGGGTTCGGTATAGGAAGCCCCCATGAGAAAAATCTTGCTTTTGATATGATTGCGCAGGCGTGTGGCGGCACTTTTAGCGTTACGGGAGAGTCAGATGGACCGCCAACCCGCCCTGGAATAACCATTGGAGACACTGGAACAGGAATGCTAATGGCTATTACCATTCTGGGAGCACTGTTTAAGAGGCGGGAAACGGGCGAAGGCCATTGCCTGCAGGTTGCTATGCAGGATGCCATGCTTCACTATATGCGTGTAAATTTTGCTACGCATGGTCGTACTAAAAAGCCAGCACAGCGGGGTGGGAGCAAAGTTCCGGGAATAACAAACGCCCCGATGGGTCTTTACCCGTGCGCTCCAGGCGGAGCTAATGACTATATTTACATTATGACAAGCAGAGCTAATCCGGACCATTGGGATCGCCTTTTAAAAGTAGTTGGGCGGGATGACCTTGTTGGTGATCAACGATATATCACTCCAGCTGACAGGGTCGAGCGTATGGACGAAGTAGACGATATAATAGCTAATTGGACTAAAACTCTTACAAAATCCGAGGCTATGCAAAGAATAGGGGAGGCTGGTATCCCTGCAGGTGCTGTTCTCGATACCGGAGAATTAAATGAAGAGAAGGATTTTGAAAACCGAGGTATTATGCAATTAATGGATCATCCGATTCATGAACCCTTTAAAATGCCCGGTTGGCCGGTTCTTGTTGATGGGAAGGCATCAACCTTAAAACCATCGCCCATTCTTGGGGAACACACAAATAAAATTTTGCAGGAGTGGCTTGGGCTTAGCGAAGAGGATGTAGATGAACTTCAGTCGAAGGGCGCGTTAAACGTTTAATAGCTGCCTAAAGGTGATTTTGTATATTTTTTATTTCTGTCAAGGCGGTGGATGACAGCGGACCGCGATTTACAGCCTCGACCGCAGTTATAAGCTCTTCATTAGTTGCAATCCCAACCTCAATTGTTGATAGATTCTTGTTTGTGATCGAATAGCGTATCGCAAGTTCAGGAAGATTAGCGGCATAGTTTTCTTCAATCAAAGATCTGAAATGAAGCGCTCGTGAGACATCTGTTTTATAATCTGTTCCCGATCCTATAGGGGCAACTTCTTGCATGCTTAGTGGATGTCGGGTTTCTGTACCTGACAACGCCCCCCCAGCTAAAATTCTAACGCCAATCGTTCCCATTTCATAACTTTTACATCTTTCTATGAGTTGCTCAAAATTTTGCCCTGGAAAATCAATGGGAACTTCTTCTCCAGCTGATGGTGTAAGTAGATTATAGAAGACTTGACTGCTATCAAATTGTCCGGTTTTTACTAGTGAGTGAAGCGCCTCTGTATTGCCTTTGGCAGTGAAACCTAAATACCTTACAAGACCTTTATCCCTAAGTTTAATAAAAGCAGGCAGTACCTCGTCTATTACTTGCTGTACGGAAATTGAATCTGACGCTCCGGCGTCGTCTAGGGTGTTATGCAACTGAAATATGTCTACATAATCCTGCCTTAGCCTTTTCAGACTTCCCTCTAACGATTTCTGTGCGGCGCTTTGAATATCTGTAAGATCATCTTTGGAAAATCCAACCTTTGTGCTTACGATGACTTCTGATCGATTTTTACCAAGCGCTCGACCAAGATTGGATTCTGATGCCGTATTACCATAAGAGGGCGCGGTATCGAAGTGATTTATTCCGTTATCACGCGCCCAAGCAACTGCCCTATCCTGATCCTGAGCATTTCCTTTTGTCATCAGTCCGCCTACAGCACCACAGCCAAAGGTTAGAAGGGAAATCTGTAATCCAGTGCGTCCAAAAGTTCTTTTTTCCATACGTTCATTTCCTGAGATTTGTATTAGGGATGGCTAACTTTTCTGAGATGGTAAATTGTTCTTGCATAAAAGAAGTGAACAGTGTTTTCACTTATCCTGATCATTTTTCTAAGACTTATAGGTATTCAGATCAGCTGTATGAGGAAAGAAAACCTGAAATATGTCTTAAAGCAAGTTCAATTTTGCGGTCATTCTCTTTCCAGGGATAAAGACTTACTTGTGAATTGGGGGCTAATAAAGCAGTTTCCATGGCAGTAGCATAGGGGTGAGCCGGAATGTCATCCGGTAAAATAAGAACGGGTGTTTCACAATTTCTGACGAAATCTCTATCCACGGTGAAAACAAAATCGGCCCGTTTCGTGTACATATTGTTAAGAAACTCAGCTGCCATATCCAAAGTAATATCTGGGTTGTTCTTAATAAAAACTGGAGCCCACCCTTTTATATTATTTTGAAAATAGATATCGGGGTGGCTAGATATAAACCCGCTTGGATGAACAAGTGTCGCACAAATCACACGGTGGTTAGCTCTCTTCAACAAGTTCCATATCATAGGTCCACCAATGCAAAAACCAAGTACCATGAACTTTTCTATGCCCAATTCGTCCATCAGCGTGAGTTGGTCTTCCGTAAAACTATCCCAAGTTTTCTCAATCTCAAGTGGTCCAATAGTTTTACCGTTATTGGCATTGCGGAGATCAAGTGCAATTACACGGTATTTATCTGAAAATTCTGCCAGCGGATTGAAGGCATGATTTTCCAGTCCGGCCACAGTAGCATTTAAGCCGCCACCGGGTAGCACTAAGAGAGGAAATCCTGATCCTGCCTCTTCGTAATAAATTTCTACACCATTCTTTTTAATAATCGGCATATTTGCTCCTATAATAAAAATTCGTTTCGGGAATATTTAAATTCTTGCTTAAAGGCATTTGATAAATACCACCATTTTCCTTTTACGGTGATTAATATAAAAATGATATTTGAGTACATGATTAATTTAATAATAACCGTAAAACTACTCGATTCAAAAATGAAGGTAATATTTAAAGATCAAGTTAATACGCTGAGGATTTGTTTAAATGAAAACGCTCATAAACGGTCGATGGACTGACCGTACTAACGAGAAACAGACTTCCGATGGTTCATTTAAGAGGAAGGAGGCAGAGTTTCGTAATTGGATTACTCTAGATGGCTCTCCTGGCGAAACGGGGGTAGGTGGCTTCAAAGCTGAAAGTGGAAGATATCATTTATATATTTCTTTAGCTTGTCCATGGGCTCATCGAGCACTGATATTTAGAAAATTGAAAAGTCTAGAGGCCCACATAGGTGTCTCGATTGTTCATCCTGTCATGCTAGAGAATGGTTGGGAGTTCAGGGTCGATTTTAGCGAATGCACAGGAGATCAAATACTTGGTAAAAACAGCGTTTTTGAAATATATCTCGCGGCCGATCAAAAGATCACAAGTAGAGCTAGCGTCCCTGTTCTTTGGGATATAAAACAAGGGACTATAGTATCTAATGAAAGTTCTGAAATAATTAGAATGTTTAATTCGTCTTTCGAGAAAGTTTGTGGTAATGATCGCGATTTTTATCCAAAGCCCCTAAGAACAGAGATAAATCAGTTAAATAAAACGATCTACGAAAATGTCAATAATGGCGTATATAAAACGGGGTTTGCCACTTCGCAGTATGCATATACAGAGTCTGTTTTTAAGTTGTTTGAATGTCTTGAAGATTTAGAGCAAAGGCTTTCAGTTAATCGGTTTTTATTAGGGGAAACGATAACGGAAGCGGATTGGCGACTTTTCACCACCCTTATCAGGTTTGACGCTGTTTATGTTGGTCACTTTAAGTGTAACACGAAAAGACTGTGCGATTACCCTAATTTGTGGAGTTATACCAGAGACCTTTATCAACAGCCTGGTGTTTCAGAAACCGTTAACTTCGAGCATATTAAAACCCATTATTATGGCAGTCATAAAACGATTAATCCAAACGGGATTATCCCTGCCGGGCCCCTGATTAACTACTATGAAGCACATAATAGAGAAAATACCTAGCTTACGATTGGCTTTCCCTAAGTTTAGTAAAAAGGGAAAACCTAGAAAATGGTAAAGTTTCAAACGTTCTTATTTCATTGTCTTGGAGAGCATCTTCAATAACTGAAGGTAAACAACTGATGCTGCTTCGAAGACATGTTGTTCCGGGTTCTTCTTGCAAATGGTTTCTATTGCCAACCAGATTTCGTTTGGCTTGCTCAGGTCGAATACGGGTTGACTATGAACAAGTGCAAGGGACGACATGAAACCAAATACCCATTGCTCGTAAGATTTTTTTGCTGCAGCTTGCTGGCCGATGCTATCAGTCATCCGGCCGCATTGCTCAGACCCCACGCCCACTAATGGCGGCTTTTCTTGCGCAACGGATACATTGGTGTATGAAAATAACAGGAGGGTAACTAGTGTGAGAAAAGTTTTCATAATCCCATACTTAATAGGTAACTAGGCTTCGCACAAGGTTCATTTTGTAAAAGACGGAGTCTAAAATTATTTCGAAATTTTGTTGGTTTTTTTACAAATGACTGAGTTAGAAATAAGCTGATATTTTTTTATCATCCTTCAATTATGTATACTTTCGCTTCATTGGTTTGATCTGTTCTCCCAGTAAATGGATTAATTAATTTTTCACCTGATTTAAGGCTTTCCTTTAACCCTACCCGAATTGTTTTATTTCGTTTGTTTATTAACTTTTGTGTCCCGTCATTTTGCAGTACTTGCCATGGGCCGTCCGTGCTTAACCGTTGTATCAATTCTGATAAAATATTGCTCGCCAAGCGCGGGTTAAACCGTCTATCGACAAGTCCGGTCCTGGTAAAATATCCCCGATCAGCGTCATCGAAGGTATCTATTATAACGTTTACATCATTGCCAATAGCTGCCAAACAGACATCACCAAACCGTAATGTATTAGAAATTTCATCATTGAAACGCTCAGCTGGACTGGCTTCTGTAGATTTAACATATAAATAGGGGTTGCATCCTGTCTTGTTGGCAAAATTTGAGACTAAATGAGCTGCGTTCCAGGGACACTCCGCCCTAGTAATTGTAAATTGAACGCCAGAAATTAATCCTTTGTTATCAAGTAAAAATTTACTTAGCTCTTCCTCTTCCGATAAGTTAAACCCGTGACTTATTAGATGGTTGAATTTGCCACCCGATGTTTTTGCGCTGTCCTTGCGGTTTACTCTAGATAAAATAATATTTAATCCGGTCTTATTACTAAGTTCCTCTAATACTTTCGTGTAATCTTGAATTTTATCCCAAGAAATAACAATCTCTAGTTGTGAAAGAAGATGTGCGTTTTCCTTGATCAGGCTAATTTGTTCGCCGGTAGGTATGTCGTATACGTAAACATGAAAGTTATGTCCAACTTCCGTCATTATTTGCATACGGCGTCTTGTTTTGTCGTTCTCTAGATCTTGAATTGGAACTCGTAAACCGCGTATTCCCATTTCCCATAAAGCCATTATAGGGTAATCATTCCTTGCTATCTTTCGTCTGAATTCATCAACAGCGCCAGACGGTGCTACGGTAAGTTCTTCGGCCCATGCGTGCCGCATATCGATATAAATATTTTGGATGTCTACTGTTTTTACATGAGGTCTTTTTACCGATGGTGGAGCTCCGGCTGAATCTTCCGCTAAACACCCGGCGAAGCTGCGGTGATAATGAGCTACGTGTCCCTTTTCATAAATTTCGAGCGTTATATGTCCCAGTTTAGCGGAGTCATTTCGGCCTTGTTGGCTGCCGCCATCTATCCGATACATTTCGGAATAGTCGTGTCGAACAAAGCAGGTGGAGGGCACAATATAATATTCTGTTTCGCCAATAACGTCGTACCAAAAATTGTGCACATGGGCTGCGAATAAGGCTTCGGGTTTGTAGGTTTCAATCAAGTTTATAAGCCAACTTCGGCCAGGTTCGTCAATATTATCGTAACTTTCGGGCTCATCTGGGTTTGATACATAAACGGGATAATGACTAAATAAGAATATTCGCTTGCTTTTATTTTCGTTTAAATCGTTCTCCAACCAGGCCGCTTGTTTTTTTTCTATAGGGTCGCCAGAATTAATTAAGGGCGAATTTATAATCACAAAGTGACAAGTTTCGTAATCAAAAGAGAAATAATCCCTTCCAAAATGATGTCGGTATAAATCAACATGTTCTTTGTTGACCATACCTGCAGGCATCCATGTTACCGGTTTATCGCCTATATCGTGATTTCCCGGCATCAGGTATAGGGGAATGCTCAATCTAGAAGCTATGGCGTGAAAGTTATTAGCTGCAGTTGTGTAGCTAGGTAGTTCAGGTACCGGGTTTACCATGTCACCTAAATGAATACAGAATTCTGAATCACTTTGTTCAATTTGATCGAATACATATCTGGCTCGAGGATTTGCCTCAGCATTTGCTGGATATGGAGATGCAGAAAAATCTTCAGCCTCGTTTATATGGGTATCAGAAATAAGAGAAACTCTAAAAGCTAATTTTTGGGATGGTCTGCGTTTCAATTTTTACTCCAATTATCCGGTAAATGTGTTGGGGAGTTATATAGTTATTCATTTATACTGTTATATAAAACAAAAATAATCAGCATCAGTCTGGTTAAATAAAGAAACACACTAGCCTCTTTCTATTCATTCTCATAATGTAATTCAAATTGAATTTGGATTTTCGAAATGGGAGGAAATGTTTAATGGCGAAGATCAATGGTGCGACCCTGATTGCTCGAAGTCTTAAGGAACAGGGAATTGACCACTTGTTTGGTGTAGTGGGGTTTCCGGTAGGCCCTATCGCGGAAGCGGCCCAAAAGGAAGGCATCAATTATGTAGGCATGAGAAATGAACAAGCTGCGTCTTACGCCGCTCAAGCATATGGCTATATGACTGGGCGACCAGGCGCCTGCATCGTTGTCACGGGGCCAGGCGTTGTACATGGACTTGCCGGTTTGGCAAATGCTCAGCAGAATTGTTGGCCAATGATCCTTATAGGCGGTGCCTCTGAAACCTATCGCGGTGGTATGGGAGCCTTTCAAGAGGAGCGTCAGGTTCTTATTACAAGCCCATTTTGTAAATTCTCCCATGCAGTAGACAGTGTGGAACGTATCCCATATTACGTGGAGATGGCTACACGTCATTCAATTTATGGCCGGCCCGGTGCTTGTTATATAGATATGCCCGACGATATTATCCAGGGTGAATGCGAACTTGATGACATAGTGAAAGTTGAGCGGGTTCCTGAACCCCCTAAGATGATCACTCCTACGGAAAATATTGAGGCTGCGTTAGACGTTTTAGAGGGTGCTGAACGGCCGTTAGTATTGGTTGGTAAAGGGATGGCCTGGGCACAGGCAGAGGATGAAGTTAGGGCTTTTATTGATCGAACACAGTTGCCTTTTGTAAGGTCACCAATGGGCAAAGGTGTAATCCCAGACGATCATCCGCTCGCAGCCTCTGCTGCTAGAACACTTGCTCTGCAACAGGCAGACGTTGTATTTTTGATGGGAGCTCGATTTAACTGGATCTTTCATTTTGGATTGCCGCCTAGGTTTGCTCCGGATGTAAAAGTAATCCAATTGGATATCTCGCCAGAAGAAATAGGTCATAATAAACCAGCTGAAGTGGCTTTGGTAGGTGATGGCAAGGCAATCATGACACAGATGAATGAAGCTTTGGACGGTCGCCAATGGTTTTATCCAAAGGATACTCCATGGCGGACTGCGCTAAGTGAAAAGATCTCAAATAATGTCGAAACTATTAAGGCACAGGTAAATGATGACCAAGCCCCGGCTGGCTATTATAGAGCACTAAGAGACGTAGCGGCATGGATGCCTGACAATGCAATTTTAAGTGCTGAGGGAGCAGGTACCATGGATATTGGACTCACTCAACTTCCAGTCTCAAACGCTCGTTCATGCTTAAATGCTGGAACTTATGGAACTATGGGGGTTGGTTTAGGTCATGCTGTTGCGGCTTGTGTTGTCCATCCCGATCGACCGGTTATTCATCTCTCTGGAGATTCAGCTATAGGTTTCTCGGGCATGGAGATGGAGACGCTGGTACGCTATAATTTACCCGCTAAAATCGTGGTATTAAACAATGGTGGCATTGGACCTGGTATGCCAGAAATTCCAGATGACCCGATGATGAAGATGAAGCCCAATGCGTTAATATACGGCGCACGTTATGATAAAATGATGGAAGATTTTGGTGGGAAAGGTTTTTTTGTTGAAGACCCCAAAGATATTCCGGCGGCTTTAGAACAGGCGATGGCTTTTCCAGGACCAGCGCTTGTCAACATTGTAATTTCTCAAAGTTCGTCACGTAAACCTCAGCAGTTTGCATGGCACTCATAATTAAATGTGATTTTCAGGGAATGGGGGTCCTCAAAAGGCCCCCATTTCAGTTGCGGTCTTTGGCCGGTTTGGCTCAGAAAGATATCTTGCAGCACTTGCAATTCTAAAATTTTAAGAGAGACTAAATCAGCCAGGCATATAGATTTGTCCTTGTGGGGGGAGATGGCTAACCGTTGGTTCGTCCTAGCATTGTTGTTCGTCACACGAATAAGTCTAGGGTTTCAGTTTCAAACAATGGGTTCTGTCAGCGATGAAGTTATTCGGGAACTTGACCTCAATTATGCGGAGATAGGAAGCCTTATAGGGCTCTTTATGGTACCGGGCCTGTTTTTGGCTATTCCTGCAGGTTTGGCTGGAAAGTTTTTTTCCGATAAGGCGCTCATAGGCTTTGGTTTAATTGCACTAAGTTTCGGTGGGTTAGTTGCTGCTCTTGCTCAAGGGTTTGGGTTTTTATCTATTGGAAGATTTATCTCTGGAATAGGTTTTGTGGTTTCGACTATTTTTTTCGCTAAAGTTTTAATTGATTGGTTTGAAGGAAAAGAATTAGCCACTGCAATGAGCGTATTAGTTATGTCTTGGCCTTTTGGTATAGCAATGGGACAAGTTGGACATGGCTGGCTGTCGGCTGCGATAGACTGGCGCTTAGCATTCTATACTGCTTCATTGTATTGTGGTTTAGGCGCAGCCCTTATAATTTCCCTCTACCGCACACCCAAACAGGTTATGTCCGCAAAAAATAGTTTTAAGTTTTCCCTAAGCAAACCCGAAATTTTGCTTACATTAACCGCGTCAATGGCTTGGGGCTTTTTCAATGCTGGATACGTAGTGTATTTGAGTTTTTCTCCTCTTGTTTTAATTAGTAATGGTTATGAGTCGGTATTTGCTTCGAGTATTATTAGTACGGCGAGTTGGGTGATGATTTTTTCTGGCGCGGTCTGTGGATTTATCTCAGATAAAACTAATAGGCCAAATATGATTGTTTATATTTGTATGGGAGGCTGTGTATTAAGTTTTTTGATATTGCTGAATACACCGTACCCTCTAATTTCGGCATTAATTTTTGGATTATTGGGGATGGCGCCTGCGGGAATCTTGATGGCATTATCTGCCGAAGCAATGCGAAGTGAAAATCGCTCCATCGGAATGGGGGTTTTTTTTATGGGGCAGGTCTTGTTGCAGTCATCCGCGCCACCGGTCGCTGGCTGGTTATATGATATAACCCAGGATGTAAGCTTTCCAGTATTATTCGCAGTTGGACTATTTTTAGCAACGGCAGCAGCAAACTTCTGTTTTCGGTTTTTAAAGAGACGCTATTTGATTTAAGTTGGATTATGGGATTAATTTTTCTCTCCGCATCTCTTTAAAACAGTTTTTTAGTGAGTCACTTGTGTCTATACAACCGCTGAACCCGGCTTTTCTAATTTTAATCGTTGATACAATAGAAGGCGACGGTGATGGTCCGGCATCGCGGAGGGCTCTATCGAGAAATTGCCAAGACCCACCAACAAGTTCTTTTAAATTTAACTGTTTAATTCCATATTTATTGGTAATAAAACTCCATTCTTTCTCAAGTTTAGGTAACGCCGTTGATAGTGTTCTGTTTCGTTTGGGTCCAAGTGGAATTTTAAAAAACTCGCATATTTCCGGCCATAGATGATGCCAGATTAATACATCGCCGTTGGTTATATTGAATGTTTGGTTCTTGGCCTTTGGTTCGTTAAAAGCCCATTCTAAGGCTTTTGCAAAAAGATTTGCATCGGTCGCCTCCGTAACAACTGGTGCTCCCAGCGGTTGATAAAATGTCAAATCCGTTTCTTTGCAAATGGTGGCGTAGGCAGCAATAGCAGCAACTAAATTCATAGGGCTCCCAGTGGCAGTTCCGAGTACAACCTGAGGTCTCCAGATATTAAAGGACCAGTTTTTCGCATTACATATTCGTTTAAGTATATCTTCCTGGTTCCAATAAAAATTTTCATGATTATGTCGAGGCCATTTTTCTTTTGCCGGTGCCTTCATTGGTTCAACGTGGATGCCGTAGGCTTTTGTGCCTTGCAATAGGCTAATATGCCTAAGATTTGGGGAATATAAAGAAACAATATTCATCAAATTTTCAAACATTTTAGTGTTTGTTTTTATTTGCTCGTTATGCCGCCATCCGCTAAGTAGGTCGTCCATTTCGTAAAGTGCGGCATATAATATGTGAGTTACATCTCGCAATTTAGAGTGATGTTTTTCTATTGATGGGTTATCCAATAAATCTGCTGCTACATACTCTACGTTCCGAAATTTATGGGGACGGCGGGAAAGCCCGCTGCATATCCAACCTTTCTTAGCCCTAAAATATTTGATTGCCGCTCTACCTAATAGGCCGGTAGCACCGACAACTAATAGTTTACCCATTTTAATGTACTCTGTTTATAGATTAATTATTTTATTATACTGCTAGGTTGTTGCTGCTGCCAAAAATACCGAGGTTGTAACGGGTTTGAACACCCCACATGTTTTCATTTAGTCCTAATATCCAAATAGCTTGAAAGATAGATCCCGTCTTTCCCTCACTATTGATACGGCGAGCTACCAGTTTATAGGCTAATTGTGTTTTACTCTTAATAATTTCCTCTAATTCCTCGAGTTCTGTGTAAGACCAATCAGGTTCGTAATTCCTAATGAGTTCCCATGGCATGGGATGTTCTTTTTTATACCGTTCAAGGCAGGAAATTCGATAAAAGTGGCCGTCGTAACGATGAAATGTAAAAGGAAAACAAATTGAATTTAGATATGCTTCGGTATTAGCATCGTTAATTGCCTGGTGGTGGGAGATTATTACCTTTTCTGCAATATCCATTTAGTCATGCCATTCTAAAAGGTTGCATTTTGCAATAAACGATTTTTAATTCTAAATTATAATGATAATTACCAGGCAATTAATATAGCTAATTTCTAATTAAAGAATTTCCGTTGCAAGACTAATGAAGAAGTATTCATAAATCGTCGTTATTTA
>CEOQ01187569.1_pt1 | contig 15233 bp, 17 predicted proteins | sample 361351 | NCBI WGS metagenome assembly CEOQ01 (sample SAMEA2619907, study PRJEB7988) | marine metagenome | biome: marine biome (ENVO:00000447); feature: deep chlorophyll maximum layer (ENVO:xxxxxxxx); material: "saline water (ENVO:00002010), including plankton (ENVO:xxxxxxxx)" | depth 60 m | reverse complement strand
CGACCTGGTGATTAACAGTCACTCGCTCTACCAACTGAGCTACCGGGGAATAATTTAAAACATCATATAATTAAGAAGCTGTTTCATCAATTAATTTTTAAATTTTGATTTTTTTTAAATACTTTTTAAATTCTGTTTTTACTTCAGGATGCTCAAGAGCATATTCAACATTTGCTTTCAAATATCCAATTTTGCTTCCACAATCAAATCTCTGGCCAGAAAATTTATACCCTAAAACATCTTCAGAATCAAGCAATTTACAGATTGCATCTGTTATTTGAATTTCTCTACCAACTGTTGGCTCGGTATTTTCAATCATTTTAAAGATTTTAGATGAAAATATATAACGGCCGACCACAGCCAAATTAGATTTAGCTACTGATGGTTTTGGTTTTTCAACAATAGATTTAATTTTAACTAGATTTTTTGTTTTTTGTGAATATTCTACGATACCATATTTGTCAGTCTCATGTTTGGCAATTATCTCGAGGGCTAAAACATTTGAATCAAATTTATTTCTAATATTTATCATTTGTTTAATCGTAGGAATTTTAGATTTAATTAAATCATCGGCGAGGATTACCGCAAAATCACTATTTCCAATAATTTTTTTTGTACAATAGATGGCGTGTCCTAGCCCTAATGGCTTTTCTTGTCTAACAAAAGTACAGTTTACATTCTTTGGAATAATATTCTTTATAAGTTTCGATAGATTTAATTTTTTTTTATTTCTAAGATCTTCTTCTAACTTAGGTGAAGGGTCAAAGTGATTTATAATTGCATTTTTAGTTCTACCTATTACAAAGATTAAGTGGTTAATTCCTGCATCAATAGCCTCTTCTGCAGCATACTGTATTAAAGGTTTATCAACAACTGGCAGCATTTCCTTTGGGCTAGCTTTTGTAGCTGGTAAAAATCGTGTCCCTAGACCCGCCACAGGAAAGACAGCTTTCTTTATTTTTTTCATAGTGCTAATATTATTTTAATAAAAAAATTCAATGACATATGTTATCACAGAAAACTGTATAAAGTGCAAATATACTGATTGCGTGGAAGTGTGTCCTGTTGATTGTTTTCATGAAGGTCCAAATTTTTTAGTAATTAATCCGGATGAATGCATCGATTGTTCTCTCTGTGAGCCAGAGTGTCCAATAGATGCAATTGTTTCAGATGAAGATATAAAGGAGGATGAAAAAAAGTTTCTTGAAATCAATGAGAGACTCTCAAAAAAGTGGCCTGTCCTATCTCAAGCAAAAGATGCGCCTAAAGATGCAAAAGAATGGGAAAATAAAAAAAATAAACTTGAGTTATTAGAAGAATAGTTTAGCTTAAGCACCAAAATCTTTGTTATTTTCATATACAGGTGGTTGATAGTCCTCAAATCTAGTACATGCCGGTCTGAATGTTAATATAGTTTGTCCGATTTCTCCATTACGATGTTTTGCAATATTAACTTCAGCTGTATTTTTGGTTTCAGCATTTTTATTATATACTTCATCTCGGTAAAGAAACATGACTATATCAGCATCTTGTTCAATAGAACCGGACTCTCTCAGGTCTGATAAAAATGGTCGTCTATCATTTCTCTTTTCAACATCTCTATTAAGCTGAGAAAGAGCAATCACTGGAATATCTAATTCTTTTGCCAACGCTTTCAATGATCTGGTAATTTCCGAAATTTCATTCACCCTATTTTGATCAAAATTACGTGATCTTGTGACTCCCATAAGCTGCAGATAATCAATGATAATTAAATCAACTCCGTGTTCTCTTTTCATGCGCCTAGCTTTTGCTCTTAAATCCATAGGTGTAATTGATGGGGTCTCATCAACAAAAAAATCACATTCTTGCATCATAGTGATTGCGGAGGTAACTGCCTTCGTATTATCTGATGAAGATTCATAATCTCCTGTTCTTATTTGTTGCATAGATACAGTACTAAGAGTTGATAGCATTCGTAGGGCAATCTGCTGAGCAGACATTTCTAAACTAAAAAATCCCACTTTCTTTTCTTGTTTTAGAACAATATTTAAGGCTACATTCATAGAGAAAGCTGTCTTACCCATTGACGGTCTTCCTGCAATAACAATCAAATCAGATTTTTGTAAACCACCCAATCTTTCATCAAGTTTTTTGTAACCTGTAAGAAGATAATCAATTTTATTATTATTTTTCTTCTCATAAATCAACTCAACCATATCACTCACAATAGGTCCAATTTTAGTTAACCCATCATTTGTTTTAGTCTCACTGGTAATCCCAAAAATTTCAGTTTCTGCTTTATCTAAAACATCATTAACATTCCCTTCATCGCTTTGATGGACTTGTTCAATAATTTTTGTACTAGTATTAATTAACTTACGCATTATTGATTTTTCTCTTATGATTGCTGCATAAGTTTCTATGTGAGCAGATGTGGGTAATTTTTTGACAAGAGCTTTCAAATACTCTACACCTCCTACTTTATCTAATACAGATTTACTTTTTAAGGCCTCCTCTAGTACTAAAATATCAATAGATTGATTGCTTAAAGCGAGATTCAATAATTCTTTAAAAATAATTTGATGGTTAGATTCATAGAAATCATTTACATCAATTTTATCAGTGATTTTCTCCCATCCTGTGCCATCCATTATAAGCGCTCCAAGAAAAGCTTGTTCAGCGTCAGTTGATTTAGGAACAGATGGTATTTTTGGAGCCATACTTCATTTTAACCGAAAAATGAATGACTTTATATCTTGACTAGGAAAAATTTTCTTTATGTTTTAGGAAGAACATTTGCTTCTTCCTTGACAAGTATAGGTATTTCAATACTAACTTCAGGGTGTAAATTAATATGAGCAGTAAATTCACCAATTGTCTTGATTGTACCCAATGGAAGATTAATTTGTTTTTTTTCTATTTCATGACCTTGATCATTTATCTTATCTAAAATATTTTGAAGAGTAATAGAACCAAAGATTTTGTCTTCTTCTTGAATCTTTGCCATAAAAACTATTGGGTTCTCAGAAAAATATTTTAATTTTTCTTGTTTTTCTAGAGCAAGATTCTTGATTTTCTCTTCTTCAGCTAATAATTCCTGTTTTTTCTTTTCAACAAAAAGAATATTTTCTTTTGTTGGCATAACAGCAATCTTTTTAGGCAACAAATAGTTTCTTGCATAACCTGGTTTCACAGAAATTTCTGCGCCAATATCACCGAGTTTATTAATTTTTTGTAACAAAAGAACTTTCATGTTATTTATGATTGTCGCAATAAGGGATAAGTGCTAGGTATCGAGCAATTTTTATCGCTTTATTTATTTTTCTCTGATCCTTTCCGCTTAAAGAGCCAGTTCTTCTAGGATTAATTTTTCCTGTTTCAGATATAAATTTCTTTAAAAAACCTATATTCTTATAATCTATATCTTTTGAGTTAAATTTTTCTTTATCAATCTCGTTATTTGTTGTTCTATTTTCCATATTTAAATAATTAATGCGCTTCTTCTTTATTAGTTTTTTCTCTATTCATCATAACTGATGACTCTGTATATGCCTTTGTGCGTTGAAGTATGATATGCCTAAGAATAGAATCATTAAATTTTATAAGCCCTGATATTTCGTCTATTACTTGATTGTCTGCTTGTATGTTCATCATTATATAACGAGCTTTGTTATTTTTATTAATTTCATACGCTAGCTTTAGATTTCCCCAATCCTCATATCGATCAACTTTTCCGCCCTTTGAAGAAATAATCTTTTGATACTTGTCCATAGTTTGTTCTGTCAAACTATCTTGATTAATATCAAACATTAGTACAATTTCATAATTTCTCATTCAAATAATCCTCATTGCGAATACTACTGGACAAATGTATATATTTCAAACAATCATTTACTTTTTTTGAAAAATCTAGCTACTTCATGAAGCATGATTCCTGTAGCGACAGAAACATTCAAACATTCAACAGAACCAATGGTTGGTATACGATAAACTTCGTCACACAATTTCAATAACGACTTACTGATACCCATCCCTTCTGAACCAACTATTATTGCACAACCACATTTCAAATTATCCTTTTGGAGAATTGCTATTTCATTTTTAGCATTATGATGAGCACCTAAAATAAAAATATTATTTTTCTTTAATTTATTTACAATGGCAGCCAAATTATTGCTCTCAAATAAATTTATGCCTTGGAGCCCTCCAGATGCAGCTTTATGAACAAGGGGTGTGATTGGGCAGGATTGAGATTTTTTCTTAATTATTAAGGAAACGCCAAAAGCATTGGCAGATCTTATACATGAGCCAAGATTCCTAGGGTCTTGGATAGAATCAAAAAGTATAATGAGGGGGTTTTTTTCATTGTGAAGATACATGTCTAAATTAAAATCTATATTCGATATTGAATTAATTTCACAAACCACACCTTGATGCTTATTAGAGAGACAACTCATTGTTAAGACATCTTTATCTGCTTCAGTAATTGGGATATTCTTTGACTCTGCAATACTGTATATTTCTAAAAGTTGTTTATTTTTTGAATCCTTTTTAATTAAAACTTTGACAACTGAATTGGGGTTTGATTTTAATATAGATGTAGAACTATGTATGCCATAAACATTTTTGTTTATAGATTTATTATTGTTTTTACTCATTTAAAAATATTTTTTACAAATATTATATCGTCCCTAGAAGCGCCTGTAGAAATTAAATCTATAGAAATATTTGAGTAGTCTTCAATTGCATCAATATAATTACGTGCATTTTTTGGTAAGTCTTCAAGCTTAGTAATCCCTTGTGTAGAAGTTTCCCATCCATCTAATTCAAAATATTCAATGCTGCTAGCATCATTAATATTTTCATAATTTTTAGCTATTTTTATTTTATCTAATTTATCAAGAACATCTAATTTTGTAAGTGCAATACCATTTAAATTATTTAATTCAATCGCCTTATTTAGAATTTTTAAATCTAACCATCCACATCTTCTTGCTCTACCAGTCGTAGCCCCTACTTCTCCTCCCCATTCTGCAAGCTTTGTTCCAATATCATTTTTAAGTTCAGTTGGGAATGGTCCATTTCCTACTCTTGTTGTATAGGCTTTTGTGATTCCTAAAGAATAATTTATTTTGTTACTACCAAATCCAGTTCCTGTTGTTAGCCCTGGATATGTCGTGTTAGATGATGTGACATATGGATATGTTCCATGATCAATATCTAACATTGTTCCTTGTGCTCCTTCAAAAACGATATTAGATTCTTTGGTTAATTCTAGAATAATAGGGGTTACATCAAAAATATATTTTTTAATTTTTTCAAAAATCGATATTAACTTAGAAGTGGCTTCATCAATAGAGACAGTAGAAGTTTGATAATACTCAGATAGAAGAAAATTATGATATTCCATAGAAATTTTAATTTTATTAATTAATATTTTTTCATCAAAGAAATCAATGAGTCTAAGTCCTCTTCTAGCAACTTTATCTTCATAAGTAGGGCCTATACCTCGACCAGTTGTCCCGATTGATTTTTTTCCTAAATGTTCTTCGCGAGCTATGTCAATTGATTGGTGAGTTGGTAAGATAACATGACAAAATTTGCTTATAAATAATTTATTCTCAACAGCTATATTATTAGATTCTAAATCATTTATTTCTTTCTGTAACGCTTCAAGTGAAACGACAACGCCATTACCAATAATTGACTTTACATGATTTCTCATTATTCCCGATGGTATCAAATGCAAGATAATTTCCTTTCCATTAATCAATAGCGTATGGCCAGCATTATGTCCTCCTTGAAAACGAATACATCCGGATGCATTTTCTGTTAAAACATCAACAATTTTACCTTTACCTTCATCGCCCCAATGTGTACCAACGAGAAATATATTTTTTTTCATAGCTTAACTAGGATCTCCAGATAATGATAATTCAAATATGTCCTTAAAATCTAAACTAAAACCAGCTGCTTCTCGAAATTCATTTTTATCAATTTTGTAGGCATTATATCTTCCTCCTTTAGCAATTTCTTTTCTAAATGATGGAATGTAGGCAGTATATATTATGCTTGTTTGATATTCATAGCCATATAATTCACATAAATCAATTTGAACAGAAATAGACTTTTTATATTTATTTATTTTATCAGCTATTTGACTTAAATCATCGAGTTCTCTTTTAAAGTTTATTTTATGAAAAGATGTAAGTTTCTTTATTTCATCAATAACTTTTTTATCACCTGAAAGTTGCAATAGCTCTAATAAAAAATTCATGTTCTTTTTATTAAAGTTATTGGTTTTACAAAAATCTTTAATATCGTCTATAGATTTTAAATTAATTAGATTAATTAAACTATTTTTTTGACCTTTATCAAAATTTAGATTATTTAAAAAATTATTTATCAGTGATACATCGCCTAATTCAATAATTATTTTATTTTGTTTTGAAAGCAAAATAATTTCAATCATGGCTTTAATTATTTCTATATCAGAAAGTTTATTATTTTTACCAAAGATTTCTACGCCAAGTTGGAATGGGTTTTTTCTATCAAAATCTCTAGAGCTAAGTTTTAATATATCGCCCATATAGCAATATCTCATAGTGCCTATGCCCTTAGATAACTGATAATCAACTTTGCTAACTTGTGGAGTTATATCAGCTCTGATGCCAATCTCACCACCAGCTTGAAGATCGGTGACTGTAAGTGTTTCAATATCTAAATCTGGTGATTTTAGGCTAAGCAGGTTATTTAAATTATCAAATATTGGTGGATTTATATATTCATATTTATGTTTAGTAAGTATCTTTAAAGCCTTTTGCTTAAGGGCTTCGAATTTCTTAGCTTCAGCAGGCATGAAATATTCCATTCCGTCTGGTATAACAAAATTTTTATTAGTCATAAATATTGATATGCAACAATCCAATATAGGATTAACCCTAGTATAATACTAATTAGTCCTAAAGTTCTCAATGTATTATTGCTACATTCATTGATGAAAACAAGTAGCTTTCGGAAGCGTTCTGGAGAAATGAATGGAATTATACCCTCCAGAATTAGAATAATGGATAACGTAAGAAGAAGTATTTCAAAAGTTAATATTATTTTCTGCCTTTTGAATCGTTAAAATATTTAAAGAAATCAGAATCAGGCTGCATAATCATGATGTCTTCTTTAACATTAAATGAACTTTTATAGGCACTTAAACTTCTATAAAATGAATAAAACTCAGGGCTTAAGCTATATGATTTAGCATAAGTTTCTGCGGATATGGCATCACCTTCACCCTTAATTTCTTGCGCTTCTTTGTATGCTTCAGCAATAATTGTTTCAGATTCTCTTTCAGCCAATGCAGTTATCCCTTGAGCTGTTTCTTTACCTTTTGATCTAAATGCTTTAGCGACAGTTGCTCTTTCTTTCACCATACGCGCATATACTGACGCACTCACCTCATCAGGTAAATCAACTTTTTTTAATCTGACATCAACAACAGTAATTCCAAGAGGTCGTGCAGCCGTATTTGCAGATTCCTTTACTAGATTCATTATTTCAGCTCTATCGCCTGAAACAACATCATTTATTGTTCTCTTACTAAATTCACTTTTTGTCAAATCATTGATAATTTGCGAGAGACGATTCAATCCAATTCTCTCATCTCCTTTTGATGCTCTGAAAAAATTTTCAGGTCCAGAAATTCTCCATTTAACAAATGAATCCACTATAACGTTCTTCTTCTCGCTTGTTAAGAATTGTTCGGGTTTAGAGTCCATTGTTAAAATTCTTGAATCATATTTTTTTACATTATTTATGAATGGAATCATAAAATATAAACCTGGATCTTTGTAACTTGATACAATTTCTCCAAGCCTAAACTTAATAACGACTTGTCTTTGATCAACTATAAATACAGAAGAATAAATTAGTATTATAGTTACGATTATTGTAGTTAAAATATTTCTATCATTCATAAACTTGTCTCTTTCTTGGGTCAAATGTATTTCTATCAAGTTTTAGTTTATCTGTTAGCGCATCAACGTCACTGCCATCTCTTCCTTCGTTATTTTGATTATTTAATGTATTTGATGGTCTAATAATTTTATCTAGTGGTAAATACATCAAATTATTTCCACCTTCTACATCTATCATTACTTTGCTAGTGTTTTCTAATACAGACTCTACAGCTTCCAGATAAAGCCTTTCTCGAGTTACTTCTGGCGCTTTCACATACTCTGAGTATAGTTGTCTAAATCTAGTTGCTTCCCCTTCGGCTGATTTAATTAATTTAACTCGATATGCTTTAGCCTCTTCAACTATTTGTTTTGCTTCACCTCTTGCCAAAGGTATGATTTCATTTCTATAAGCTTCAGCCTCATTTATATATCGTTGTTCATCTTCTCTAGCTTTAATTGCATCAGAAAAAGCATCTTGGACTTGTTCTGGCGGTTGTGCCTCTAGAATGTTAACTGTTTGTACATTTATTCCAGATTTATAATAATCTAGAATACTTTGCAGTAAATCTTTTGTTGTACTTGCAACTTCTTCTCTTCCCTCAGTGATAATAAAGTCCATTCTATTTTTTCCTAACACTTCTCTAATTGCACTTTCTCCAGCTTGTCTCAAGGTTGTATCAGGTTCCCTTACATTAAAAATAAAATCACTCGCATCTTTAATATCATATTGAATTGCGAAATTGATGCTTACAATATTTTCATCTTCTGTAAGCATAACTGTTTTTTGCTGAATAGATCTTATCTTCGAAACATCTACGATCTCAACTGTTTGAATAATTCTAGGTATCCAGTGTGGTCCTGGTTCTGTTATTTGATTAAATTTACCGAATTGTAGAACTACTCCTCTTTCTCCATCATTCACAATATATATTCCAAATAATAAATAAATTGCTAAGAAAGCTAAGCCAATCATGCCTAGATTTTTTTTAGATGATGGATCTATCGGGCCAGGGCCGCCTTTTCCGAAGAGAGTTCTAAATGAACTAACCAGGTTTTTTATAAGGTCATCTAGCTCAGATTTATTTCCTTTATTATTTCCCCATGGGTTTTTATTTTTGTCACCAGGTTCATTCCATGCCATATTATTTCCTCACGGGATTAATAATAATACAAACTCTACTTGTCATCAATTTCTAATTTTGTCGCCTGCGTAGGAACTATAGTTGAAACAGCGTGTTTATAAACACTTTGAGTAATCTTATTTTTTAAGAGTATGGTATATTGGTCAAATGATTCTATTACACCTTCCAATTTAATACCATTTACAAGAAAAATTGAAACCACTATTTTATCTTTTCTAAGCTTATTAAGGAATTTGTCTTGAAGATTCTCAGCCATAATATTTCCTCATACATAGTTTAATTCTTATACAAAAAAGAATTATATTTCATATTGACACTATTTATAGAAAATGCAAATTTTTCTCAATTTTGGTAAGTAATGAAGTTGGTATTTTCGTTATATCTCTTATCTGAACAGCTTTTTCAAATTTGTTTAGCCAAGTAATTTGTCTTTTTGCAAGCTGCCTTGTCGCAAAAATAGTTTTCTCTATAATTTCATCATGAGATAATTTTCCATCTAGAAAACTCATAATCTGCTTATATCCAATAGCTTTCATAGATTTAGAGTCTGTAGATAAATTATATTTATTTTTTATACTAATAACTTCATCAACAAATCCACTATCAAACATTTTTTTTGTTCGTTGTTCTATTTTATCATGCAATAAAGATCGATCATCAGTAATGAGTTTAATAGTTATAACATTAAACTCTTTAGATAAAGGCATAGAAGTAGATAAAAAAGATGAAGGCTGATTTCCTGTTAATAAATAGATTTCAAGAAATCGTTGTATTCGTTGAGAATCATTTTTAGTAATTTTTTTTGCACTTTTTAAATCTATATTTTTTAAATTAGTATATAGAGTTTCCCAAGTATATTTTTTTGCTAAATTATTTATAAATTTTCGTGTCTCATCTGAACTGCTAGGCAATTTATTTAATCCATAATATAATTGATTAAAATACATCAAGGTGCCTCCTACAAATAAAGGAATCTTTTTTTTATTATGTATTTCATTAATTAATCTGTGCGCATCTTGGTAAAAATCACCAACATTATAATTCTCATCAGGGTTTTTTATATCAATTAGATGATGTTTAATTTTTGATAATATTTGAGGTGTTGGTTTATCAGTTCCTATATCCATTTCTCTATATATCATTGCTGAATCAACGCTTACAATCTCAATAGGGAATTTTTTTTCAAAAATAAAAGCTAATTGAGTTTTACCAATAGATGTTGGACCAATAATTGATAAAATTGGCATCTTTTTTTTAATCATTATTTTTATTTATAACCTTAACCAATCTACCAGTATCAAGACTTATTAATTCAAAAATTATATTAGGTTTTGGTAAAATAGTTTCATATTTATCAGGCCATTCAAAAAAATGTATACCCTCTTGATTTAGGTAGTCATTTATTCCAATTTCTAATAATTCTTTACTATTTTCAACCTTATATAAGTCATAATGAAATATTCTTAAATTATCAAATTGATACTCATTAACTAGCGTAAAGGTAGGGCTTGTAATGACTTTATTGGTTTTATGAATATTAATAAAAGATCTAACTATTGAAGTTTTCCCTGAACCAATATCTCCTTTAAGGAAAAAAATATAATTCTTCAAGTTTGATAAATTATTATCAATCAGTATTTTATGATAATTATCTTCCGCATCAGCATAATAATATTTTATCATTTTTATCAATTACCTTTTATGACTCACGATTAGAATTCAATAAGTAAGCGCTCTTTTTTATAACATCTGTTGCTAATAAACCAATTGTCCCATTTTTCTTAATGATTAAGTCAGCAGATAATGAATGTAAGCCAGTTGCAAAAAGAACTGCTTCTATTTTATCTTTAATTAAAGCAATAGATGAAAGAATTATCCCGCTTAAACAATCACCCATTCCTGCAGTCGCCATTCCTTCATTTCCGTGCAAACAGATAGATGCTTTTTTATTTGGTGTTTTAATTATAGTTCCAGATCCTTTCAATACTATTATGCCTCCAAATTTTTTTTGGAGTTGATTAACCGCTTCAAATCTATTTGATTGAATTGTGGAGACTTTAACATTTAATAAGCGAGCTGCTTCGCCTGGGTGTGGTGTTAAAATCCAACGGTCACATTTAAATGGTTTTTTTGCAAGTAAATTTAGAGCATCTGCATCCATTATTACAATATGTTTAGAACTTTTTTTACTTTGTAAAAAAGATTTGAGTATTTCAAAAATTTGAACCGACCATCTTGATTGTCCTAAACCAGGCCCAATTAATAAATTATTATATGATTGTAGCTTAGAAGAAAAAGTAGACTTATCAAAATAAGATGTAATTAATTCTGGATGACGCATTGGTAATAATTCTGAATGTTTTTTCGTAGATATAACTTCAACATATCTAGAGCCTGTTTTAAGCGCAGAATGACTTGATAAAAGAAGCGCTCCAAAAAAATTTTCACACCCACCTATAATTAAACTTTTTCCTAATGAATTCTTATGAGTATCATGACTTTTTTTAAATTTAAGATTCTTTGATAAAACTTTATTCTTAAAGTTAAATAAATTAATTCCATAATCTTTAAATGGAGATAAAGAAAAAAGATATGTATCTTCATCATTTTGTGTAGGTATCAATGGATGGCTATCTATTCTGCCCCAATAATCTCTACCATTCTTTGTGAACAATCCTTGTTTCAAAGAAATTAATGCGCAACATAAGTTTGACTTAACAGTTTTATCTATAGATAAACCAGTCTCTGAATTCAACCCACTGGGTACATCGATTGAAACAACATAAGCTTTCGAGCAATTAATTTCATCAATAATTTTAGCATAGATACCTATAATTTTTTTATTCAAACCAGTGCCAAATAGCGCATCAATAACTAATGTATGGTTGTTGCATGATAATTTCTCTTTTTTAGCAATATATTTATCTAGTTTAAGAGTATTTATAATTATCTTATGTGATTTCATGCTCTTTTGAGGAACATATATATCTACTTTATATCCCTTTTTAATCAAGAGATTAGATAAAAATAGCCCATCAGCTCCATTATTTCCAGGCCCAATAAAAATTTTTATTTTTTTTAATTTTTTTTCTTCTAACTTAAGGATTGATTTAAGAAGTGCTTCGCTTGCTTTCTTTATAAGAAAGGAACTATCTTTGTGTGCAGAATATTGTTTTTCAATTAAAGCAATAGATTTGAATGATTGAATTGGTGCAAAATTAAAAAGAAGCATTAATATTTTAAAGCACTACTATTAAGACCAAATATTTTATTCATTGCTTTTCCTAGAAGATTTTCTAAAAGGCTTTCTTTTTTATTATAGTTTAATATGGCTCCATCGTTAAAATATTTCTCATTTACATCATAAACAGAAGCAATATCATCAATTAATCCGATTTTGTGTGCTTGAGTTCCTGTCCAAAAGAGTCCTGTATAAATCTCAGTATCACTAAGTTTTTTGCCTCTAGAATTTTTTATATCGGTTATAAATTGATTATGTATTTCTGTAATTAAATTAGTTAAATGTTGTTTATGCTTTTCTGATAAGTTTTGAAATGGATCAAGAATTGTCTTATCTTCACCAGATGAAATAGTCTGAGATTTGATACCTAGTTTATCCATCAATGACTTAATATTGAAGCTATCAAGTCTTACACCAATAGAGCCAACTATGCTTGAGCTGCTTGAAAAAATTAAATCAGCACTGGCAGCTATATAGTAACCGCCAGATGTACCCATATCTTCAATTACTGAATATATTGGTTTTTTATATTTTAATTTAAGTTTTAGAATTTGGTCGTATATAAGTTTTGATTGAACAGCACTGCCACCTGGGCTATTAATTTTTAAAATAACACCTGAACAGTTTTCTGATTTCATTGCTTCTTTTATATAGGGAATAATATTTTGGCTATTAGCATCAGTTTCAGGAGCAATAACGCCATTAATTTCAATGATTGCTATGTGCTGTTCTGCAAAATCTCCATCATCTAATGATGAGAAAAAAAATGAAATTAATAATAAGGTAAAAATTGCAAAAAAGGATACTCGAAAGAAAAACTTATTTCTATTTTCTATCCTCTTCTCTTCAATTAATGAATTAACTAAATCTTTTAATAAATCATCATTATTCATATTTTTTACTTATATAAATTATATATTAACTTAATTTTCATTTATAGTATCTAATATATTTCTTAAATCACTTGGAATGTTTGCAATAAAATTATATTTCTTCTTGTAAAAAAAAGAAATTTTAGATGAATGCAGGAATATCCTATTTAATCCGATTTTTTTAAAACCCTTATTTACCGTATTGTTTCCATATTTTATATCACCACAAATAGGATGTCCTATGTCAGCTGAATGTGCTCTGATTTGATGAGTTCTTCCAGTTGTAATTTTAACTTCTACAAGCGTTGACTCATTGTAAGTCTCTAAAACTTTGAATTCAGTATTAGCCTCTTTACCATCATCGGAAATAGTCATCTTTTTTATACCAAGCACCTTCTCTTTCTTCAGTGGTTTAGAAATATATAAGCTTTTTTCTTTTATTTTTCCAGCTAATAGTGCAATGTATTTTTTAGATACTTCCTTATTGATAAAAAGATTACCGATGGCAGAAGCTGTTTTATAGTTTTTTGCAAGTATTAAGCAGCCGCTGGTATATTTATCTATCCTATGCACTAAAGTTATATCTTTATATTTAGCAATATCTCTCAATAGATTAATAATGTTGGTTTTAATGTTTGTGCCTGAATGAACAGCAATTCCACTTGGTTTATTTAATACTAATAAATCTTTATCTTCAAAGATAATATTTTTTGTTATAAGATCGCTGATATTTGTTTGGTTCTCTGTAGAGTGTTGTTTTTCATTTAATGGAGGAATACGTATAATATCATCATGCTGTATTCGATAGGAAGGTTGCTTGCGACGCATATTGACTCTAACCTGCCCATCCCTAATAATTTTATATAGAAGGCTTTTAGGGATATTTTTTAATTTTTTTCTAAGAAAATTATCTAGTCTTTGTCCAGATTCATTGGTTGAAATAGATAGCTTTTTTACCGCTTCCATGATGATTGTGTAAAATAAAGGTTTGAAGATAGTTTAAATCATTGATATATTAATTCAAAGATTTTTATATTGTTTGACAATCCCGGAAACTTGGGGTTAAGAAGAGAAAGTTAAAAAAGGCCTTATAAATAGTAAAAAAATTAATTTCTGAGATGAATCTCTAAAAGAAATGAAATTGGGCTCAAACAATAGTCTTTATAATGAAAATAGCAATTTTTGAATAACGGCCTTAGGTAATGTAAAACTTATGAATTACAGGATTAATAATGAAACAAATATTAGTGAATGCTTCTCAAAAAGAGGAGATGAGACTCGCTGTAGTCGAAAACAAAGAATTAGTAGATTTAGATATAGAAGCGCCTTCGAAAAATACAAAATCGAATATTTACAAAGGAATAATTTCAAGAGTTGAGCCAAGCCTAGAAGCAGCTTTTGTAAATTTTGGAAGAACTAGGCATGGTTTTCTTCCATTTAAGGAAATCTCAAATGAGGTATTTACTCCAAAAATACCTAGATCTTCTAAAAATTGTCTTAAACCAGGAAAAGAAATAGTTGTCCAGGTTGATAGAGAAGAAAGGGGTAGCAAGGGGGCTGCTCTCACAACACACCTTACACTTGCTGGCAAGTATCTTGTCTTGCTGCCAAAAAATCCAAATACGGGGGGAATCTCCAGAAGACTAGAAGGGCCTGCTAGATTAACTGCAAAAAAATTACTTAACTCAATAAAAGTTCCTGATGGTATGAGTGTAATATTGCGTACATCAGGTCTAGATTCTACAGCAGAATCGCTTCAATGGGATATTGATTATCTAATTCAAATTTATGAATCTATTTTAGAAAATTCAGTTTTAAAAGAAGCTCCTTTTTTAATATATCAGGAAAGCAATATTCTTCAGAGATTAATTAGAGACTATATAGATGAAAAGAGCGATGAAGTAATTATTGATAATCAAGAATTTTACGATAAATTCTTAATCTCTAAAGAACATTTCATTCCTCATTTAAATATAAATGTTACTCAATACAAAGAATCTATACCTTTATTTAGTAAATTTAGAATTGAATCACAAATACAGAC
>CEOQ01038975.1_pt1 | contig 15252 bp, 18 predicted proteins | sample 361351 | NCBI WGS metagenome assembly CEOQ01 (sample SAMEA2619907, study PRJEB7988) | marine metagenome | biome: marine biome (ENVO:00000447); feature: deep chlorophyll maximum layer (ENVO:xxxxxxxx); material: "saline water (ENVO:00002010), including plankton (ENVO:xxxxxxxx)" | depth 60 m | reverse complement strand
ATTAAGAAATAATCAAATAAATTACAAAACTGACTTAGGCGCAAATATAGACTAAGTTATATTTATTAAGATTAAAGGAATTTTTCTCTTAGTTCTTTTTTGATAAGAAGTGTATCCACCATCATTCATATAGTCCATTTTTTTCCACCACTCAATATATTCCTCATCATAAATTTCAACAGCTGTTCCTGAATATTTTTTCTTACCTATCTGAAATTTACATTCAGGATTATTTTTTAAATTATGGTACCAACCTGGATTTTTTTCACGACCTCCATTTGAAGCAACTATACAAAATGATTTAGATTCTTTTAAATAAGCTAATACATTTTTTCTTTGTATTCCAGTTTTAGCACCAGTACTAAACAATATTAAACAAGGTCTTCCAAATATTGTCTTTCCTACATTTCCTTTTGAATAAATATAAACATAATTATGTATATAAATAAACAAAAATCTGATATATAAATTTATAATTTTGAATAGCTTTTTAATAGTCGCCCTGACCTATTTTTATATTTTTTATAATTTTAATATCATTTTTATTTTCAATATCAAAATTAATTCTTTGACCTTGTCTGAGAGTTCTAAATATTGAACTTTTTAATGATCCAGGTTGAATGTAAACCTCAGTTTTATCAGTATCTAATAATACAATTCCATTTCCGGAATTAGGATCATATGATTTAACAACTCCTTGAGCCATTTATACTTTAGTTACTTTTCCAGCCTTCAAACATGAGGTACATACTTTTATTTTCTTAGTATTTGTGTTATCTGCAACCTTAACAGTTTGTACATTTGCAGACCATTTTTTACTAGATCTTTTATGTGAGAAAGTAACTTGTTTACCGAACCAAGGACCTTTTCCACAAACTTCACATTTTTTAGCCATAACTAACCTCTAAATTTATATAAATAACTATAACTAATCTTATAAGTATTAGGTACTTTGAATTAAAAACTTTTTAGCTATTGTTTGATTGTGGTTGAAAGAAATATTAAATATCTACAAAATATATCAATAGCTGAAATTAAAGGTTTTGGTCAAAAAAGACTGTCTTCTTTTAAAAAAAATGGAATAAATAATATATCAGATTTTTTAAGGTTTTTTCCAAAAAGACATATTGACAGATCTCAATTATCAAAAATTAAGTCCATTACACCAGAGATTACTAAAGAAATTACTATTTTAGGGGAAGTTAAAAATGTTTCAGTATTTACAACAAAAACAAGATTGAGAATAGCAACATTAGTTATTAAAGATGAAACAGGTGAAATTAGAGCAAAATGGTTTGGACCTCAATATATAGAAACAAGGTTTAAAAAGGGCGATGCAGTCGCTATTGCAGGTATTCCTGAAGTTAAAAAAACAGGTTCAGTTGAGTTTAAAAACCCAACAATTGAAAAGTTTTCTGATCCAGATGAACTTAACCAAACAGGTTCTTTAATACCTTTATACCCAAAAATAGAAGGTGTATCTAATCAAATCATTAAAAAGGGCATAAAGGAAGCACTATCAAGATCAAGAACTATAGAAGATTTTGTTTTAAAAAAAGAATTGAAAGAATATAAAATAATTGATAGAACTTCAAGTTATAACAATATTCATTTACCTGAATCAATTGAAGAGTATAAAGAGGCCAGACGTAGATTAGCATTTGATGAATTTATTTATTTACAATCAATTTTTAAAGACATCAAAGAACAATATAGAGAAAATCAAACTGGAATAAAACTATCTATAAAAAAAGATACTTTAAAGTTTTTTGAAGAAAATATTTCATTTGAATTAACTAAAGCACAAAAAAAAGTTATAAACGAAATATTTAATGATATGACCAACTCATCACCAATGAAAAGACTTTTACAAGGCGATGTTGGATCTGGGAAGACCATTGTTGCAGCTGCTGCGATTTACGCTTCAATAAATTCTTCACGCCAAGCAGTATTAATGGCACCGACAGAAGTTCTTGCAGAGCAACATTTCAACTCTTTAAGAGATATTCTTTTTTTTAATGATATTAAAATATTTTTACTCACATCATCTGTGACTGATAGAGAAAAAATTTTCAAAACAATTAATGAAGGAACTCCAGCTTTAATTATAGGAACACATGCTTTGATTCAAGACAATGTTAATTTTAAAAATTTAGGTTTAGCTATTATTGACGAACAGCAAAGATTTGGAGTTGATCAAAGAAAAAAATTAACATCTAAACAAGATAATACTCCTCATCAACTTGTAATGACTGCTACTCCGATACCAAGAACAACTGCATTAACAATCTATGGTGATTTGGATCTTTCTGTAATCGATGAATTACCACCAGGAAGAAAAAATATTAATTCAATTTTATACGAAGGAAGTAAAGAAGATACTAATGAAGTATATAAAACATGTTTAAAGCATTTAAATGATAATTCTCAAATCTTTGTAGTGTGTCCATTCATTGAGGAGAGTGAAAAACTTGATATAAAGGCTGCTGAAAATGTATATAAACAATACAAAGAAAAATTTGGTAATTACAAAGTAGAAATACTTCATGGAAAAATTAACTCAGATGAAAAAGAAAAAATAATGAAAGATATGCATAATAAAAAAATTGATATATTGGTATCCACCGTAGTCATAGAAGTAGGAATTGATATTCCTAACGCAACACTTATGATTATAGAAAGTGCTGAAAGATTTGGCTTGAATCAACTTCATCAACTAAGAGGTAGAGTAGGTAGAGGTCATAAAAAATCAGAGTGTATTTTTCATATTACTGATGGTAAAAATATGGAAACAATTACTGATGTTGGTAATAAAAGACTTAAGGCAATAGTTGAAAACAATGATGGATTTAAATTATCAGAAATTGATTTACAGATAAGGGGAGAAGGTAAAGTTACAGGAACCAGTCAATCTGGAATGTCAGAGTTAAAAATTGCTGATATTAGGTATGATTACGATATATTAAATATTTCTAAAAAATATTTTGAAAATAATATAACATCTCATAATGAATCAATGATAAAAGAAGAAGCTAGAATTTTATTCCCAGATATTGCTAGGGTTGTAGATTCAACATGAAAGTGATATCAGGAAAATATAAAGGTAGAACAATATCTTCAATTAATACACCCTCAACTCGGCCTATGATGGGGATTGCAAGGGAAGGTATTTTTAACTCTTTACAGTTGTTTATTGAAAATTCAGATGTTTTAGATTTATTTGCTGGTTCTGGAAGCATGGGGATTGAATCGTTAAGTAGAGGTGCTAAGTTTGTAACTTTTATTGATAACTCTCTTGATTGTATTAAACAAATAAATGAAAACTTAAAAGATTATGATAATGATTATTCAGTTATTAACATTGATGTTTCAAATTACATAAATGAAATATCTAATAAATACGATATTATTTTTTACGATCCACCATTTGAATATTCATCTGAAAATGTAAATTTAGATATTACTAAATTATCTACTAATTTAAATGAAGGAGGCTTTATTGTTATACATAGACATTCAAATTCTTCTTCGACAGTTCTTCCTAAAGATGTAGAATTGTATAAAGAAAAGAATTATGGACAAAGTAAAATTTTATTATTTAAAAAATTATGAAAGTATTAATACCCGGATCATTTGACCCACCAACAAATGGACATATTGATGTTATTACAAGATGTTCAAAGGTTTTTGATGAAGTATTAGTTGGAGTTATCGTAAACCCTTCTAAAGATTCTTTATTTTCAACAGAGGCAAGATCTGAAATGCTTTCAGAGATATTTAATGAAAGTAAAAATATAACAATAAAAAGTTTTGAAGGATTACTTGTAGATTTTGCAAAAGACAACAGTGTAAAAGCTATAGTCAAAGGCTTAAGAGCTATGACAGATTTTGATTATGAATTTAAAATGGCACAAATGAATTTCAATTTAGCAGATTTTGAAACCATATTCATTCCTGCTTCCGCTGAATACGGCTACGTCTCTAGTTCATTGGTTAAAGAAATACATTCTTATGGTGGTGATGTTAAGGAATTAGTTCCACAAAATGTTTTGAAGAGGCTAAAAGATGTCTGAACAAGAAAATTTTAATTTAGATGATGTAATTAGTGGTGAAAAGAAAATACAATATGTTGATAATTTAGAATTACTTAGAGAAAAATTAAATTCAACTGGTGCTTTAAGTAACAGGTCTAAGAAAAAGGAAATTATTGCAATAGTTGAAAATTTAATTGACATAATGCCTGTAGAAATGAGAACAGCACGGTGGTTAGTTAGAGAACAAGATACTTATTTAAATAAAGCTAGAGAAGAAGCTAATGAAATATTAAACATAGCTAAAGTAGAATCTCAGAGGTTAATATCTGATTCATATGTTTTACAGGAAGCTGTTATTGAAGCTAATGTGTTAATAAAAAAAGCAGAAGATGAAGCACAAGCGTACCGTACTAATGTTGAAGATCAGATAGATTCTAAACTTACAGAAATTTTAAATAAATTTGAACAAATTAATGATTATATAGAAAGTGAAAAAAATAGTTTACGACAACCAAGAAAAGTAGCTGAGCCAGAGTAAACTAATGAACCAATTAAATACGTCTATAAAGATTGATGAAGTAAAGTATCAAAAAGATTCTTTAAATTACTCTTCATTTGGTTATTTAGAAATTAAATATTTTGGAAATGAAATTAGCAACAAAAATGAGATAAGCATGATTGTTGATATAACTAAAGAGTTAGAAGCTTTCAATATTAATTTAAATGTTGATTTTTCATACGAGAGAGAATGTTCGAAATGTTTAAGTAAAGAAAATATAATAGATAATGTTAAATTTAACAAAAGCTTCTCTATCTCAACTGATAATGATTATGACATTAATTTCAATAATGAATCAATTGACGTTTTACCGATAATTTCTGAAATCATAATCTCAAAAATGGATTTTAAAAATATATGTAAAAAAGACTGTAAAGGCTTATGTAATATATGTGGAAAAGATCAAAATAATTATATATGCTCACATAAAGAAAAAAATATAAAAGAAAGCCCATTTTCTTCTCTAAGTGAGCTAGATTTGTAAGTTGAAAGGAAATAGTTATGGCAGTACCTAAAAAGAAGATGTCTAAATCTAGAACAAAAAGAAGAAAGGCTATGCATAAAATTTCTCGACCTCATTTTTTAATAGATCCTGAAACAGGTGTAGCAAAACAATCTCACAGAGTAAACCCTGTTGATGGAACATATAATGGGCGTCAAGTAAAAGAACCCAATAACGAATAATTATTAGATAATGAGCACAATTGCTGTTGACGCAATGGGGGGAGATGCCGCTCCTAAAGAAATTGTAGAAGGAGCAATCCTTGCTAAGGAAAAGGGTATAGATGTAATACTTTGTGGAGACAAAGATCTCATTAATACATACTTAAATGGAGCAAGTATACCAGTAATCGACTACCCAGAGGTCATTTCAATGGATGATAATCCAGCTAAAGCAATCCGTACAAAAAAAAATTCATCAATTCTTGGAGCTTTGAATTTATTAAAAGAAAATAAAGCTGATGGAGTTTTTTCTGCAGGATCTACAGGTGCAACATTGGTTGGATCTATAACAGTTTTAGGAAAATTAAAAGGAGTTTTGAGACCAGCTATCGCATCAGTCCTACCAGGGGTAGAAAGAGAAACTATTTTACTTGATTCTGGATCCAGTTTAGATGTAAAACCAAAAATACTATTACAGTATGCCGCCATGGGATCAAAATTAGCAGAAATAATAATTGGAATAGATAATCCAAAAATAGGCTTGTTAAACAATGGTGAAGAAGAATCAAAGGGAAGAGATTTAGAGCAATCAGCGTATAAATTATTAAAAAATTCAAATTTAAATTTTATTGGAAATATAGAAGGAAGAGATTTTGGAAACTCAAAAGCAGATGTCTTCGTAACAGATGGCTTTACCGGTAATATAGTTTTAAAGACAATGGAAGGGACAGCAAAGTTACAACAAATATTGTTAACAAATTCACTAAAGCAGAAATTATTTAAGCCATTACTTATACCAGTTAAAAATGCTATGAAGCCAGCTAAAGATAAGTTGAACCCGGATAAAACCAATGCTTCTTATTTACTCGGTGTTAACGGTCTAGTAACAATTGGTCATGGATCATCATCTGCTGAAGCTGTAAAAAATGCAATTATATACACAAATAAAAGTGCTGAAAAAGGATTTATTAATAATTTTACAAATACAATTTCTGAATTATGAGTGAAATAAATTTAAATAATTTAGAAGAAACTATTGATTATAAATTTACTAATCAAAAATATTTAAAAATTGCTTTAACTCATAAATCTTACTTAGATGATCACCCTGAATACCTATCGAACCAAAGGTATGAATTTTTGGGTGATACAATATTGGACTATGATTTAACAATATATTTGTTTGAAAATTATCCTAATTTAGATGAAGGAAATCTGACAAAAATAAGATCAAACGCAGTCGATCAAGATTCACTTGTCAAAATTGGTAATAAAATTAAAATTGGTACCTATATTTTTCTAAGTAAATCAGAAGATTCATCTGGTGGTAGAACAAAGAAATCGATTATTGAAGATGCAGTCGAAGCTTTAATAGCAGCAATTTATTTTGATGGTGGATTGCAAGGAGTTAATAAATTTATGTCTAAGTATATATATCCTAATATAAAAGAATTATCTCAGAATCCTGGTAAGAAAGATTATAAAACACGTTTACAAGAGTATTTTGCAAAAAAAGGAAAAAAAGTAACATACACAAATAAATCATCTGGACCAGATCATTCTAAAGAGTTTAATTCAATGGTCTTACTTCTTGATGAAATTATAGGAAGTGGTAAAGGAAATTCAAAAAAAAGTGCCGAACAAATGGCAGCCAGAGATGCTTTAAATAAATTAAATGTTATCAATGAATAATGTAGAAAAGGTACAACTTGAATTATTAAGGAACAACTATCTTGAGTCTAAACATGAAATATTAATTACAACAGATAAAGATAGTACTGGTTTCGACTTTTTCCCACGTTCAGCAATTAAACCTTTTCAAATCATGCCATTATTAAATTGTGCTAATGAAAACAATATAAAAATTGAAGATGAAGAAATTGCTATTTTTGCTTCTTCACATTCAGGCCAGGAAGTTCATGTTAATTTATTATCTAAAATATCTGAAAAATATGAACTAAAAATAGAGGAAATATATTGTGCTCCTCAAAGACCAATGCACATACAAACTGCAGATCAATATATTTCAAAAAGAAATGCTTTTACAAAGTTAAATAATAATTGTTCTGGTAAACATTTATCTATGCTTTTGTATGCAAAAATATTAAATATTGATAGTTCTAATTATCAAAATATAGAACATGTTATACAACAAAATATAAACGCTTTTTTTAAAGAAATATTTGAAATACCTGAAATTAAATATGCTATCGATGGTTGCGGGTTACCTGCAATATTTTTAAATTCACATTCGTTTTTAAAAGGTGTTAAAAATGTTTTAAAATCTGAATATAAAAATATATGGCTATCAATTTTTGATTCATTTAACAAATTTCCTTATCTTGTTGGTGGAGAGAACAGAACTGATACAAATATTATGTTAAATAGTAATAACCAATTATTAGCTAAATCAGGAGCTGAAGGTGTTCTTTTTGCAACAAATAATGATTCTTCATTTATATTTAAATGTCTAGATGGTAATTTTAGAGCTGTTGATATAGTTGCCACAAATAAACTTTATAACCTTAATTTGATTAATGAAATTCCTTATAAAAATTTGGTAGAAAATTATTCAAAAAATCTACAAAATACTGAAGTATATTCTTTCAATATCAAATAAATAATTACAAAAGCGAAGCATTTTTTTTTATTTTTAGTATTCTTATATTAACAACAGGGTAAATATGTATTTAAAATCAATAAATATTAATGGATTTAAGTCATTTTCAGAAAATACAAACATAGATTTAACAAATAAAGTCAATGTTGTTGTAGGTCCAAATGGTTCAGGAAAATCAAATGTTGTAGATGCAATTTCATGGGTTTTGGGTACCCAAAGTCCAGCATCTTTAAGAACTAACAAGATGGAAGATGTAATTTTTGCTGGAACAGATAAATTAGCTCAAAAAGGTTTTGCAGAAGTGAATTTAAAATTTGATGTAGATCCTCAAAAATTTAATGGAGCTGAAGAAATCTCCATAGGAAGAAAATTATATCGCGATGGTCAGTCAGATTATTATATGAATGGCTTGAATTGTAGGTTGCTTGATATCCAAGAGTTTTTAAATGACGTTGGAATAGGAAAGCAACAACATACAATAATATCTCAAGGTCAAATTGCAGAAATACTAAATTCAAAACCTGAAGATCATAGAATTACAATTGAAGAAGCAGCAGGAATTTTACCTTATAAGATAAAAAAAGATAAAGCTTTAAAAAGAATTGAATCAGGCGATAAAGAGATTAAAAGAGCAAAAGATGTTTTAAGAGAAATTAAAAAACAATTGAAGCCTCTTAAAGTTCAAGCGGAGCAAGCAACCTTACATGAAAACTCTACAGTTGAGCTAAAACAATTAAAGGTTAAATTTAATGTATTAAATTATAAAAAATATATATCAAAGAACGAAGAAATAAAAAATGAAATTAAAGTTATTAAGAATGAATTAGATCAATTAGCGAATACAATCAATAAAAATAAATATGAAAAGAAAAAAATTAATGATAATCTTGGTGAAAATATTTCATTAGGTTCTATTTTTAAAGATTATTCAACCAAACTAATAACAAATGCTGAGAAAATTAAAAATATAACTCAAATCGCCAATGAACGACTTGACCACATTGAAAGATCAAAACTTAAGAATAATAATGAAATTGATAAGCAAAAGAAAAAAATATTAGATAATACAACTCAAATTTCTGCAATGTCCAAACAATTAATTATAAAGAAGGATGTTGTTAGTGAAAAAACAAGTTTATTAAACAAATTAAATCAAGATTTGATAGATGCAATGAAAAAAGATACATTAACTTTAGAAATTAATGAAGCAGTCATAAAAACAGAAGTAAGGTATATACAAAATAATTTAAATGAAAAAAATAAAATATTATTAAATAAGAAAGAAAAAATAAATAAATGGAAAGATGATAAGCAAGATAATAAATATATTATAAAAAATCTTGAAAATATATTTACAAATAAAACAATTGATAAATCTTCATTAAATGAATTAAAAGAACATAATAATTATATTTTTGATAGAGAAATTAATAGTTTAAAGGATTCAATTAATGATTTTGAAGAAAGCAAAATACTTGAAAACGAAATATTAAATGATAAATCGAGTCAACTTGATATTGTAAATGATAAAGATGAATTTAAGAATCAAATCAAAAAAGAGATTGAAAAATTAAAAAAAGAAATTCAGAATTTAGAAAGTGAAGTATCCAACCTTTCTTCTCAAATAGTTTCAACAACTGAAAAAATTAAATATTTAAATTCTGAAAATTTAAAGATTGGTGACAATATAAAAATGTTGAAGGGAATTAATTACAATACGCAGATAAATAAATTAAACGAAATATCTCATTCATCAAGAGAATTGTATCTAGTAATTAAAAATGCTTCAGAATTATTGAATAACACTGGTCATGAATATGAAACTAAATATGGACAGGGTAATAAAAGTATTGAAACTATTGAAAATGAAATAGAATCAAATAACAATAAATTCTATCTATTAAATGATGAAAAAAGTAACTTGCAAATTAAAGAGTCAGAAATATCAAATGAATCTTTAAAATATTATTCTTATTTAACAAATATAGAAGGCATGGATATAAACGAAATTGAAATGACTGACATTTCAAGTGTTGATGAAAATGAAATTCTTAAAAATATTCAAAAATGTGAAGAAACAATTGAAAAAATAGGTATTGTTAATTATTTAGCTAAAGAAGATTATGATAATTTAATTAATAGACATGATGAAATTAAAAAATCAATCGATGATCTATTTGAATCTAAAAAAGAATTAAAGGAACACATAAAAGAAATTGAAAAGGAAATAGAATTTACAATAGATTCGTCTTTTAATTCAATTTCTGTTAATTTTACAGAAATATTTGAGAAATTGTTTCCTGGTGGGAAAGGTTCACTTCAATTGACAAATAAAGAAAATTTGTTAGAAACAGGTATAGAAATTAATGTACAACCTCGAGGTAAGAAAGTAAAAAAACTTAGTTTACTATCTGGAGGTGAGCGTTCATTAGCTGCAATAGCTTTCTTATTTGCTATTTTTAAATCATTCCCTAGTCCTTTTTATATCTTAGATGAAGTAGAAGCAGCATTAGATGATGCAAATCTTCATAGAATGATTAATCTTCTTGAATATTTAAAAGAAGAAGCTCAATTTGTTATAGTTACTCACCAACAGCAAACAATGCATGCAGGAGATATACTTTATGGTGTGACTATGGAACCAGGTTCTGGTTCTAGAGTGTTTATTAAAACAAAAGAAGACTTTGAATCACTTGTTTTAAAGGAAAAGAGTTAAATGTCAGAAATTGATGATAAATTAGCCAATTTGGCGGCAGAATCTGCAAAAAAAGCTTATGCACCTTATTCAAACTTTAGAGTAGGAGCTGCTTTAGTAACTGATTCTGGGAATATATATACTGGTTGCAACATAGAAAACGCAGCATATCCAGCTACAGTTTGTGGTGAAGATGTTGCAGTATTCAAAGCTATATCCGAAGGAGAAACAAAGATAGATACTATAGCTGTAGCATGTATTGATGCTGAAAGTGATACAGCTATTTTCCCTTGTGGACTATCTAGACAAAGATTGTCAGAATTTAACACAGAGAATGTTATTGTTGTTGATAAAAATGGATACAAGAAATATTCATTTGCTGAAATATTGCCTTTTGACTTTAAATTTTAATTAAAGATTCTCAATTAATTTAGGAATAACTGTTAAAGTATCTCCTACAATACCTAAATCAGAAATTTGAAATATTGGCGCTTCTTCATCTTTATTAATAGCTATTATAAATTTAGAATCTTTCATACCAACTTGATGCTGAGTAGCTCCAGATATTCCACAGGCAATATAAACATCTGGCTTAACTGTTTTTCCAGTTTGTCCTACTTGATTAGAATATGGCATCCAGCCTGAATCAACAATAGCTCTTGTTCCTCCAATAGCAGCATTTAATTTCTGTGCTAGATCATTAATTAATGATAAATTTTCAACTTCAACCATTCCTCTTCCTGCTGATACTACAATCTTAGAATCTTCTAATTGAGGACCTGTTTTTTCTTCAATATGGATATCAAAAACTTCAATTGTATTGTCATCATTTGAAACATCCTTTATTTCGAAATTGTTAGTTAATTTTATATCATTTTGATCAAATGATTTTGGTCTAATAAGTAAAAACTTAATTTCAGAATTAATTTCAGCTATATATTCACTTTCACCCCCGTTAATTGTGTTAAAAGTTTTAACAGTACTATCAGAAATTTCAAAATTAGATACATTTGATACTGGACTAGTTTTAAAGTCAACTGATAAGAAAGCAATAATATCTCTACCTATATAACTTGAATTAGATAAAACTAATTTAATTTCATTTTCATCAATAATTGATTTAATCTCATTTGCAGAATTTGATAAATTTAATTTGTCAGGATTAGATTTTAAATATGTGTTGGAAAATTCTTCACTACCTATCATACTGACATCTGATGATCCGATAGTAACTACTGAATAATTTAAATCCAATTCTGAAGCTTTAGATATAATTTCTAAAGTGCCTGTACTTAGTTCATTATTAACTACTTCACCAATAATTAAAGTTTTCATATTGCTTTAATTTCTTTCAACTTATCTATTATGACTTTAAAAGCTTCTCCTTCATCAACAACCTTCTCTCCACTTTTACTAGTTGAGATATTATTAATATTTACAAAATTCATATTTTGTTCAGTGTTGAAATCAATATCTTTGATTGAAATTATTTCTATTTCCTTATTTTTTGCAGCCATAATATCTTTAAAATTAGGATATCTAGGTTCAACTCCGCTAGCAGTTACAGATATTACACATTTATTAGGTAAATTAACTTTTTCTGATCCTTCAATTGTTTGTCTAGTTAAAACAACTTTTTCACCAATCTCTAAATTTTTTACATAAGAAATACATGGAATGTTAAGAATTCTAGAGACTTGTTGAGGTACTACACCAGCATAACCATCAGTTGATTCTGTACCAAAAATAACAACGTCTGCATTAATTCTCTTTGCTAATTCACTCAATACATTAGAAGTCATTAATGAATTTGCACCTTTTAAAACATCATCTTCTAAAACTAATGCTTTATCAGGACCCATTTGTAAAGCTTGTTGAATTCCTTTTTCATTTCCTATATTTGTCATGGAAATAACAGTTACCTCTGCGTCATATTTTTCTTTTAACTGTAAAGCAACTTCAATTCCATATCTGTCTGTATCATCTAGAACTTGTTCATCAGGACGTACAACAATTCCATCGGAATATTCAATAGCGTTTGCTGGATCAGGAATTTGCTTTGCACATACTGCTATTTTCATAAGATAGTATTTTAATAATGTTTTTTTAATTAGTAGAGTTAATTTGTATTAAAAAATTTTTCATGAAATTTTGTAATTTATTTTTTGCCATATTAGCTGTTTCTATTACTTCATCATGAGATAGGGGTTCTTTACTTATTCCAGCAGCCAAATTAGTTACTAATGAAAATGCAGATACTTTAATACCGGAATGTCTAGCTACAATGACTTCTGGTACAGTTGACATCCCAACTAAGTCAGCACCTATAGTTTGAGCATATTTAACTTCAGAAGGTGTTTCATAAGTAGGCCCTGTGAACCATGCATATACACCATCTTTATAATCAAATAATTGATCGCAAGTTTTTTTTGCTAAGCTTCTTAATTCTTCATCATATGCATTTGTCATATCAGGAAAACGTGGTCCCATTTCGTCAATATTCTTGCCGATTAATGGATTACTACCTGTAAGATTTATGTGGTCTTTGATATTTACTATATCACCAGGTTTATAATCTTTAGCAACACCTCCAGCAGCATTTGTTAATACAAGAGTTTTTATACCCAGAGCTGCTAAAACTCTAGTAGGTAAAACTATTTCAGATATATCATAGCCTTCGTAATAGTGAGCCCTACCTGATAAAACTGCTGTTAATTTATCGCCAAATTTAATAAGTGACAAATTGCCTGTATGACCTTCTACCGATGGTTTTATAAAATTAGGAATATCTGAATAATCAAAGGAATATTCTGCTTCAAAATTATCTTCAAAACCGCTCATTCCAGAGCCAAGAATTATAGCTGAATAAATATCATCATTGTTTATTGATTTACTTATAAATTCTGATGTTTCTTTAATAGTTTTGTACATATTTAAAGAGTAGCCTAATTTTTTAATAAATCTTCTAGAAAGCTATCTCCATAAAAAATACTTTCTAGATTAAAGAATTCAGAAATAGTAGCAGCTATTACAGAGAAACTATCTTGTTCTGGTATATTGTTTCCTTTTAAATTATTTTGATAAGCAACTAATGGGACGTATTCTCTTGAATGGTCTGTTTTACCATCAGTTGGATCAGTACCATGATCTCCTGTAAATATTAATAAATCATCATCTTTTAAGATATTTAGAAGTTCTCCAATATATTTATCAATTATTTTTAAACCTTCATAATACCCTTTAGGGTCCTCTCTGTGACCATAAAGCATGTCAAGGTCTACTAAATTAACAAAATAAAAATCATATTTACTTTCTTTATATAATTTAATTAATTTATTTAAACCATCTTCATCTCCTTCAGTATGAATAGAATGATCTAAAAATTCATCACCAAATAGATCACTTATTTTTCCTATGCCTACTGTTTTTAAGTTATTTTTATTTAAATAACTTAAAATAGTTTCTTCAGGAGGATCAATACCAAAGTCCTTTCTGTCATAAGTTCTTTCAAAATTACCAACATCACCAACAAATGGTCTAGCTATAACTCTTCCTATGTTGTAATCGTTACATACCTTCCTTGCAACCTTTGATATTTCATAAAGTTCATCAACGCTTAATACATCATTATGTGCAGCAATTTGAAAAACTGAATCCCCTGATGTATATAAAATTAAATTTTTTGTATTTAAATGCTCCTCACCAAGTCTGTTAATAATTTCTGTACCAGAAGCATGACAATTTCCAATAAATCTATATCCAGTTTCTTTAGATACTCTTTCGATTAATTCAGATGGAAAACCATCAGGATATAAGTTGAATTCTTCTTTACTTATTAAACCTGCTATTTCCCAATGTCCAGTGGTTGAATCATTACCTTTAGATTTTTCAGATAACTTACCAACTGTAGCCAGTTTATTATGAGTACTTAAACCCTGGATATTAGTAATACTTCCAAATCCTAATTTTTCAAAATTAGGTAAATTTAGATTTCCTAAAACTTTTGAAACATTGCCAAAAGTATTTGCATTTTCATCTCCAAATATATTTGCATCTGGAGAAGCTCCTACACCTAAAGAATCAATAACTATTAATATACATTTTTTCATTATCTGTTACTTAAGTAGTGCCGAAGAGCCTATCACCCATGTCACCAAGACCTGGAACAATATACCAATTCTCATTAAGTTTTTCATCTATTGATGCTGTAATTAATGTAACATCAGAATGATTTTTTTTAATTAAGTCAATACCTTCAGGTGATGAGATAACAGTTAAAGCATGAATATTTTTTGGTTTATATTTTTTTACTGTCTCTATAGCAAAAGATAACGATCCACCTGTTGCAAGCATAGGTTCTAAAATGAATACATTTTTATCTTTTAGATCTGGTAATTTTTCATAATAATTTTCTGGTTCTGCTGTCTCTTCGTTTCTTTGAACGCCTATGTATCCAAAAGATACATTTGGTATTAATTCCTTTACGCCATCAACTAAACCAAGGCCAGCTCTTAATACAGAAATAGCTACAGAATTATTTTCAATTTCTGATCCTTTTGTTTTAATTAATGGTGTTTCAACTTCTTTTACTTTAAGAGATAGATGTTTTGTAGACTCAACAGCTAATAAGTATGATAATTTAGATGCTGATATTCTAAATGTATCAAAATCAGTATTTTTA
>CEOQ01159487.1_pt1 | contig 15304 bp, 11 predicted proteins | sample 361351 | NCBI WGS metagenome assembly CEOQ01 (sample SAMEA2619907, study PRJEB7988) | marine metagenome | biome: marine biome (ENVO:00000447); feature: deep chlorophyll maximum layer (ENVO:xxxxxxxx); material: "saline water (ENVO:00002010), including plankton (ENVO:xxxxxxxx)" | depth 60 m | reverse complement strand
CCCCGCCAGCGTTTCGGAGGTGGTCCGGACCTCAACCACCTGGCCGGGTTCGGCCACGTGCACCGATTTGTCGATCGAATTGACGATCCAGACACAGGTCACGCCCCAGGCGTGCCATTCCAGCACCCGTTCGGCCATTTCAGCCCGTCGCTGGTTGCTGGTGGCCAACTCGATCACCAGCCCCGGGCGTGACTCGGTCACCTCGCGGTCCATCTCCGCAAACGCCTCTCCACCGATAAAAATCGATACGGGTGGACACCGCACGGTGTCGGGATCGCGGCGGGTGACCAGGCCGAGTTCGTAGCACGCGTAGGCCCGTTGCCCGGGATCGTCGACCGAGGTGCCGTTCCCCGAGTGCAGGTGTTCACCGAGGGCCTTGGTGAGGTTGAGCACGATGGTGCCATGGCTGTCGTCGGGGGCTTCGAACTGCCGGACCTCCCCAGACACCAGTTCCGCCCATCGCCCTCCCTCGGGCAGGTCGAACTTCGTTCTTGCGAATTCCTCGGCACTCAACATGACACGGAGAATACGGCCGGGCCTGCCATCGGTGCAAGCAACCGTCGCGCGGTCTATGATGCAGTGACCGGGCACGGCGTCCGGGAAAGAGATTCACTCGATCGCGAGACCAACAGATGTCCTCTGCCGAACACATTGGGGTCACCTTCCGCTCCTACCAACCCGGCGACCTGGAGGTGATCAAGCGGATCACCGTCGAGGCATTCAGCGGGGTGTCGATCGACGAGGCGGCCGAACTGGCCTTTGGTCCGATCAACGGCCACGACTGGCAATGGAGGAAAGCCCGTCACATCGACGCGGACGTGGCCCGTGAGGTCGACGGGATTCTGGTGGTCGAATCGGAACAGGGCGACGTGGTTGGCTACATCACCTCGTGGCAGGACACGGCGGCCGGCATCGGCTACATCCCCAACCTGGCCTTCGTGCCCGAGTGGCGGGGTCGTGGGCTGGGTCGGTTGTTGATCCAGCGCGTCCTGGATCGTTTTCGCGCATCGGGACTGAGCCACGCCAAGATCGAGACACTGGCTCAGAACGATGTCGGACACCATCTCTACACCTCGATCGGTTTTCGCGAGGTGGCCCGGCAGGTGCACTTTTTTGCGGATCTCTCGGAAGCTGCGGCTGCCGACGAGTTGACCGGACAGTCCAATCAGGATCCCGGTGAGACCGACTGATGGTGATTGCCGTTCTTGGAGCCACCGGCCAGTTGGGCAGCGAATTGCTGGCCGTGTGGGGTGAGGACGCCGTCGGCCTGTCTCGTGACAGGCTGGATCTGCAGGATCCGAAAACCGTCGACGCGGTTCTCGACGAGGTCGAGCCGGAGGTGGTGGTCAACGCCGCGGCTTACAACCAGGTGGACCGTGCCGAGAGCGAGCCAGCCACGGCGATGGCCGTCAACGCCCTGGGGCCGAGGCAGTTGGCTCGCAGTTGCGCCTCGCGGGGAATTCGCCTGGTACACATCAGCTCGGATTTTGTCTTTGGCGCTGATCCCAATCGACGCGAGCCATACACCGAATCGGATGAGACCGGACCGCTGGGAGCGTACGGGGTCAGCAAGTTGGGCGGAGAGCTTTATGTTCGCAGTGGCTGTCCCGATCACCTGGTCGTCCGCACCTGTGGACTTTACGGCCACGGTGCCCGCAGGCGGCAAGGCGGGGGAAATTTCGTGGAGACGATGTTGCGGTTGGCAGAAGCCGGGGGTCCGGTTCGAGTGGTGTCCGACCAGTGGTGCACCCCAACCTCCACGACCGTGCTGGCCGCATCCATCGACGCGCTGATCGGGGCCGGTTGTCGTGGGCTGTACCACGCCACGTGTGCCGGCAGCACCAACTGGTGGGAGTTTGCCGGAGAGATTTTCAAGCGGTCGGATGCGGAGGTGGATCTCGAGGCCATCACGTCGCGAGAGTTTGGTGCAGAGGCTCGCCGACCCCAGTACAGTGTGTTGGACTGTGGCCGGTTGGTTCGCGACACCGGCTACACACCACCTGGTTGGCAGTTTGCATTGGCCGAATACCTGGACACGCGAGAGCCAGTCCCAGAATAGGCGGAGACGATGAGTTCAATCGCGCAACTCGAAGAAACGCTCGGCGAAGCCGTGACGACCGGCAAGATCGGGACGGTGGTCTCGATCCGGGCGCTGTTGCACCTTCCCGGCGAGCAGGCGGATCTGGAGACGGCTGCATCCGTGGTGCTCGGCCTGGCCGGGCGGTTGATTGGGTCGGACTCGGGAAGCCTGGTGACCCGGGGCCAGGAATCCGGCCGTCAACTCAACCTGTTGGTGGGGCTGGATGTCGGCGGCATTCTCAGTGTCAGTGTCACCCGCGGCAGTTCGTCGCAAGTCGAACTGGTCTTGGTCGTGGTCGGCAATCACGGGGTCATCCGCCTGGAAGGCGCGGAGTTGGCCGAGGAGATGGGATTGAGTGAGGAGTCTTTTGCCGGCCCGGATGATTCGTGGCTGGAGCGGATTTCGGGATCAGTCAACACGGGAACAAGCTGACGAAACAGTCGCTGGAACTGGTTCAGCCGCGTTGCCAGAAGCGAAGCCTTCCAAAATCCTGATGGTCTCGCATTTTCCGGGCGTAATTTGGTCGTTTTGTGCATCCTTATATAGAAGTCAATCTTGCGTGCACCGGAACCCGAAGCGGTAGAATGTCCGAATGAGCCAGTTTGACCGTTGGATTGATCGCCTGGCGTTGCGTGTTCGGTGGGGGGAATTCCTGCACCGGGCTGCCAATGGGCTGGCGATCTACCTCGTGGTTGCCGGGAGTCTGATCCTGGCCTGCAAGCTGCTGGTACCGCGCGAGGCGTGGCCGGAACCGCTGGATGGTGGAAATTCTCTGGCGATTGGCTGGCTGTTGGGGATCTGTGGGCTGGGTGCGGTGGTCCCGGTGCTGATCAGCTGGCGGCAGTCGGAGCGGGGCCGCCTGTCGCGGAGTGACCTGGTGGCGTGGCTGGATCGCCGGCTCGGAGCCGGTGGCCTGTTGATGACACTCAGCGAAGCACCCGGTTCGACCGACGACGTTCATCTTCCCTGGGCAGCGCAGTTGCCGAGCCAGGACGACGCGTGGCGGATGTCGATGCCGTCCATTCGTCCCGCGCGGTTCACTCGCTACCTGGCGGTGCCCGTGCTGTTCGCCGTGATCGCCTGCGTGATTCCCTGGCGGGTTGCCTATTCCAGTTCGGTCCTGCGAGACACGGTTGGTCAGCGTGAGACACAGAAATTGGTCGAGTTGCTTGAGGAACTGAAGCAGGCGGGTGTGCTGCAGGAGCAGGAACAGGAGAAGCTGGACGAGGAGATTCGCAAACTGGCCGAGGACACCAGCAAGACACCATTGACTCACGAAAAATGGGAGACGGTTGATTCGCTTCGCGAGCAGATGCAAATGAGGCTGGATGCGTCGACCCGCTCACTCGACAAGGCCCTGGCCGCCATCGAGTCGCTCGAGTCAGCGGAGTTTGATGCCGAAGGAGAACCGGTCAACCTCGACCAGCAGTACTCCGAACAGTTGCTCGATGACATCCGCACCGCGCTGAAATCCAAGTCGCTGGACGAGTTGCCTCCAGCCCTCCAGGAACTTGTTCGTCGCGACCAGCAGCAACAGTCGGGGCCGGGCGCTGCCAAGAGTGGTGGCCAGGGCGAGCAGAAAGGTGACGGGACAGGCAAGGGACATGGCAAGAAGTCATCTTCGACAGTTGACCAGTTTGGGTTGCCCGGCGATCCGGCCGAACGGCAGCAGGCCCTGCAGGAGCTGAAGGAGTTTCTACAGCAGGAGGCCCGGCAACTCGAAAAACTCCAGCAGCAGGCCCAACGCAATCCCGGGGGCACCTGACAGGATTGTGGAGGGACATCGCAACCGGGAGGCACTTGACCTCAGGGCAGCGGTGGCCGTTCCGGTCGGGATGGCATGGGCAGTGGTCATCGGGTGGATGGTACGAGTAATCCCGGCCGTGGCGGTACCACTCGTGGTCGTGGCGATGCAGCGATCACTTTCGGAGACGAATCGGATGCCAGTGGGCTGAAGTTCAAGGAGGTGGTGTTGCCGCCGGGAACGCTCGATGATCCTGAGAATCGGGTGTTGAAGATCACCTCCAGGGCCCCGCAGGTTGATCCGGCGGTCCGAGCTGCTCGTGGTGTGGCTCGAGACCAGGGTCCGACGGCTGGTGGCGCGTCGTGGAATCGTCGCCTGAGGCCTCGACATCGTGGCGTGGTGCGAAAGTACTTTGGGAGTGGTCCCAACGGGAAAACATCTGTTGACCGGACCGACCGCTAACCGAAGAACGTGTTGATCCGGATCTGCCCTCGAGAACACTTGTTGAGAATTTTCTCTTGCGAACCGTCCCGACCGTTGTCATTTCACGTTGAAATCGCCCGTGTGAGTCTGCCATCGTGTGCGGATGCACCGAAGCTCTGACCAGGATCCGACACCGTGACTGACACCGAGACATCCACCACTTCGCCGACGTTGCTGTCACCCGAGGAGATCGAACAGGCTCGGGCCCGGATCGGGGCACTGCTTGACGGGCTGGGTACCGCGATTCTCGGTCAGACGGAATTGCTCGAACGGGTCATTATCTGTTTGCTGGCCCGGGGGCACCTGTTGCTGGAGGGGCTGCCGGGGCTGGGCAAGACCGAGCTGGTCAAGTCCCTCTCGGCATTGCTGGGTCTCGCTTTTCGCCGCGTGCAGTTCACCCCGGACCTGTTGCCGAGTGATATCACCGGAGCCCCGATTCTCCAGGACTCCCAGGAGGGGCGTTCGCTGGTGTTTCAGCCGGGGCCGATTTTTTCGAACCTGTTGCTGGCCGACGAGATCAACCGGGCGACTCCCAAGACCCAGGCCGCCCTGCTGGAAGCAATGCAGGAACGCCGCGTGACCGTGCTGGGTGAATCTCATGCACTGCCCCTGCCCTTTTTCGTCCTGGCCACGCAGAATCCCATCGAGCTCGAGGGCACCTATCCGTTGCCCGAGGCCCAGATTGACCGATTCACCTTCAAGGTGCTGGTTGACGGTGTTGACAGTGCGACGTTGGCCGAGATCATCACGACTCGCAAGCACGGCCAGGCACCTCAGCTCGAAGTGGCCTGTTCGGCCGAGGAATTGAGCGGGTTGTTCGACATGGTGGACCGGGTGCATCTGCCGCAGGCGGTGGCCGGTTACATCGCCCGTCTGGTCAGTGCGACTCACCCGGGACATCCCGGGGCTCCCGAGGCGGTACAACAATTTGTCAGGTTCGGGGCCTCGCCGCGAGCGGCGATCGCTCTGGCCGAAACGTCGCGGGCCGCGGCGTTGCTGGTGGGTAAGCCAAACGTCGGTTTCGAAGAGGTGCGGAGAGTGGCAGGTAGCGTGCTGGGACATCGGTTGATCCTGGACTATTCGGCTCGCCTGGAAGGGTGGTCTTCTGCAGGGATGGTTGATGTTGTCGTCGACGGGGTTCCCGAGATGGCCAACGAGCTGCCCGAGGACCTGGCGGGATGAAGCGCAAGTCCGGGCAGAATCGATCCCAATGCTTGTCGATGCTTCCGATGGCGATGCTGTTGGGGCTTGTGGCCGTGTCCGGTCCTGTTTTTGCCCAGCAGCGGCTCACCGGTGAAGATCTTGACATCGTTGTCGATTCACGGTGGGCCGGTACCACTCACGGTGGTTATCTGCCGGTACGGATCAGGGCCAGAAACAACGCGAAGGATCGGTCGGTGACGTTCCAGGTCCGCCGGACGGTCGTCTCGCCGGTCACCCAGACGATCCAGTTGCAGTCGGGAGCCACGACGGAACTGACGTTGCTGGTTCCCATGATCGGGGAGATGTCATACGGCCGGCCGGAGTTGCAGGTTTGGGTGGACGGGAAACGCATCCCGGGCCTGGAGACGAATTTCGAAGTCCGCAGCCGGTTGGTTCCCTGGCCCGAGCCGGCGATGCTGGTGATTTCCGATCGCAAGGCGAGTTTCGAGGATTACGACAAGGCGGTGCACGGGTTCTTCCAGGCACAGCCCCAGGCCAGTTTGCGACGCGGTTCTTACCGCAGTGTCAGCAGCGAGAGTGATCGGCAGTGGATCACTCCGGAGATGCTTCCCAGGACCTGGTTGGCCTATTCGGGTCTCGATATCGTGTCGGTGCCGATTTCGACCTTGGTCGCGATGGAAGCCGATGCCCGCCAGGCGATCCTGGGATGGGTTGAAACCGGTGGAACGTTGCTGGTGACCGACGTCGGCGAAAAGGCATCCGAATCCAGGAAACTGGCGACCGTGCTGGAACTGGCACAGCGTGCCGCTGTGGGTGACACGTGGCGAGTCCCCACGGATGAATCGCGAAAGGCGGCGTTGATTCGCAACCCGGCGATGATGGCACATCCCGAAGGAGCTGCCGCGGTGGCAGTCAGTCAGGCGGCGGTCCTGGAATCCACAAACCCGGCGCCACCACCTGCGGTGTTCGAGTTGAGTTGGCCGCCGGGCGATGAGGCCTTTGCGTTTCGGCGAATCCAGCGAGGGCGGGTCGTGGCTTTTCCGGGTGATCCATTGACCGGAACAGAGGCCGACTGGACCTGGTTCTTTGGGGCGTTGTCCGAAACTCAGGTGGGAAGCCGCTGGTTCAACTGGCAGGGCCGTCACGGCATGTCCTCCCGCCAGGGCCAGAGCGATTTTCTGGATTTTACGGTTCCGGGCGTTGGTGGTGTTCCGATCGCTGTATTCCTGATCCTGATCACGTTGTTTTCCATTGTCATCGGCCCGGTGAACTTCGTGTACTTGAAACGCCGTGGCCAGTTGTACCTGCTGGTCGTGACTGTTCCGGTCATCGCGCTTGTGACCAGCGTGTCGATGATTGGTTACGCCACCGTTTCGAACGGTCTGGGCATCAAGTCGCACACTCGCAGCATCACGTTTCTTGACCAGGACCAGGAGACAGCGGTGACAATCGCCCGGGTGGCGATGTTTGCCGGCCTGGCTCCCTCGTCACTGGATTTTTCCCGTGAGTCTGCCGTCTATCCCGTGTATCCGCACAGAACGGAATTCGGTGGCGCGTCAGTCGACTGGACCGATCGCCAGGTGTTTTCCAACAACTGGATCAAGGCCCGCACACCGGCGCAGTTTCAGGTGGTTCGCCGTTTTCCTCTTCGTGGACGGATCTCGATCGGATCGCCTGATGACCAGGAGCAGCTTCCCGTCGACAACGGCCTGGAATGGAACCTGCGGTGTCTGTTTGTCCATGACGCGGCGGGTGACAGATATCTGGCCCAGGACGTGATGGCCGGGCGCGCGGTGACGATAAAAAAGCTGCCGCCTGGCGACTTGCACAACCAGATGATCCCGACGACGAAGATGATCTCTGACCATTTTGTGGCTGCGAATGGTCTCGCTGGTTCTCGAGAAGATCTCCGCAAAAACCGGTCGGTCGAAAACCAGTTCTCGTTGATCGAGGTCAATCTTCGATCTTTTCAGAGTTGGTCGGGATTTGACCAGATGCCCCGCCGATCGTACATGGCGATCATCGACCAGGATCCGGGCATCGAACGCGGTTGCAGCACGAGCGACACTGGGTCGCTGCATGTTCTGATTGGACAGTACTAGCACGTGTCCAAACCAGCCACGGAGTGACAATGACAGATCCTTCCCAATTGTGGGTCCCGAATTCGTGTCAACAGTGACCGAAGCAGCCGAGCACGACCGCGACGGGTTGTCGCCGACGATTGAGGTCCGGAACCTGCACAGGTTCTTCGGATCTCTGCGTGCGGTGGACAACGTGTCGTTTTCGGCCGTTCCGGGACAGGTGATGGGATTCATCGGTCCCAACGGGGCGGGCAAGACGACCACGATGCGGATCCTGGCCACTCTCGATCTGCCCACTGCCGGGGACGTGCTGGTTCGTGGTGAATCGGTGATCGACGAACCCGACAAGGTCCGTCGGGTGCTGGGATTCATGCCCGATTCGTTCGGTCGTTACCCGAATATGAATATTGTCGAGTACCTGGATTTCTTCGCTCGAGCATATGGTTTTCGGGGTGCCGAGAGGCGAGACGCTGTGGAACGGGTTCTCGACTTCACCGAACTGGCACCGCTCGCCACCAAGCCGATCGCCACGTTGTCCAAGGGCATGTCGCAGCGGCTGTGCCTGGGACGGACGCTGGTTCACGATCCCGACGTCCTGATTCTCGACGAGCCGGCCGCCGGGCTGGATCCACGAGCCAGGGTCGAGCTGAGAGAATTGATCCAGTTGCTGGCGACGCAGATGCACAAGACGGTGTTGATCAGTTCGCACATCCTGACGGAACTGGGTGAGATCTGCGACAGCGTTGTGATCATCGAGGCCGGCAAGATCCTGGCGGCGGGATCGATCGAGGAACTGCAGCGTGGGGGCGTCGAGTCAACCGAGGATGACACCGGCGGTCAATCATTGACCGAGATCGTGATCACGGTGCTTGGTGACACCGATGAGTTGGAACGCGTGCTGGTGCAACAGGCTTTTGTTCAACAGGTCAGCGTTGCCGGTCAACGTGCCACCGTTTCGTTTTCCGGAGACGATGTCGCGCAGCACGACCTGCTCAAGGCCCTGGTCAACCTCGACGTGAGAGTGGTCAGATTTGAAGCCAAGACCCAGACGTTGGAAGACACTTTCATGAGGATCACTCAAGGGAAGCTGCAATGACCGGCGTCACGGATGTTGCAGATCGACTTCCCGTGTCTTTCTCGAGGATGACGCGGATTGACGAATGGGCCGACCGGTGGAGCGACCGGTTCAACCCGGTCGTGGTCCGCGAGATCCGGCAGGAGTTCCAGGGGCGTCGCTTTTCCATCACCTTGCTGTTGTCGCTGGGAGGGGCGTGGTTGTCTTCGGTCTTCGGAGTGCTGTCCATGCTGGACCGAATCCGTTACCAGGCCGACCTGGGCGAATCGATGTTCGCGGTGTTTTTCGTGATACTTTCGTTTCCGCTGTGCATTGTCATCCCGTTTGGTTTGTTTCGCAGCATGACATCTGAATTCGTGGGCAGCACGTGGGAATTGCTGGTGATCACTCCGATGAAGCCGTCGAAGATCGTCCGTGGAAAGTTGGCCACGGCGATGTTGCAGGCGGCACTCTACATGGCGTTGCAGGTCCCGTTTCTCTGCTTCGCCTGGTTGCTGAAGGGAATCGGGATGACCCAGATCGTGGTCGGGCTGGTGTTGTTGGTCATCGTGAGTTTCTGCCTGTGCCACCTGGCTCTGTTTTGCGGCTCGTTGGTTCGCAAGGCCGCCTGGCAGGGGCTGGGGATGATCGCGTTGATGGCCGGTAGCCTGGTGAGTTGGGGGATCCTGATCGGGGTCGTGTCGAACCTTACCGGCATGTCCGTGGAGACCTGGATCGGTGGTGGGATCTGTTTCGGGATTGGCTTGCTGTACCTGGTCATCGTGGCGTCGGCCACTGCCGTGGCGTCGTTGACACCCACTTATCCGATCCATACGCCGGTTGATCAGCTCCGGGTGGCTGGGTCGAGGGCAGTTGAGAAACCGGATGAAGGCGGTGGACAGGGAGAGGAATCGCAATGAATTTCCTCGACCCGATTTGTGACCGCACCGCATCCCTGGCGGCTGTGGCCAGTGACCGGCTGAATCCGATCCTGGTCAAGGAGACTCGCCAGGCGACCCAGGGCAAGATATTCGCAACCATCTTCCTGCTTTTTGTTGGTTTCAGTTGGCTCGTGCTGGTCCTGGGCATAGTCACCATGTGGGAGTACCTGGAGACGGCTCCCACGGCCGAAATCTTCTTCGGCTGGAACTTTGGGATGCTCTCGTTTGCGATACTCGTCGTCGTACCATTTGGCTGCTACCGCAGCCTGTTGGCCGAGCGAGAGTTGCACACTTACGACCTGTTGAGAATCACCGCGTTGACTCCCCGACAGATTGTCCGGGGCAAGTTGGCGACATCCCTGTTGCAGGTGGTCGTCTACTACTCGGCCATCGCCCCCTTCATTGCGTTCACATCGTTCCTGCAGGGCTTCGACGTTGTCTGGATCTCCTGGGTCCTGGTGATGTCATTCTTGTGGTCGATGGTGTTGTGTGTCGGGGCCCTGTCGGCCGGAGTCGCAACACGCAGCAGCCAGTGGCAATCGTCCAACATGGTCGGGTTGATCATCATGCTGTTGATCCTCTGGGGAATGGCCTTGTCCATCGCACTGGAGGGACGTCGGGCGGTGGAATTTGATGATCCCGATTTCTGGTGGGTCAACCTTGTCGTCCTGTTGATCGCGGCGTCCTATGTCGTCCTGGCCGGCCAGTTGATCGTGGCCCGTTTGACATTCGCCTCGGGCAACCGCAGTTCGGGCATCCGTATCGTGTTGTCGGTTCAGTTCTGGCTGGCATTGTTGGTGACGGGCTTGTTGGCGGTCCTGGACCAACGGGTAGTCTTCGATCGAGATTTCCAGACAGCGATGACACTCTGGCTCCTGTTGCACTGGATCGCCGCCGGGTTGGTCCTGGTGACGGAGAGTGATTTTCTGTCGAGGCGGATCCGTCGTCGCTTGCCGGCGAACCGATTCCGGCGTTTGCTGATCGCGCCGTTCCTGCCAGGTGGTGCCACGGGCACCGTGCTTGTCTTTGGCCACCTGGCGGTGATCGGTGTGGCAGTGTTGATCCAGGGGTTCGTCGTGGCCAACACGCGAGGATTCCGACACGAATTTCTTCCGATGTGCGTCATCCTGCTGCATGGTTTGATCTGGATCGGGATCGCCTCGGCTTTGGGCCGGTGGTGCCGGAAACTCTCTTACCGGTTCACTCCCGCAGCGGTCCGAGTTCTGACCATTATCCTGTTTGCTTTTGTCGCGATCGTCTCGCTGGTCCCGGGGCTAGTCAGCACCGAACTGGGACGACAGATGGTCTGGCTGGGGGCCCTGTCGCCATTCGTGATGATCGAAGCTGTCGTCAGGCCGGACCCGTTTCCACCGACTTCTTACGCAATTGCGTGGATCATGTTGATTTTCACTGCCGCCACCGTGTTTGCGATCAATGTCCGGGCGATGTACGTCGGCGTGGACCGAATCGTTCGCGACACCGGACCGATCGTCCGACAGGACTCAACGTCAGAAATTCCGCAGCCGCACGAGGCCTCGTTCGATGCGTAGTGATGCCGTCGTCCGTCGTGCGGCCGACACCTACCAACTCGGCCTGATTCGTGCTCCCGCCGCGGGTCGTGCCGGTGAGCTTCTCGGGCGGGGAACCGGCAGTTCACTGGAGTTCCAGGAGTTCCGCGAGTACACCCCGGGGGATGACATCCGGCACCTGGACTGGGCGGCGTATGGCCGCAGCGACACGTTGATGGTGCGGTTGTTCCGCGAGGAGATCAGTCCCCGGACCGAGGTCCTGGTTGACGCCAGTGCGTCGATGAGTGTCGTGCCGGCCAAGGCGATCCTGGCCCGTCAATTGGCTGGCCTGTTTTCGCTGCTCGCCGGAGGGCTGGGGGGATCGCCGGTGGTGATTCCGCTGGCCGATCAACGGCCACTGGAACGAATTGGGCTGGACCAGATCGAGCGGCTGGTCGATTGGCCTTTCACATCGCGATCGACCCTGGCCGAATTGATCTCCGAGGGCAGCGTGCCCCTGCAGTCCCGGTCGATCCGCATCGTCATCAGCGATTTCCTGTTTCCCCTGGATCCCGAGACCCTGGTCAAGCAACTTGCCTCCTCGGCATCAACTCTCTGGGTTGTCCAGGTGCTGGGCGAGTGGGAAGCCAACCCCACACCCGTGGGCGGGCGTCGGTTGGTCGACAACGAAACGGCCGGTGAGGCGGACCTGGTGATCAATGGCAGGGCAATCGACGACTACCTGGAACGGCTCCGTCGTTTGCAACGGGGATTGGTCCAGGCGTGTCGACGGGCCGAGGCGACTTTTGTGACGGTCGAGGCCGAGCCGGGTCTGGAACAGGCCTGCCGTGAGGACCTGTGCGGTGCCGGAATCCTGAGGGTGGCGTGATGTCGTTTGCCAATCCCTGGGGTCTATTGGCACTGGTGGCCTTGCCGGCCATCGCTGCCATCCACCTGTTTCACCGTCACTACCCGCGGCTGGATGTTTCGGGACTGCACCTGTGGGGAGTGGCCCAGAAGACTCATTCACCGGGACGGCGTCGTGAGCGGTTGCCGATCACAGCCTCGTTGATCCTGGAATTGCTGGCCGCATTGATCCTGGCCCTGGCCCTGTCACGTCCACAGGTTGACTCGGTCAATCGATCGGTGCACCTGGTCGTCGTCCTGGACGGTTCGGCGTCGATGTCTGCACGGCGACTGACCTCCGGTGGTGACATGAAGACATTCGGAGAACTGGCGGTTGCCGAGTTGCAGGACCGTGTGGACGGGCTCCCATCCGGCAGTGTGGTGACCCTGGTCGAGTCGGGTCGACGCCCCGCCCTGCTCTACGGGCCGCGGGGGGACGAGGAGCTCGTGATCGAGTCGCTGCAGGGGTGGAGGCCCGAGTCGGTCGGGCACGATGTCCAGCCGGCGTGGAACCTGGCCGATCAGCTGGCCGGAGAGACCGGGCAACTGCTGTATCTCACCGACACATTGCCCGACACCGGTCAGTTCAACGTGCCGGGCCGAATGGAAATCGTCGCGGTTGGCGAACCGCAACCCAACCTGGCGATCACCGCTGCCCGGTGGATGATCGACAGGTCCCAGCAGCGCGACCAGAACGAATACAACGGAACGGTTCACCTGAGGCTGTTGAATCTCGGTGCCCAGGCGACCACGGCGACTGTCGTGGCCACGTCACCCGACGGCAAGGAGATCCGTACGGTGCTCGATCGCCAGGTCGAGCTGGCACCCGGCATGGTGTTGCCTTTTGAAGCGGTGGTGCCAATCGGTCTCGGCCAACTGGACATCCGACTTGTCAGCGACAGTGACGCGATGGATCTGGACAGCCATGTGCGGTTGATCAGGCCGGTGGACAGGCTGGTGCGGGTGGCGGTGACGTTGCCCGACGCATCGGTGGCCCGGCAACAGGTGGGTCGGGCGCTGTTGGCGCTGCCCGGTTGGACGCCGTCGGGAGTCGAGGACGCGGACCTGGTGATCGGCGGAGTTGTGTCAGACGATTCGGCGACGGATCCGGAACGGTGGCGATTGCGAATCGGCCCGATGGACGACTCGCCGGCGGCTCGCAAACAGGCCGTCGATCTCTCGGATCGCTCGGTCTATGTCCTGGAAAAGCGACACCCGTTGCTCGAAGGCGTGGTGCTGGGCGGAGTGGTGTGGGGTGGTGTGCAGACGCTCGATTTTGATTTCACACCACTGATCACCGCGGGCACAAAACCGTTACTGGTTCAGAAACTGGGGACACGGTCCACCGAGTTCGTGCTGAATATCGACCTGGCCCGCAGCAACTTCACCGACACACCCGATTGGCCGATCCTGCTCAGCAACCTGCTCGAACAATGCCGCGACTCACGACCGGGGCTGAGACGGGTGAACTACCGGGTGACGGAGGCTGTGAGATTCCAACTGGAAAGCGAGGTGGCCGAGGGCACGGACCTGTTGCGGCTGGAGGGTGGTGAGCGGCCGCGCAAGGTGGCCCGTGCACGCGTGGTGGAAATTGTCGGGCTGGCCCGTCCGGCGTTCTACACCGTTCACGACCAGGACCGGCAACTGGCCCGGTTTGCCGTCAATTTTCAGGACATCGACGAATCGACACTCGTGTCGCTGTCCGCCGGCAAGCGGCCCCCGGTGATCCAGGCCCAGGTGGGCGGTTTCGAGACCGATTCGCCTTACACGTGGTTGATCCTGTTGGCCATCCTGGTGGTTATCGGGTTGGCGCTGGGTGATTGGCAGGTACTGAGACGGTGATTGGCATGCTCGAATTCGAAGCTCCCGCCGTGCTGGCACTGGCCTTGCCCCTGGGGTGGGTCTACTGGCAGTGGTTCCGGGTGCGGGGTGTTACGGGCTGGTTGCGAGGCCTGCTGTTGTTGTTGCTGGTTGTTGCCCTGGCCGGACCACGGATCGACATTGGTGGCAAGGGGGTCGACGTGGTGGTGGTTGTCGATCGTTCTCGGTCGGTGTCACCGGAAAACCAGGCCACGTCACTGGGACTGATCCGTGATCTCGAACAATCCCGGGGCAACGGTGACCGTTTGGCCGTGGTGACCTTCGGAGGTGAACCACGTGTGGAGCAGGAACTCTCGGTAAACAAGCAACTTGGCAACAAGTTTTCCCTGGAAATCGATCCGGACGGCAGCGATCTGGCCGGGTCGGTCAGCACGGCACTGAACCTGGTCGATCCCAGCCGTCCGGCGAGGCTGCTGGTGCTCAGCGATGGTGAGTCGAACGGTCGTGATCCGATGGCGATGGCCCGACGAGCCCGCGAGGCGGGAGTCCCGATCGACGTGCGGCCGTTCGAGCGGCCGAGAGTGGGTGACACGGCGATCGAGGCGATCCGATTGCCGTTGACGGTCTCGCAGGGTGAACCGTTCCAGTTCTCTGTCTGGGTGACTGCCGATGGAGAACGGTCGGGGACCCTGAGGGTGCTTCGCGATGGGATGGAACTGGCGAGCATGTCACGGCGCTTCCGTTCAGGACGCAACCGGTTGCTCTTTCGTGACATTCTTGCCTCCGGTGGCGTGCATCACTACTCGGCCGAATTGGAACTGGTTGATGACCCGGTTGCCGAGAACAACCAGGGGACTGGCGTGGTGCGGGTCGAGGCCGGGCCACGCCTGTTGCTGCTGACGAACGATGGATCGGGTGGGAACCTGCAGCGAGCACTCCAGTCGGCAAAAATTCCCGTGGACGTGGCTCGTGCCGGTGCGCATTCCCTGTCTCTTGACGCGTTGGATGGTTACCGCGCGGTGATCATCGAAAACACTCCGGCTGCCGACCTGGGCCGGTTGAAGATGGCGAGATTGGCCCAGTGGGTCGAGGAACTTGGAGGCGGGCTGTTGCTGACCGGTGGCGAACGGAGCTTTGGCCAGGGTGGTTATTACCGGAGTCCATTGGATGCCGTGCTGCCGGTGTCGATGGAACTGCGCGAGGAACATCGGAAGTTGCGGGTGGCGATGGCGATCGTGCTGGATCGGTCCGGCAGCATGTCGATGCCGGTGGCCGGTGGGAAGACCAAGATGGACCTGGCGAACCTGGGGACGGCCGAGTGCATTCGGTTGCTCGGACGCGAGGACAAGGTGTCGGTGATCGCTGTTGACAGTTCCCCGCACCTGATCCAGCCCCTGGCCAAGGTGGACGATCCCGAGTCGATGGCGAGCCGTGCGCTGAAGATCGAGAGCATGGGGGGCGGGATTTTTGTTTACGTGGCACTTGTCGAGGCGGGCAAGGAACTGGCCAAGGCGGGGGACTA
>CEOQ01022749.1_pt1 | contig 15305 bp, 11 predicted proteins | sample 361351 | NCBI WGS metagenome assembly CEOQ01 (sample SAMEA2619907, study PRJEB7988) | marine metagenome | biome: marine biome (ENVO:00000447); feature: deep chlorophyll maximum layer (ENVO:xxxxxxxx); material: "saline water (ENVO:00002010), including plankton (ENVO:xxxxxxxx)" | depth 60 m | reverse complement strand
CGTCAACAATGTTGAGACCTATGCCACTGTCCCTCTAATACTCAGACATTCGTCTGAGTGGTATAAAGAACTAGGAACGGAAGCGATGACTGGCACTCGGATCTTCTCGTTCTCAGGCGACATTAGAGACGTTGGGTTCATGGAACTCCCGTTCGGAACTCCCCTCAGTGAGGTCCTCACCGCTTGTGGTGGCATCCAAACAGTCACTGGAGAAATCGGCTCATTGTATGCCATACAGTCGGGTGGACCACTCGGATCATTATTGCCGGCTCATGCCTTGGAGCAACTCGTGCTCGAAAATGCCTCGTTCGGACCATGGGATGCGATTATGGGAGCTGGAGGCATCGTCTTTATTGGTCAAGGAACCCATATATTGGTTCTTAATGAACTGTTTTCGGAATTCGTCGAGGATGAATCTTGCGGGCGATGTACTACATGTCACGGCGGTAACCAACGGCAAACCGAGATAATCCGACGAATCATGGACGGAAATGGCCGCAGAGAAGACGCACCAAATCTCCAGTTAGTGGACGACTTATTACAACATTCAAACTGCGTACACGGACAATTTTCTCCGAAAACGATGCGGAACACCCTTCAGCATTTCCGAGAAGATTACAACAATGCGATCGCGGGGATAGACCCTACCCTTACCTTACCGGGCTTATACACACTCAGCATTGTTGATCAGGCAGATCCTGCTCTCGAAGATGCAGTCAGGATCTGCCCAGTAAATGTATTCGAAGGTGAACAAGGAAATCGGCGAATAAGAATGGATGGCTGTATCCAATGCGCAGCCTGCCTTGAGGTTGCCCCTAATGCGATAGAAAAAGTGGCCGTACCGAGAGCGCCGCAGCTCGTCCCAATAGGCTAGTATTGCAAGGAAGAGAGTGTCCTATTATGCGAGTTAATGATAGTTACAAGTTCGTATGGATCTTACTTGCTGCGGGGGCGGTATGTGCTTTTGCTGCGTGCCATTTTGGATTTGCAGCATGTGATTGGGCAAAACCTCTCGGGCTTGGGCTTGCCTTGGCGTCTGCTGCTGCTTCCTTTTTAGATGTCGGAGACCCTAGTAGGGAAAACTGATTAGGGAACTTCACTCTGTCCCATTTATTGCAATTAGATCGGCGACTCGAAAACCCATGCGGATAGAATAATTTTGACCTCTATCCTCTGGATATATTTGTGTATTGTTAGCCAGATAAAGACCCTTTAAGGGTGTTTGATGTGGCACTAGTCTTTCATGATACAGATAATCCACCACCGGTTGACCTGCTCTATCAGTAAAAAACTGCTTCTCGCGAACCCAGGCCCGATCGAAATCAGGATTAATCCTTTTTATATATGGTTCATACACGTCAAAGATATCGTCGACCCCGAGTCGCATCATCGCATCATCTGGATCCGCATAGTTGGAAAAATATACAATGTGATTACCGCCGTAAACCGATGAATCTATTAGATTCGTCTGCTCAACGACGGCTACGAAAGGCATATCGTCATCGGTCATAGTGAGCCAGTAAATATCAGTCAGAGGTCGATCAAGAACGAGGAATAGTACTGACGCCCATTGATATTCGACTGAATCAAGGAGCTCACCGTATTTCGAATTATTGACTGACTCCGGAACAATCTCTTTAAATATATGTGAAGGCGTAGTGGCTAAAATAACATCACAATTCTCTTCATACTCCTCTCCATCGATAGTGTACTTAAAACCAGTAACCTGTTCGTTGTCGGTCAAAACAGATTTGACTTTTGAGCTCGTAGTTAGTGTCCCACCTTGACTATGAATATTTTCTGACATCAAATCTATGTATCGTCGGAAGGATCCCGTCAGATAGCCTAATTTCTCTTTCGCAAAGATTCCGTCACGAGACGCGAACCGAAGATGCACTTTCCCCCAAAACCAAGTCATCGAAACGTCCTGAAATCTGGAGCCAAATTTTGATTTCAGAAGAGGGCGCCAAACAGCACTATACGCAGCTTCCCCTACTGTCTTCTTGATCCAAGTGGAAGCCCTCACACCTTCGTATTTCCTCCATCCGGAGTAGTAACGAAGCCACATAGCGGCCAATCCGAGTCGTACCCTAGCTATCAACGACACTTTTGTGAATCGTAATAGATCGATGGGTCCCACAAATGGATAAATTTTACCCTCTGAATGAATTGCACCTACTGAGGGGAGCCACTGTAGATCTGATTCTAGGCCTAATTTCGCGATGAGATCGGTAATCACAACGTCAGATCTAAACAAGTGATGATAGAAAATTTCCACGTCCGAGCCACCGATTTTGATGGTGCGCACTTGGCCTCCCAGTTGGCTTCCGGCCTCGTGCAGTGCTACTTCATATCCCTTATTAACAAGATGGTAGGCCGCTGCAAGGCCAGTCACTCCTCCTCCAATAATGCCGACTTTCATATGATGTAGCTTATATCCCCCATCAACCGACGTCTATTTTTTTGCATTCTTGTTCACGACCTGGACAATACTTAATCCTTGCGCCCATAGAAGTAACAATCCGACGATACCAACCGGCAAAAGCAACAAAAGATGGAGAAAAATCGCATAAAATGCTATGTCGATGGATGGAATATCGGTCAGGTATCCTAATGACTCTTTAGCAAAAAATTCAAATGGGCCAACACCCCCTGCGGTGGAGGGCACGGATATAGCCAAATTAGCTGCTGCAGTCACTACTCCATAATCGAAAGGGTTCGAATTTATACCGATTGATCTAGCAACGGCGAAGTACGAAACTGCCTCCAGTGACCAGACCAGAACTGAGAGGACTCCAGCCTGCAGCCAACGCCTGGGGTTACTCAAACTACGCAGTCCCAGATCTAGTCTTCCAGACCACACCGCACCTATGCTTTGAATACGACTCGGAAATAACCTCAGCACTCCTAACAATATTCTATTAATTGAACCGTTAGCCATACTCAAAAGCAATCCAATAAGACCGAACACGCCCAGGAAAGCCATCAATGCGTAGAACTGAGCAAATTCCTGTGGGACAAAGGACAGAATCAGTGCCAGCAAAAATAGAAGTGTCAATGCGTCTAAAAGTTTTTCGACAAATATGGTGCCGACTGTCTCTAGAAAAGGTGAGTCATATCTTTGCTGCACGAGGGCAGCTCTAGCTATATCACCGCTCCGCAGAGGCAAAATATTATTCGCAGCCATCCCTATGACTACCAAGGATATCGACGATCGCAACGTGATATGCAGCTGGTTTCGCAACATCATTTTCCATCTGAGGCCTCTAACTAGCACGCCTAATGAATATAGGCAGACAGCAACCGCAAGCCAAGTCACAGACGGTCTAAAATCAGATATTTGAAACTCAGAGAAATTCAGTTGCCTAGCAAAAAGAAAGATGAAGCCAACACTGGCTATTGTTCCAATAAGGAGCTGGAAGTATCTTCTCACGGTGTCCTCTGACTTATTTTTTTGGGAACGCGATATATGCTGTCACCCCATGAGGTGTATCACCACGGGAGTAGGCAAAAGACGTTAGACGTTTCAGATGTCTTGGCCAGTCTGCAATTCTAATGAGATCTACCCATTGCAGGTTCCTATAAGTTTGTTCGTCAAACCACCAACGGTGCATATAGGCATCAGAGGCACCGTGATTGCCCAATATACTCCTTTGGAGCACATTCGACTCCGCCGACAAAATAGCAACATGATCAGGGGGAATTATATAACTACGAGATCGAATATCGTCACCCGCCCTATAACTGACCGATTTGCCTCTCAAGTACCAAGCCCATGGCCAAGACAGAGCCTCATCAGTATCCACGGTGATACCGGATATGGTACCTGCCACTAACCCTCTCTCAATTTCACTCGCTAGTTTCGGGATATCTGGCGAACTTTGTGTATAAATCAGAGGCTCCAATGACGTATCGGAATGCTTTATGTTCAGACCATAATTGGTCCACATCGTGAAAGCCAGAGGAAGACTTAATAGCGATGCAAGAAGCACGCCCGTGATGGCGAGTCTATTATTTTTCACACCATATCTAAAAATACGATTCGCCGTGAAACCCGCCAGAAAACAGACGGGTGTGGCTATATGCGTCAACAGCCAAGGCATTTTTTCTCCTGCGAAGGTCAATGCTGTTAAGCAACCAAATGCCCAAACCAATAACAGAACCGTGAATCGTGACAGCTGTCTTGTGAGCGCCAGATAGCCTGCTCCGATCGTTGTCAGAATCAGCGGCAGGATCTCGTACAAAGGCACAAGCAACAGATAGTAATACCAGGGTTGCGTCCCCCGACGAACTTCCTGCTGATCAATCCAATACGAGAGAGAATCCCAAAATAAGCTTTTGTAGCCTAATTCATTTGTGAAGAAGGTTGAATAAAACAGTATGAGCGGCACGTAGAACGCCGCGGCTGTGATCAACCATATCTTCGGATTCCAACACAATCCTACAACTATGGCTGCGATCGTTAGTCCCCCTATTATCACTAGTATTGCGACATCTGGCACATTAGGAAAAATCAGTCGGACAGAGGCACCGAGGAGCGGCAAAACTAAAGTGCCCACTAGAACTATAAGATTTGCTTCCGGTCTCCACCCGAGCCTGAGTGCATTGCGCAATCGGCAAGCAAAGGGCCACAAACTGGCTATAACCCAAGAAGAGGGAATCAGCAAAAAGGCATCCAAGATCCGTGACCGCAGCTCGGGTTCTCGACCGCGACGCTGTACGCTCCACTCATGAGCCAAAGCAAAATTGAGATATAAAAGCAAGAGTGCCGCGACAATATAAGAAAGTTCCTTCAGCAAAAACAAACTGCTCAGTGATAGTGACAAGACCACATACCACATACTGAAATCATTCCCTTCACTAATTTTTGATGAGGAATTTCCTTTTTGAATGATTTTCCAAGCCGATACAAATACCAGTACTGTAGCTAGACAGACTAGTAAATCATTTCTGGCGAAACGCGAGTAATACAGGAGTGACGGTGAAATGGTCAAAAACAGGCTTGCAGCCAGTACACCGACCTTTCCTAGCTGATCTTTTAGCAAGATCGGGGAGAAAACGAGTACAACTCCAGCAATCACCGACGGCAGTCGGGCCGTAAATTCACTGTCTCCAAAAATTAAGAAGCTTCCACAAATCAAATGAAATAGCAGCGGACCATGCATCATCGGATCATGCTCGTAACCCAGCCCAATAAAATATCTCCAAGCGAACTCTGCATGCAGAGATTCGTCATGATGCATCGCTCGCGACCCTAAATCAAACAGTCTAGATACCACTGCCAAAGAAAATATCAACACAAAACCGGTCAATACAGCGGCATCTCGACGACTCGAAATTATGTTCATTACTCGTCTCATTTATAAAGTAATTAGCCTTACTACATAATCCTGCTCTAAAAATTGCAATGGATTTTCGATACCCTGCAAGTCATACTCAGTCAGGCACTTCGTATATAAGAGTATTTCCATCTGTGCTTTCAAACACCTTGGTCCATGAGCTAAATCTTTGTTTTAGATTAATTCCGAACTCGTTAAATTCGTGACTCCCAACAAAGACATGTGTGACGCCGTAACTTCCTGCGATCAATTTTGCCTCTTCGATACTCGCTGATTCATAAATACTGTTGATTGCTGTCCGTCGCTCCGTCTCCTGTACTTTTGACCTCCATTGCCGCTGGTGATTCGGCCAAGTCAATATCGTCGGGATGCCGGTCAATGTTGAGATCTGATCTCCGGGCTCATAGGATTCATGGACAGTATGCAATAGTTTATGCTCGCGAGCATCCAAATTCGAATGAACCCAACGGACAGCTGTTGTGAGCATTGGAGAGTCACGCTGCACATAAGCAGTCGCATCTAGTGTTTTAGACAACATTTCCCCTGACCGAGTGGCGATCATTGCAAATGTATATGTGCTGCTGAGAATAACTACCGTCACCGCCAACCCACAGAGATATGCAGTCAGTTTATTTTCATCTGGGTCTTTGTCGAAAATCCTCTGTACTGCTATCACACCAATACCACCTGATGCGACAGCAGCCAAAACCCATGATATGAACCAGACTTTAAATATTGAATTGACTCGCCCCAAAAATGCATCATCCAATCTAAATATTTCTGTCGAGATAAGTAGCATCAAAGTAATTGCCATGAATGACCAGGCAACCCATTGCGAACTGTGGCCCAAAAATACTTGTCGCAGAGAGATCATCAAAAGGGTTAGAAGAATACTTAACGTAAGCCAACCAAGAGACCGCTCAGATAGTTCAGGGGCATTCCCAGTGAATAGAAGAATCATCACCCAGATCGCTGCGAGGGCAGTAATTACAGAGCTCATTGTTATGAGAGAAGATCGACTCATTCTGTAATAACCGGTAGTAAGACCAAAAGTAAAGAAAACTGTCAACAGTGGCCCCCAAAACATAAGTAATTGAGTCGGTGATGTATGCTCGCCGACTACTAGTCTTATTCCCGTCGGTGGTGGATCAAGACTCATTAAAAATGGGATCGATATAACTAGCGAAGTGATTACTGGGAATACGGCAAATAACATCGAGCGGATGGCCTCAAGTAAGTTGACTTTACTGCGATAGGATTTTGCCAAAGTAAACATCAATAATATACAGATCATGATCGGAAAATCCCAAATATTCGTCAATAAAATAGTCGTAAGCAGGAAGCTAGCAGGTATCGCCCAGTCGGCGAGTCGCATCAGTGAGCTATCACGCTTATCTGTTTCGTTAGCCCGCAATATTACTAGCGCAAGAAAGCTAATTACGAAAGGAAGATTCAGTAAGTGCGAATGAGGATCACCTAAGATGAAAGCAAATGCAGGAAATTCTGCAAAACCATCTGTAAACAACCTCGTAGTCCACCACCACCACCACCAATCGGTTGGCAGACCAAATTCAGTGGTGGATTCGATCGGAAAGTTAGGGATCCCCCAGCGGCCTAGTTGTAGATTCTCGACTAGTCCGTTTGCTGCCAACAGATTAAGTAGTCCAGTCCAAGGGGCCATGAAAAACAGAAGAAACAATGTAAAGATGCCAGCTAAGGCTAAACTCACCGGGCTTCTGACAAGACTATTTTTCGAGTCGGAGTACAGATCACCCACCAGCGCATACACCGCACAAGCTGTACTCGCACCAGCAGATGCCAGAGCAAAGTTGAAAATAATACCGGGATCTTGACCAGCTATCTTCCCAAAAATGACAGCGACAAGGTGGCCCAAATAATGGTATGACATCGGTTCCCCGGAAAACCAGGAATCATAGGGTGGAACGTTTGGTGATTCAAACAGGGAAACGACAATCATTAAATCCATCGGTTTTTCAGTACTGGTCGCGTCGGGAGCAAGATATCTACAGAGTAAAAAAAATGAAAACATCGCTAGCCAGAGACACTCGTTCCGGAGAAATATAGGGCCTACCGCGTAAAGTTCATCCCGTAATTTGGAGTTCAGGTAGAGAAGAGTCGCATTCAAGGCAATTGAAAATAATATCCAGATAGAGACCATTGCGATGATGTTTTGAGAGTCAGAGAAACGCAACACGAACCACACAAATAAACCCACAGAGGCTGAACCAATTATTCTGGCATACGGTATTCCTTTTGAATGAGACTTCGTGAATATAATCATGCATGGTAGGAGCATTGCTCCCGATACGAGCAAGCTAGCAAAGTACCAGTAAATTATTGCAGACATATCAATCGCCTGATATCAAAATATTAGTCACTAGCCTCATCCGTGGTAAGCAGTGCGTCAACAAATACTTCAGGATCGAATAATGCTATATCCCCTGGTTTCTCGCCGGTGCCAACAAATTTGACAGGCAGTGAATATTGTTCAGCAATAGCAAATGCAATTCCACCTTTACCTGCACCGTCGAGTTTCGATAGGGCAACCCCTGTAACTCCTACCGTATCCATAAAAATACCAGCCTGGTTCAATCCATTCTGTCCTGTTGTAGCATCTAACACGAGAAGAACTTCATCTAAATCACGACCTAGTTGTCGATTGATAACTCGCTTAATCTTCGCTAACTCATCCATGAGGCTGGTTTTGTTCTGTAATCTTCCCGCGGTATCGATGATTACAAGATCGCAGTCCCTTGCCTTTGCCGCATTTATAGCATCGAACGCAACGGCCGCTGGGTCGGCTCCGGTTTGTTGAGAGATCACATCGAATCCCACAATATCGCCCCAGGTTTCTAGCTGTTCAATAGCGGCTGCACGATATGTATCCGCTGCAGCTGCCATAACAACATAGCTCTCCTCTATATATTTGGCTGCAATTCGACCAATCATGGTAGTTTTTCCAGTTCCATTGACCCCAACCACCAGAATCACGTAAGGCTTTCTTACATCATTAGACACCTGGTGCTCCAAAGTATCGTTGTCCGAATCATAATGGTGGTCAGCGCGATTTAAAATTTCAACTAGTTCTTCCCGCAGTAATGCTCTCACGTCCTCCGGTTGATAAGGCCTTCGCGATTTCACCCGTTCCACCAACGAAAGTGCAGTTTGCACACCGACGTCTGCCCCAATTAAAACTTCTTCTAAATTTTCCCAAGTCGCTGTGGTGACCTGATCTTGGCCCAATATTGAGCCTATTTTCCCAAAAATGGACCTCCGGGTAACTCCGACTGCTCTGGCGAGCTGCTCGGAATTATCATCTGAGGGTCCGTCATCAGATTTATCCCGGCGTTTGAAAAGGTTCATGCTAGGCATACAAACAGCTCAATGCGTTACGCGGCATTCTGTTCATTAGTCTCACTAATCTGCATCGACAGAACTTGACTTGCTGAATCATTTCCCATAGAAACTCCATAAATCGAATCAGCCGCCTCTATGGTAAGTCTGCTATGTGACACGACGAGAAATTGAGTATTCTCGGTAAAGTCTCTGACAGTCGTAATAAATCGACCGATGTTTGATTCGTCTAGAGCTGCATCTACTTCATCGAGTACTACAATCGGCGATGGATTGACTGCAAGCAAAGCGAATAATAAGGCAACGGACGTAAGTGATCGCTCACCGCCCGACAAAGCCGCTAAGCGAGTAACTTTCTTTCCAGGTGGCTGAGCATATATCTCTACACCTGCCTCTTTGTCGTTTGGCAGCAACGACAAATCTCCTCCCAAAACACCCTCGCCCGTACTGGGAGTTTCGGCATGACCTGACTCGAGCAAAGAGGAATCTTTCTCGACATCTGTAGACTCGGCATCAGACTCACTTACCGCAGTCGGCTCAGAGGTGACCAGTTTCAATTCCGCATATCCACCACCGAAAAAACGAACAAAGTATTCTTTGAAATGATGATTCACTTGTTCAAAAGTCTCGATAAATGAACGCTGTATTTCTGATTTAAGGTCTTTGATCACGGCACGCAATTCAGTCAGTGCTGATTCAAGATCTTCCATTTCAAGAGTAAGAAATTCATATCTCTCATTAATCTCTTCTAGTTCGTCGAGCGCATCTATATTTACTGGACCAAGCGACCGAAGTTGTGAACGTGACTCTCGTACCATTATTTGAGCTTCACTGAATTTATTATCAGATTCTTGTTCTGTAAGATTCTGAAGAATTGGCTGTACTAGAGTATCCAGGCTTACTTCTTCTTCACGCATTTCATTTCTTATACGCTCGAGTTGATCCTCCTGTTTCTCCAAATCAAATTGCAAATCCCGCATGCGAGACTCAGTGTCACGCAACTCACTCTCTGATTTTGCGCGACTAGATTCAAGAGCTGCCTCTTTCTCCGAAAGATCGCTCACTCTCGTCTCAATTGGCGCAATTGATTCTTTTACCTGGATAAATAGTCTTTTTTGGGAGCGCAGCTTGTCTTTGGAAGACTCAAGATCAAGAATCAATTCTTTCTCTGACGAATCTAGTTGCCCAAGCTGAAGCTCAAGATCTTGCATCAAAGCAATCCTATTCTGTCGCTCCATCTCCCGTTCAGCAACTTGTCTCTCCTGTAGATTGCGTTCAGCAATTATTGCAGCTAATTCTGAGTTGGATGATTCAAATTCCGCGGCAGCGGAATCTCGCTCATCCGTGATGATTTTGACTCTAAGATTCATATCCGCAATCTCCGCGTCAAGGCTACGAGTTAATGCTTCAGTGTCTTTAATAGACGCTAGCAATTCAGATTCTTCGAAATGGCGTGCCTCTGACGTCGCAATACTTGTTTCAAGAATATTTAGTTCCGATGAAGTGTCTGCCCTTTCCTTTTCCAAATTAACTAGTTTGTCTACGAGAATTTCTTTTTCTCCTGATATCGACAGGTGAACCGCCTTCGAGTCACGAAGATCTAATTCTAGCTGGTCAGAAATCGATCGAGCTTCCGTCAATACATTTTGTAGCACAAGATTTATCTCTTTTTCTTTCGCTAGCTTGGATAAGGACTCCGTCACTCCAACGACCAAAGAGAGATGTTCCTCTGTGTTGTCTGGAGTCTTTACTCCCTTGTCGGCAGAGAATACCGTGCCATCTGTCATAACTGCTGAAAAGCCCAATTCGCTGATACGTAGTCCCGCTTTTATGTCAGCCACTATGTAAACATCAGCAAACAACGATCTCAGTAGCCCACTCATCTCGCTATGCAGACTTATTTGATCGATCAGTTGAGGCTCATTGGGACGCGCAAGATCTTCCTGGTGGGTATCTACGGCACTGTCTTCATTCGAATAAAACATCAATCCACTCGCACCAGAGATACTCTGTGAGGCTACAATCCGCTCTAGCCCATCCCGACTCGACACTACTATTGCTCCCAGCTTCGTACCAAGCCAAGAATCAACTGCAGTACGGTACTCTTCCGGCACCTCAATTAATCTACTAATGACATCAACAACCATCGGATCTGAACTAGATTCCAAGAATTTGAGGCTATCCGCCAATAAGGTGGATTCATCCATCAGATTCTGCAAAAAGGATATTCGTTCTTCAAGCTCTCCAATAAGGGCATTTGACCCAACTAAATTCGCAGCCCCTTCCTCGGTCGCTCTTCTAGACTCCGCGAGTCGAATTTGGACCTTATCGATATCGTTCAGTGAGCCAGTAATTAATTCCCCAGTCGCGGCTATCTCTTCTTGCAACGAAAATATTTTCAGCCCCATACGATTCAGTTCTTCGACAAGGTGTTCTCTCCTGTCAGTGTCTCTCTTTATTGACTCGATATTGGCCGTCTGGGCATCTCGAGTGGTCCCAAGCGTCGATTTCAACGAATCTAAATCGCTCAGATGTCTGTTCCGACGAGCTTCCAGTTCGGCGAGGTTTTGAAGAGTATCTCGTACAGCCCTATCCGCTTCTGTTAGATTATTTCTCCGTTGTTCAACGTGGCTCGACGCAAGTAATTCACGCTCATTGAAAATATCTGTATCAACATCGTTCGCTGAAAATTGATAACTGAATTCTTTTTCTGAGCTAAGTCGCTCAGACACATCATTCTTCCTCTGTCGAGATAGTTCAATTCGTTGTTCAAGTAGTGCTATATCCTGCTCATACTGCATGACAATTTCACGCTTTTGTTGCTCGTCTTGTTTTGCGACCGCCGATTCACTCCTTGCTAATTCCAGTGCTGTCCGAATCTGGCCATATTCCGTTTGGAGTCCCGAAAACTCTGACTGGGCAACCTCGGTATTCTTCTTCGCGTGGCTCAGAGTATCTTTAAGCGTGTCAACAGTACTACTGTACTTCCGAAGGCCGAAAAAGAAGTATTCGTGCAATGCCGAATCTAAAGCAGTCTTAATCGTTCTGTAGCGCTCTGCTCGCTTCGATTGGCGCTTGAGGGATCTGATTCTTGGTTCAATTTCTCTGACTTGTGCTCTTGCGTGGCCCAGATTATCTCGAGTCTCTTTCAAACGACGCTCAGAGAGTTTCAATTTAGATCTAGAAGAGTGGAGATCTGCTGCTTCTTCTATTAGAGCTCGACGCTGATCCGGTTTCAGCGAAAGAACTTTGTCAACTAACCCTTGCGATAAATATGAATATGAACCCTGTCGAACTTGAGCCTTGGCAAGTAGATCGTGTAGATCGGATAGTCGAACCTTTCGTTTGTTGAGGAGATAGTCACTCTGGCCATCTCGGTGAACTCTCCGAGTTATCGCGACATCAGTGTAATCCGAGGGAAGCCACCTACTCGCGTTATTGAAGGTAAGGGTTACCTCAGCGAATCCTGCTGGCCGCTTACGCTCAGACCCAACCCAGATGATGTCTTCGGCTTTTCGGGCGCGTAGAGAGCTTGCCGCCTGTTCTCCAAGAACCCATCGGATTGCGTCGGTCACATTGCTTTTACCTGAGCCGTTAGGTCCAGCAATAACAGTCATTCCTGACCCGAATTGCAGTTCAGTCTTATCTGCAAAAGATTTAAATCCCTGTATTTGTAGTTTCTTTAAATACATTTGCTAGTCCACCAAATCTGTTACAAGCGTTACGAGCTCTGGAAGTGCGACAGCTGCTGCTTCGGCTTCAGCAGCTCTCTTAGACGATCCCTGGCCCTCAGCTGTAATTTGCTTCCAGCCCACCTTAGTCTCGATACATAGCGCCACCGAAACTCTATATTCCAGAGCGTGCTCAGGTCCTGACTCGTCAATTAGCGCGTACTTAGGTCGATGACCCAAAGATGCCGCTAATTCTTGCAGGTCACCCTTCGGGTTTTTTGAATCAGGTGAAAACAATTTTGCAAATTCATGATGAAATAATCTCTCTGTCATTTTATTCACAGCCTCAATACCTGAGTCCAGGAATACAGCACCAATCAGTGCTTCGAATGCATCCGAAAGATTGCTATCTTTATCGTTACCACTACTCTTTTCTTCTCCCGCACCTAGTATCAGGTATGAGCCTAGCTCAATACTCCGTGCGATCATCGCAAGGGTTTTCCCTCTCACAAGATTCGTTCGCCATTTGGTGAGGTCCCCTTCTCGATGGTCTGGGAACATCGAGAATAATTCGCTAGCGATGGACATATCAAGTACAGCATCACCTAGAAATTCAAGCCTCTGATTGTTAGTTGAAAAACGATCAGGATACTCGTTAGAGGCGCTCGGATGAGTCACTGCCTCAACCAAAAGATCTTCGTCTTCAAATTTATAGTCAATCGCAAGTTGAAGAGAGGAGAGATAAGTCAATAATTCAGCATCTGATTTCGTGGCCCATCGTTGAGACATATGTCCCCTTTATCTCAAGTTAACCACCCGCCTGACTCTTGTGAGATACTCACTTATAACAGTGTAAGAATGAGGTAGCAGCAAAGTCAATAACTGCTAAGTTGCCTAATCAGATGTACAGACAATGCACAAACAAGACCAACTCACTATACCAGACCCTACTGTAACGACTCTGGTCAAAAGACTTACAAACAACCAGCGGGAAATGCTGGGAATCATTATTGAAATATGCGAAGAAAAACAACAGCAAATATGGTTCGTTGGTGGGATCATCCGTGACTACTTTGAAGATCGTGTACCAACAGATATCGATCTTGCAACGGACGGAGATGCTTTGGCCTTGGCGACCGAACTAATAAATCGGGTAGACATTGCTGAAATCAATTTGTCGTTTAATTCAACTCTTTTTGCCTGTAGCATCAGCGTCGCAAATGTTCGATTATTTGACATCAACTCTATGCGTCACGAAACCTATCAAGAACCCGGGAAACTTCCGAAAGTAGAAACTACTGATTCTATAAACATCGATCTGGAAAGACGTGACTTCACCGTCAACAGCATGGCCCTCGGACTGACAACAGATGTCCGTGATGTCTTTCTAGATCCGCTCAACGGAAAAGTCGACATACGCAATAGGGTTATCAGAGTTCTCCACGACGACTCGTTACTCGACGATCCTTCACGGATTTTCCGCGCTGCGAGGTACTGTACATCTCATGGATACAGCATTTCCCCACAAATTGAGATCTCCCTCTCGGAGACCAACCCCGATCCAATTTTCATCACGCAAGCACGGCTTCATACAGAATTATTACTAACGAGCCAATCGACTTCATGGTTTGAAACATTATTACTACTAGACAAATGGGGCATCTGGCAAAGACTTGGGCTACGAAACGTGACGAACCATTTAACTGCGTGCAAGCAACTGTCAGCAGAGGAACTAGACCTGGAAGAAATACTAGTCTTGCTAACACTTAACGAAGCAACTCGGAATCGCCAGAAATTTTTGAATAAAGTCGAACTAAGTAAAGCATCTAGAAAATTGATCTCCGGTTCGGTAGATATTTTCTATCTACACAACGAGGTCCTGACGCAACAGAGACTGGACCGTTTATCAACGTATCCTGATTTATGGTACAGCTTGATCGAAAAACTACAGGATATTTGCTTAGTCGACCTACGCCACTCAGTCAACGAATGGCTGAATTGTGACGGGTTCCTTAGTGCCAATGAATTAAACCAACTTGGAGTACTTTCTGGGCCTGACTTAAATCAGATGTTGGCAACACTAAAATGGGCCAAATTTACAAAAACGATCGCGTCCAAGGAAGAAGCCCGTAGTTTGGTTAAGCGTATGGTTACATCACGATAAGATTTGCGTACACTAAATGCCGAAGGAGATTATGTGTGACTACCTCGAACCCAATCTGCTATATCTGTGACTTGAGTGACGCTGCAGTTGAATTTTTCCAACAGTGCTATAGCTGCGGACAAACTTTCCATCTGAATCCTTTTTCTAACAAACCTGGAAAGGATTGTGGTGATGCGATACTCGGTGAATCGCAAGGCCTTTACTACTACTGCGAGCTATGCCTTACTCAAACACAGGAACCCGCGTGAGTCTCTCTAATATTTTTTGTTTTTTTATAGGTGCGCTCAGCTGCCTTGTCTTCACTGGAATTTTTGGTGAAGATACATCACTTCTTAGATTGGTCATATATGCGGGATGCGCATTGTCAGTTACTCTGCTCTGGAGAAAATGGGCGAGGAACACTATCGCTGAGCGACGCGATCGGCAGGATCGCTGGGAAAGAAAAAAGAAGACGAGGAATTAAAAGTAGGTGCGGTAACCAAAGACTAGCCAAACTCAAATTTTTCTGAACAGCGTTTCACCAGAGGCCCCCTCTTTTAAGGTTATAGGCGCGTATCCACAGCGCAACCAAAAATAAAGCCCCCTACCATTTGTTCTCGGCACAGAACCATAGAGCTTAACTCCGTCGCGTTTCATTTTCCTTGCAACTGCCAACACAGAATGGGTTCCCAAAGCATTTCCACGGTACTGTCTGATAATCGCCACCGCTACCAGTGTAGCTGCGCCGCGAAATGGAGCATTGGGCCTTAGTCCCAC
>CEOQ01043350.1_pt1 | contig 15328 bp, 11 predicted proteins | sample 361351 | NCBI WGS metagenome assembly CEOQ01 (sample SAMEA2619907, study PRJEB7988) | marine metagenome | biome: marine biome (ENVO:00000447); feature: deep chlorophyll maximum layer (ENVO:xxxxxxxx); material: "saline water (ENVO:00002010), including plankton (ENVO:xxxxxxxx)" | depth 60 m | reverse complement strand
TATAAAAGATCTGCCTAATCCAGTTTTGGTAGCGATATTATCTGCAGACTTTGCTAAATACTTTGATGTAAACAATATTACTGCAGCAGCAATTATCAATTGGATCCATGGTAAATAATCAGACATTTTATGTTGGAATTCCTTTGGTTGAAAATTGCATATGACAGTTTTAGATAAATAGGTTTTTGCGTTGGATTTGAATTGTTAAGATGGTCATAGGATATTATAATCCTCATTGATGCAAGAAATCCTTTCAATATTTACTGAATTGGCAGTTATTGTAATGAGTTATCTGCTTGGATGCGTATGTTTTGCTTATTACATGTCGTCTATAGTCCATAAAAAAGATATACGTACAATAGGCAGCGGAAATCCTGGTAGTAGTAATATAGGGAGACAATTTGGTGTTTTATGGTTTATCCCAGTTCTCTTATTAGATGCTTTAAAAGGATTTTTAGTTGTAATATTTTTGAATTATTTTGACTTTGATACGTGGGTGAAGTTAATTTCAATGTTGGCTGTAATTATCGGTCATATTTGGCCATTTCAATTGTCTTTTAATGGCGGTAAAGGTTTAGCGACTGTAATGGGTGTAGCTTTAGGGTTTAACTATTTTATAGTACTTGGGTGTGCCATTATAGCCGGAGTGTTTTATATGTTAATTAGTAAAAGTAATGCTGGTTTGTTGGTTTCAGTATTTTTCGGTCCGATTTTCGTTTGGATTCTTGGATATTCATATGAAGAAATTATTGTTTTTATGATTATCGCAGCCGTTGTAATATTTGCACATAGGAATAATATATTGTCTTTTTTAAATAGTGGAATAAAAAAGTGAATTGAACAATCTTAAATATGAAAAACAAAGAAAACAATTCTAGTTTTATATTTAAATTAGCCACTTCAAAAGAGGATTTCTTAAAAATACACAAGCTAAACTATGAGACATTTGTAAAAGAAATCCCGCAACATTCACCTAATAAAAATGCAATGCTTGTAGATGAATACCATGAAAAAAATCTATATTTCGTTTGTTTAAATGGTGATGTACTTGCCGGTATGGTTTCAGTTAATTCTGACCCACCGTTTTCTTTGGAAAATAAAATAGGAGAGTTAGGTAAATATTTACCCTCAATTGATCGTATATGTGAGATTCGATTGCTTTCTATAGCAAAAGAATATCGTAAAGGGACTGTTATTCGAGGGTTATTGACTGTTCTTGGAAATTATTGTTTGAAGAAAAACTATAAAATTGCGATAATATCAGGCAATATTAAGGAGCAACGGATGTATCATAGATTAGGGTTCATTAATTTTGGACCCGCAGTTGGTACCGAAGAAGCTAAATATCAACCGATGTATTTGAATCTAGAGGATTTGCCTAAAAGGTTTGAAGGATTGGGTGAAGTATAAGTTGAGATGAATAAAGCAACCATCAATTTATTGCCGGGACCAGTCGAAGTGAAACCTAACGTCCATAAGGCATTCAAAGATTTAGTTGTTTCTCATCGTTCCGAAGAATTCATAAACGATTTTTTCTTATTGAAAGATAAACTAACTTCTATGTTGGGTTCTAGATTTGCCCAAATATTTATGGGTAGTGGGACTATGGCCAATGATGTTATAGCTGCTCAATTGAATTATATACCCGGATCAGGATTAATAATATCAAACGGTGAATTTGGAGAAAGGCTAATTGGTCATGCTAAAAGTGCATCTTTAGATTTTAATCATATCGCTTTTGATTGGGGACATTATTTTGATTATGGCTATATAGATAGTGTTTTAGATAAAAATAACCCTCCATCGTGGATTTGGGCAGTTAATTGTGAAACATCTACAGGAGTTTTGAATAATATAGCTGATTTAATTCAGTTAAAGGAGAAATATCAATCTGAATTGATATTGGATTGTATTAGCTCTGTAGGCAATATTCCTTTAGACCTATCACAGGTTTATCTTGCTTCAGGAGTAAGCGGAAAAGGATTCGCAAGTTATTCAGGATTATCAATGGTTTTTCATAATCATGAAGTGAAATTGAACCAACACGATATTCCTAGATATTTGAACTTAGGGATATATGCCGATGTAGGTATTCCATTTACTATTTCTTCGAATTTAATATATGCATTGAGTGTAGCTATTGATAATTATTCTAAATCTCCTTTATTTGAAATCAAAAAAGACACCACAGATTATGTCAGGACTAAACTAGAAAAATTAGGTTTCAATATTATTTCGGACGAACAAAATTCATCTGTAGGCGTTGTTACTATAGTGTTGCCGCAAGACATTAATTCCCGTCAGGTTGGAGATAAATTAAAAGAAGCAGGTTTTGAAACCAGTTATGCTAGCGAATATCTTTTAACAAAGAATTGGATTCAAATATGTACTATGGGTCAAGTTGATTTAACACAAGTTTCAAGTGCAATTGAAATGATGTATTCCCTATGCGCCAAATCTAAATCTTTAATATTTTGACAAGTTACTTATCTTATTGATTTGCTTCTAATAATTCTGGGTGTTTTTGCCATTTTTCTAAAAACTTTTTGTAATTGGTTTGGCTCAATTTATCCCGCTGATAATCGGGGAGTGACTCCCAAATCCTGTGTTTATGACGAATAAGAGATAAATTTGGTGTCTCAACTATTTTGTAGCCTTTGGATTTAAATTGAAAACTGTAATCCAAATCTAAGTGCCGATAGAATCTAAATGTTTCTCTCATCAATCCTACCGTCTGAATACTTTTTCTTCTGAAGGCAAAGCAATAACTTTGAATTGCATCCATTTCTTTTACATTTTCATTTGCGCCATCATAGAAATGATGCATGTCAGTTGTCTTTAAACCGAAAGCTCCTGTTATTCCAACTGATTGATCCATTAGAGTCGTTGAAATTGGTTTTGATATATCGGTAGTCAGTTCTACACTGGTATCTAAGAGGATTATGATGGAACCCTCACTGGATTTTAGTAGTATATTTTTAGATGTCCCTTCTCCCAATCCATGGTCGGTGTTAATGACCTTGATGTTGATTTTTTGATCAATTGATTTGATGAATTTAGGTAATTCAGGATTTGATATCTTATTTAGAACTAAAATCTGATACGAGGTGGTTTGTGTGAAATTAATGATTGAATTTATACATCTTATTAAATCAGAAGTGAAATCACTGCCGGCCAAACAAAATGTTACATCGTATTTATTTGTGTTTAGCGGATATTGTGATAATTCAGAAGACGAACTTATTGATTCCAATTTTCCAAATTCAGTTTCAGAATAGAATTGTTCTCTAATTGTGGTTCCTTCCGGAGTATCTTCAACCACGTATCCTAAATCTTGTATTGATTGGCGATGAGCGTCTGCTTTGTTGAACTCCTCAGATGTTTTGAAATTGGATCTTATTTCGATTTTCGAATATATATTAGATTCTATTGTTTGGTTTATTTGGTCAGGAACGAGATTTAGGCCTAAAACTTTATCGAATTCTTTGATTAGTTGTAGCTTATATCGTGACGGTATTTCAGATTTTATTACTTTCCACGTAAGTGATAGTCCTGTGGCTAAATCCAAATCATTGCTGATTTTCGCATTAAATTCACCTAACCAGCTATTATTGTTTAAAGTTTCAGAATTATTTGGTTCCTGGTTTCTAATCAGTCTTATTCTGTTTTTTAACCTTTGGAGTGCCCGTTGGGATGATTTAATTGAATTTAGACTGAAATTTAGTCTGTTTCTATATTTAGTGGTTGCACAAAGGTACCTAAATGCAAGTGGGTCTATATTTAGTTCATTTAAAGTCTGTATAGTGTATGAATTTCCTTCTGATTTAGACATTTTGATTCCATCAGAAAGTAAATGGGCCCCATGTACCCACATGTCTACTACTTTCCCCCCGGTATATGATTCACTTTGGGCTATTTCTCCTTCATGATGGGGAAATATGTTGTCTACACCTCCAGTATGTATATCAAACTGATCACCTAAATATTTGAAAGACATAGCCGAACATTCAATATGCCATCCGGGGAATCCATCTCCCCATTTGCTTGGCCATTTCAGAGTCCGACCTTTTTCGGCAGATTTCCATAAAGTGAAATCTTGTGGGTGATGTTTGTTTTTGTCTACCTCGGTCCTAGACCCCTTAATTAAATTACTATATATATTTCCTGACAAAGCACCATAATTCGGGAATTTTGATATATCATAGTATATATTTCCTTCAACCTCGTATGCGTACCCTTTATATACTAGAGATTCAATTAGAGAAAGCATTTCGTTAATGTGATCTGTTGCTTTAGGATAATGGTCTGCTTGAAGTATATTAAGTGCCAATTCATCTTCAAAAAATATGTTTGTGTAATATTCGGAAATTTCTTTAGGAGTTTTACCTTCTTTTATAGCAGCTGCTATAACTTTATCTTCCCCTCTTTCTAACAATTCCTGTCTCATGTGTCCAACATCTGTAATGTTTTTTACATGAATGACTGTAGAACCATTATTTATCAAAATTCGCTTGATCCAGTCTGCCATCAGGTAAGAACGAAGGTTACCAAGATGGCTTTCCCTATATACAGTGGGTCCGCAAGTGTATATTTTTACATCCCGATTTTCGGTTGTATTTACTGGTTTAACTGTTCCCGTTAAAGTGTCGTAAAGTCTCAACATTGTTGATATATCAGATTATTTCTAGTACTCGCATAAGATTGGTTCCGCCTGCGACTCCTATAGGTAGCCCTGCCACAAGTACTATTTTGTCATTATGTTTAGCATCCATTACTTCAATCGCTTTACTTTGCGCTTCATCAAAGAAATCTTCTACTGTTGACAGGGTTTTTGTTGTAATGGGAGTTACGCCCCATCTAATCGTTAGTAGTCGCTGGACATTTTCACTAGCGGTTAAAGCGAGTATTGGGGTTTTGGGGCGATATTTTGAAACTCGACCAGCAGTGCTACCAGACTCAGTGAAGGCTATAATAGCTTTAGCATTTAGTTGATGAGCACTTTGACATGCATCATAGCTAATAACGTCATCTGTTTTTGATTCTTGGTGTATTTGTTTTTCTAGGATTAATTTTTCATATGGGAGAGTGGGTTCCGTATGGAGTGCTACATCTGTCATTACTTGGGTTGACTCAACAGGATATTTACCAATAGAAGTTTCTCCTGACAACATTATTGCGTCTGTGCCATCAAATATAGCATTTGCAACGTCAGTAACTTCAGCTCGGGTTGGAATTGAAGAATTAATCATTGATTCCAACATTTGTGTTGCAGTTATAACGGGTTTGCCAGCGGCGTTGGATTTGGTTATGATCTCTTTTTGGATTACAGGTACTTTTGCCAATTGCACATCCACTCCGAGGTCTCCTCTAGCCACCATGATCCCGTCACTTTCAGATAAAATAGAATCGAAGTTATTCATTGCTTCCTGGCGTTCTATTTTCGATATGATAAATGGAGAGCAACCATTTTTTAATAATATTTCTCTTGCAGTAATAACATCTTCTGGGTTTGTAATTGTTGATAGGGCTACAAAATCTGCGTTTATTTTTGCTGCAAATTCAAGTGCTTGTGTAGCTTTTTTAGAAGGAAATAAATTTTGACTAGATTTGCCTGGAGATGCAACGCCCCTGCCTTCAGTTACTCGACCACCTCTGATAACAGAGCATTTCAAGCTGGTTTTTTCAACTGAAATTACTTTTAATTCAATTAAACCATCGTCGATTAATATTGAGTCGCCTGTCTCTATATTGTCTTCAATCCCTTCTGGTACTACATTGAATAGTCTGTCATTTCCATCTTTATTGGTGGAAGTTAATTCTACGTTATTGTTAATTCCAAGATTGACTACACCTGCCTTTACGGGTCCAATCCTGAATTTGGTTCCGGGTACATCTACCATTATTCCGATAGGCTTTTTTAAATGTTTACTAGCACGGCGAACGTTTTTTGCCATATCCAAGTGTTCGTTTTCTGAACCATGGGACATGTTCAACCTTGCAATAGACATCCCAGACTTAATCATTCTTTCAATAATTTGCTGGTTTGGGGTGGAAGGGCCTAGCGTACATACGATTTTGGTTCGGGCTTGGTGCATGATTCGTGGTTCCTCCCAAATTAATTTCGCTAATTATCATTCTGTCAGGTTGCTATGCTATGTTCAATGGTTAAATTAAACTGTTACAATATCAATTCTAATATGGTGAGTTTCCGTTCGAAAACAAATCGTAATTTGAACCCAGCGGTTTTTGGTAGTTTAGGTGAACTGATTTAATAAGGGTATTTATTAAGTGGAGAATATAAAGCATCTATATAATCTTCAAAAGATCGATTCTCAAATCGATACGCTAAAGTCGATTTTTGTGGAATCAGAAGATAAATTGTCAGACCGGTCTGAATTGATTGATGCAAAGATTAATATCAAGACACTCAAGTCTGAGTTAACCGCATCTGAAGTTAATTTGAGACTTAATCAAAATAAAATTGATGATATTGAACAGAGAATAGCTGGATTAGAAAAACGTTTATACAATGGAGAATTACGAAATAATAGAGAAATTGAATTGACTCAAAACGAACAGGCTGTTCTAGTCAAACAAAAAGAGGAATTTGAAGATTTGTCATTGCAACTTATGGGTGACATAGAAATAAAAGATTCAAATCATAAAGATCTTGAAGGGAAAATGTCGGATTTGTTGAAAGATAGGGTTAAGCTGGAGGCTAGCTTGAAGTCTCAGATTGAGGATTTAAAAAAACAAATAACAATGTTGGAGCAGTCAAGAATCAAAGCCTTACAAGCAATATCAAAACATATTCTTGTGATATATGAATCTTTGAGAAAAAGCAAAGCTGGCATAGCTGTAGCTGTTGTTAAAGGTGGTATATGTGATGCTTGTAGAATTGCATTATCTTCTTCTAATTCTCAAAGAGTTGCTGAAGCTAATGAATTACCCCGATGTGGTAGTTGTCAACGTATCTTATACGCGATATGAGGAGGTGTTTTGAGGGCAATAGGATATTTCAAAGCTAAATCTGCAGATGATGTTGCAATTAATGAAATCAAGTCTATTTTTCATAATTATTGTGAATTGAACCTTCATGTTCCGGTTAAATTATTTATATCCAATAATAATTCGAGTTTAAATAAAGATCCTGAATATTTGAATCTACTTGAATTCATTAGGAATGAAAAATCTGAATACTTGGTTGTAATAAATGATGTTCGTGATTTGGGTTCGGATATAGAAGATGTAGCTAGAGCAATTGCCGTATTTCACCAATTAAATTCATTAGTCAAATGTGCAAGTGAAGATTATCCAGACCCAATTCAAAATGCTTTTAGGGTATTGAGGCCTAAGGGAGTATCATTAACTAGAAGTGCTTCGATAAAAAACATCATGCAAGTTAAGGCAATGGAAGGTAAAGTTTTAGGTAGACCTCCATATGGGTATGAAATTAATGGTGATGGGTTTTTAGAGCCCGTAAAGAATGAAGCATCAGTTGTTGAGTTGATTTTCAAACTTTATACCAAAGATCAAATTGGATTAAGGCTTATCGCTCAGCATCTTAACGATAGACAGTTAACTACGAGAAAGGGAAGCAGATGGAGTAATGTTGGTATAAGAGATGTTTTGAAAAACCCTGTATATTTGGGGACTTATACTAGATATGGAGTACAGCGACCTAATTCCCACGAGCCGATTATTTCTGCTGAAGTATTTAGGATGGCAAAAGAACAAACTGCTCAGCGTAAACCTACAGGCCGAGTTGTCAATACTGAGCCGTTTATGCTTTCAGGCATTTTATATTGTTCTGGTTGTGATAATAAGATGATGGGTGTAACCAGAAGGCAAACTTGGAAAACTAAAGATGGAAAAAGGCAAAGTGCGGTATATAAATATTATCAATGTCAATCTAAAAACAATTTAAGCGTTTGTGATTATCATACTTGGAAATCATCTATGTTAGAAGAGAATGTGGTTATGCAGTTGAAATACAAATTTGATTCAATAAATAATACTGAAGATAGATTGGAAGAATTACAGATTATAAATAAAACGCTTGTGAAAAATGCAGAAAGAAGGTTGTTTAAGGATTTGAAATTGTATTCAGATGGGAAAAAAGAGTTTGGTCACATAATTAGAAGATTAGCGGATTTAGATAACCAAAGGTCAAATTTAAAGTCTAAAGACAAATTGAAAGATTTTAAAGAGATTATCACGAATTGGGATGATTTAGATGAACAGATGAAACGAGAGTTTATATCCGTTTGGAATATTAAAGTATTTGTAAGTAAAGAAACTGCGGAAGTAAAATTCTGGGGAGATTAAAATCGAGAGGATTTCTAAGTCAGGGTTGTCGCTTAAAGAATTTTATTTTAAAATACAACTTCATATTAGCAAGGCGGTTGGATGATCGCTGTTCATTTTTTTGAACAGAGGAAAGTCCGAGCTCCGATAGGCAGGATGCCCGTTAACGGCGGGGCGGGGTGACCCGACGGACAGTGCCACAGAAAATATACCGTCTAGTTTTCTAGATAAGGTTGAAAAGGCGAGGTAAGAGCTCACCGCTTCAATGGTAACATTGAAGGCATGGTAAACCCCATCCGGAGCAAGACCAAATTGGGAGTAAAGATGCCTATATCAATCCCGGGTAGGTTGCTTGAGCCTGTTGGTAACATCAGGCCTAGATAGATGGTCATCGCTCGTGTTAATTAACTCGAGTACAGAACTCGGCTTATAGACCGCCTTGCAAAATTATCTTTAAGCGACTGGCCATCCCCAATTTGTCATTAAAGATTTTAATTCTGCCATATCATCTTTAGTTAATGGTAGTGAAGGAGGCCTTGGAGGACCCATTGGTAATCCCATTATTTCTGACATAGCTTTTTCAACTTGCCCGTCTCCACCATTTTTGGAAGTTACTTTTCCGTAAAATTCAACTAGTGGTAACATCACTCTGTTCCATTCAACTTGAGCCTGATCGTATAAACCCTGTTCCAACATGTCCCATATTCCAATAAAATATTTGGGATATGCGGCGATTCCGTCAGATAAAAACCCCTTTCCTCCCAATTGGTGACACCGAACTGGCTGATTTGAATTATCTACAATGTTAAATACGTTGGAAAGGTCGAATATTTCTTCATATTTAACCCCTTGTGGTGGAGACCATTTTATTCCAATTATTTTTTCAAAATCACGCATTTTTCTGAATGTATCTGGGTATATCGCTCCATGCGTAAGCCAATGCGTATTGTAGATTAATATTCCTGTATTTATGTTGTTAGACACCGCTTCAAAATACCGCAGTATGTCATCTTGTGTTGGTTGATTGAAAACAGGAGGAGATATCTGAAGGGCTAAAATTCCAACATCTGTTGCCTTTTTAGCATCTTCTATTGTTCTTATAGTGTCTTTGTAATGGATGGCAGCCATTATCGGAACTTTATTCTTGCTTGCTTTGACAACAGTCTCAATTACAGTTATCCATTCTGTTTCGGTTAATTGAGGGCCTTCACCCATAGCTGCTACAGCTTTAATAACGGATTTTCCTGCAACTAGTCCAGACTCAATCCAAACTTGTGTCGCGTCATACATCTGTTGATAGTCGACTTTATAGTTTTTTGTGAAAGCGGTAGGAATTGTAGATATCGCTCCTCCTACTTGCTTCTGAACTTTATTGCGATTCCATGTCATTTATATACGTCCTTTATTTATATTACGTTTAAGTATAAACGTTCTTTTTACAGATGTTAAATCAATTAGTAAATACTGAATTATCTTCACGAGAGATAAACCGATAAATATTGGATGGGGACATTGGTATCTCAGGTATTCTGAAACCTATAGCATCACTTATAGCATTTGAGATTGCTGGTAGTGGAGGTACGATAGAGGATTCTCCTACGCCTCGTGCACCATATGGATGGCCTGGATTGTGATGTTCGATGATTTGAGTGTCTATCATAGGGACATCCCAAGGAGTTGGCATACGATAGTCTAAAAGTGAAGGGTTGGTCATTTTCCCTTTTTCGTCAAATACATATTCTTCGTGAAGAGCCCAGCCAATTCCTTGTACGGTTCCTCCTTGCATTTGGCCTTCAACGTAACTTGGGTGAATTGCCTTTCCTACATCTTGGAAAGCAGTATACTTTAATATGTTTACTTTACCGGTTTCCATATCAATTTCTAAATCAACGATATTTGCACTGAATGAACCTGCACATCCGTGAGCATCTACAGTACCCTTGCCTGTTATAGGTCCTCCAGTTTCATCCAACAAAGATGCTAGCTCTTTGAAAGATATATTGAGGTTCGAATCGGTTTTTGATATAGCGTAACCGTTTTTAAAAATAACCGTGTTTTCGGGTACGTTCCATATTTCCGACACTCTTTTTTCAAGTTGGGCTTTCATATCTAAAGCGCATTGATAGGCGGCCCATCCATTTTTGTGCGATGCACTACTTCCTACGCTGGCTGATGTATATCCAATGGAATCAGTGTCGGCTACAGTGGGATTGATAGATGTAGGGTCTATTCCCAAAACTTCCGCAAATTGTTGGGTTATTGAAATCCTTGTTCCACCTATATCTACAGCTCCTGTTATCAGTGTTATAGTGCCATCTTCTACAACGTTTGCTACGACGGTTGCTGCACCGTTGATATTACCACTATATCCAAAAGCTATGCCCCGTCCTACTTTGAACGATTTATTGCTGGGTTCGGGTAATGATTCTGAATAATGTTTATGCTCAAGTACTGAATTCGCTGTTTCTTTCATGCCGATTTCAGGATAAAGTGTGCCATCAGCTTTTCTAGTACCTTTGTCAGCTGCATTTTTTAATCTTAAATGCACAGGGTCGATATTCAATTTCCTTGAAATTTCATCAATAGCGGTTTCAACAGCTAATGCTGAATTTGGAGTGCCTGGTGCACGATATGCACCAGTTTTTGGCTTGTTAGTAACTACGTCGTATCCATTAAGTTTTAAATTTGGTATATCGTAAGGTGCGTATGCGGTATTACAAGCGTTCTCAATAAATGAACCGGGGTAAGCTCCTGCTTCTAGATATACATCACATGTGGCGGCAGTGAGCTCACCATTTTTTGTAGCGCCTATTTTTGCTTTGACTATTCCTCCAGAAGTAGGACCTGTACATTGGAACACCTCAGATCTATCCAATGAAATTTTTACGGGTTTACCACTCTTTTTTGAAAGTATTGCTGCAACAGGTTCTATATGTGCAGTGATTTTACCTCCAAATCCGCCTCCTATTTCCATAGGTATTACTTTTATTGAAGATACAGGAATTTCTAATAATGATGACACCTCATTTCTAACACTGAAATGACCTTGGTTACTGCACCATATTTTTAAATGTTTATCGTTTTCGGACCATAAAGCAGTTGCAGATTGGGGTTCTATGTATCCTTGATGTACAGTTTTGGTTCTATATTCTGTTTCTACTACAACATCTGCTTCATTGAAGCCATTCTCAATATCTCCTCTCAAAAATTCACAATCCCCAACTATATTTGTCGATTGAAATTTTTCTGACCTGGGGGAAGCAGTAATGGGTGTTTGTAATATGATAGGGGCATGTTCACTCAACGATGATTCAATATCTGTAACTGGAGTTAAAACGTCATATTCAACTTTTATTAATGATAGGGCATCTAATGCGACATGGGGACTTATTGCAGCCACTGCAGCTACTGCATGTCCTACATATAATACTTTCCCTTCGGCCAATACATTATTACTAAGATACTTTAGACTTGTTAATGTTCCCTCAAGATCTTTAAACATTTTTGTATTTTTTTTAAGTAAATCTTCAGAAGTTACTACTGCATATACTCCAGGTATGTCCTTAGCAGCTTCCGTATCGATGGATAAAATGTTTGCATGGGCATAAGGACTTCTTAAGATTTTCCCATAAAGAAGACCCGGTAGATTTATATCAGCGCCGTAGAGTGCTTTACCTGTGACTTTTTCAACACCATCTGGCCTTGGAGGTCTTTTACCAATGTATTTGAAATCTCTACTTTTTTGCATATCTGTAATTTCTGTTTTGGAATTAAAACTCGAGTATTACTAGGAAAAATATAGGCATTGTGATTGATTAAGTATAACTACTCTTTTTATATATATTAATTGATAAATCCTTCAAATCCTTTTCTTTATGGATTTACTTGATGGCTTTTAAACAATTTAATAAGTAGAATCAAATTTTGGTTGATTTAAAACGTGTCTTTATGAATATTTCAATTCCAACATTTAAAGCTTTTAATAATTTTAACTATTGTTTGATTTGGGTAAGTACTACATTGATGATATGTAGCCACCAAATGGTGGCTCTAGCACAAAGTTATTGGATTTATGATAATACTGGGTCAGCTACGATTTTAGGAGTTGTTGGCATAGCCGCAGCTATACCTTTATTGTTTATAGCCCCAATTGGAGGAGCAGTAGCCGATAGGTTTAATCAAAAAAAATTGATGATAATGTGCCAAACTCTTCAAATGAGTTTTGCATGGGCTGTAGTTATTTTACTTGTTATGGATTTGATGGTTTGGCAACACTTATTAGTAATTGGTTTAGGCTATGGGATTATCTGGGCTACAAATGGACCGGCAAGACAAGCTTTACTTCCCAAAATTTTGGATAAAAGTGTTCTCCCTAATGGGATTGCACTGATAACAGCTGGTATGTCTATAGCAGGATTAATTGCACCCGCGATCGCTGGTGTTCTCTATGCTAAATTTAGTCCAGAGTTCGTGTTTTTCGTTAGTTCTATGTTAAGCGTAATATCTTTGGTGATTGCTCTTTTTATAAGGATGCCTAAGAGTAAAGCTGAAGTCAAAGATACTAAAATCACATCAGATGCCATAGATGGATTGAAATATTTGTGGAGTGATACTCCGACAAGAATGATATTAATAATTGGAATGGTGTTTTTTTTCATGGAGTCTCCGGTCCACAGTCTTTTATCTGTTTTGGTGGTTGATGTTTATAAATTGGAATCTGAAGGGTTAGGTCTTCTAGCTGCTATGTTGGGAGTGGGAGGTCTTGTAGGAAATGTGTTTATTGCTTCAATGCCTCCAAAAAAAAGAGGGTTGATATTTATATTTCTGGCATTTTTGTCAGGCTGTGCATTAATGGGTGTGTCATTGATACCGGTATATATGGCCGGAGTGATTATTTTAACTTTCCAAGGGTTTGCAGGTGGTGGACAATACCCGATGATGCAGATTCTTATGTTGAAAAACATGGACCCGAAATATTATGGAAGAATAATGAGTATAATCATGATGTTTTTTGGCTTTATGCCTCTTGCTGTTCTTCCAGCTGGGATAGCTTCAGATATATTGGGTATAAGAACCATTATAATAATTTTAGGCGTTGGGTTGTTGGTTACTTCGTCTTTGACGCTTTTCACCCAAAAATGGCTTCGTGATATGGATTAAATATAATCCGGTTTTCTTTTAGCAAAAATACTTTATCTGTTAAGCATAATATTGGCATAGCGTTCCGAATTGATTATATTAAGTGCAGGTAAAATTTATGAGTGGTGTTAATAAATCAAATCCAAATTTAGTATTCATTTTTTCCGACAGACAGCGATTTGATACTCTAAGAGTGTACGGAAATGATTGGATTCGCACGCCTAATATAAATGCTTTAGCGGATGAGAGTGTTGTATTTAGAAATTGTTATGTGACGCAACCAGTATGTGCACCGGCTAGATCATCTATAATGACTGGATTATATCCCCATACAGCCGGAGTACCACGTAATTTAACAGCAATGCCGTCAGATATACAAACTGTCGCACAGATGGTCAGTGAAGATTATCGAACTGCTTATTTTGGGAAATGGCATCTTGGTGATGAGGTGATAAGACAGCGTGGGTTTGACGAATGGGTAAGTATAATGGACCGTCTTTATGCTGAATATACAAAGCCAGAATATATAGGAAAATTCTCCGACTATCGAGAATACCTGGTCAACTTAGGATATGAGCCTGATCTTGAAATACCAGGAGGTAAAATATTTTCAGATGAGATGCGTTCTAATCTTGCTGCTGAACATCAGCAAGCTCCGTTTTTGGCTAATAATGCTGAAAGGTTTATACGTGACAATGCTGAAAATCCTTTTGTGATGTATGTGAGTATGCTAGAGCCGCATCCTCCTTTCAATGGACCTTATAATCACCTTTATGACCCTGATACATTACCTGTTGATCCTAGTTTTTTGAAACCACCTGAAGGAGGTCCATTAGTTAATCGCCTGAGATCAGAATATTACATGCAGGGTGAATTTGATGGTCATGATCTATCTACAGAAGCAGGTTGGCGTCAGTTGAGAGCCAATTATATGGGGCATATCACATTGGTAGACGATGCAGTCGGAAAGATAGTGAAGGCTTTGGAAGATTCTGGTGTTGCTGATAATACAATATTAGTATTTACCAGCGAACACGGGGATCTGGTAGGTTCTCATGCCATGCTAGAACTTCGTAGTTTCTATGAGCCGGTCTCCAAGGTTCCAATGATGATAAGAGTTCCCTGGCTACCACGTGAGCAAAGAATAATTGAAGGTAATTTTTCTCAGATTGATCTTTTACCGACTCTATTAGAACTAATTGGACAGCCGGTGCCAGAATTCCTCCAGGGCAAAGGTAGGAGAAATGTGATAGATGGTAATGCCAATCTAGATGGCAACGATGTTTTCATGCAGCATAATGGTTATGGTGATAGAGACCTCACCTCAGAGGAAAGTAGACCAACCCTATCTCGTGAAAAAGCGGATAATATGAATTATATGAACAACCTTCCTTGGAGATCTGTTGTAACCGCAGATAGATGGAAGCTAAATCTTTGTGCTGGTGATCAATGTGAACTGTATGATTTAAACACTGACCCTTACGAAATGAATAATTTGTTTAATGAACATTCACATCGCGATAGGATAAGGCAAATGGCTGTACGTATCAGGGTGTGGCAGGATAAGACAGGGGATTTAGCGCCATTACCAACTGTGTAAATCTATTAACTTGACTGCTGGGTTTATGGCAGGAGCGGCAGGGATCGAACCCGCGACCTATGGTTTTGGAGAACGTACAAGGCAATATAACCAAACCCAACCATTTCTTGTTAATTCAGTCTATTTACGGGTAAAAAGGGAATTGTTTCCAGTCAATTCTAACTGTTAGTTATCCTTTATAATTATTTCCGTGACCAAAATGTACCCAAAACTCCTCGATTTTTGAGTTATGGATTTACTACTTAAATTATTTTAAGTGCTTTAATTTAACTGGTTAAAAAC
>CEOQ01048481.1_pt1 | contig 15331 bp, 19 predicted proteins | sample 361351 | NCBI WGS metagenome assembly CEOQ01 (sample SAMEA2619907, study PRJEB7988) | marine metagenome | biome: marine biome (ENVO:00000447); feature: deep chlorophyll maximum layer (ENVO:xxxxxxxx); material: "saline water (ENVO:00002010), including plankton (ENVO:xxxxxxxx)" | depth 60 m | reverse complement strand
AAGTTTAATGTATGTGGCTTACCAAACAATTTAATTTCTTCTGGTAAAACTTTAGTTAATGCAATAGCTACATCATCAAAGTTTCTATTTTTTTTGCCAGTTATCGTCGGCATAAAGTTTAAAATATTCTCAAATCTACCTTCTTTATTATAATATTCAATAAAACTATATTTTGATCTGTTTAATAATTTGATACCTTTTACCATTTAAAATCCTATGCCTCCTCTAATTGTTTTGAAACATTTTTTATTAATTGTTTATTTCTAAGCATATCAAACATTTCATTAATATTAGATTCTGTTGCCTGGTGACCTTTTGCCTTTAGAGCATCAATAACTAATGGCATCAACCATTCTCTGGTCATAAGCAATCGATTATTTTCTGTATCAAGTGAACAGCCTTTTTCAACGGGTATGATTTTTTTCGCCATCCTATGCCTCCTTTTGTTATTTGTGTAGGATATGTGTATATTGTAGCACAGAAACGCAATCCGTCAACCACTTAGAAATGGCGTAAAACTGCGAAAAATAAAATTAATTTTTGGCCAACTTACATTTTAACAGAAAGTCAGTTCATCAATATAGGCCAGTTTTCTGCGAAAAAATATTGGTGAAATGTAGACTGTGTAGAAACTGTGTAGAATAAATGGCTCCCCGGGCCGGGCTCGAACCAGCGACCGTCCGGTTAACAGCCGGATGCTCTACCACTGAGCTACCGAGGAACACATTTGCATTAATACAAGGAAATGTGTTAAAAAGCAATATGGCTGAATGGCGAATACTACAAAAAGGTATAAACAGATTATACGATGAAATGGAAGATTTAGTTAATGATTGGATTGCTGATCAAGAATGTGACACAGAAGAAAAATGGAAAGCATTGATGGCAGAAGTTGAAAGAGTTGAAACATATGACTTTGAAAAAGAACTGTATATTGGGTGTATTCAACGCAAATGGGATCAATGGTATGACGAACAAGAAGGATATGACACCTTAAAAGACGTATAAAATACTTAAAATAAGCAAAAAAGCATAAATAACATTGAGCCAGTATTGTTAGGCATAACAATAAGCTCTCCTATATCTAAAATGTATGTTTTGATACTGCGTACATTTAAAGGGTCAATACTTCGCTTGACAGGGTATTGGCCCTTATTTTTTTCACATAAATATTACTGCATAGAAACAAACAGAAGGAAAATGAAACATGGCTGGAAGAAAAAAGATAGTTGATGACAACTATGAAACAATTTTAAAAGAATTTTCAAATCAATATTTTGATAAAGAATTAGCACACGGACACGCATTATTTTCAGATGCGGCTTGGCCCGCAGATGATGATCCACACTACGTTAAGAAATGTACATTTCTAATTAACGCAAGAAAATCTCATATGATGTTATTAAAAACAATGGCACAACATATTAGTGGATTAAACAATGCAAGTGAGTCAACACCAACCAAAGATGGTGAAGCAGAAAAATTACTTAAAAAAGCAATGGAACGTATGAAACCAAAAGAAGAAGAAAAAACAAAAGAAGAACCAAAGAAACAAGATGAATAATGCAATGTTTATATCAAATCATATATGCAGACCCACCGTGGCACTATGCTGAAAGGCGAACTACCACCACATTTGGCGGAGGAGTCACAGACAAATATCCCACAATGAGTGTGGATGCGATCAGTGCAATACCAGTTCGTGATTGGTGTGACGAAAATGCAATGTTGTTCATATGGACCACAATGCCTTACTTGATGAAGTGCAATCGTGTGATAGAAGCATGGGGTTTTGAATACATCACTTGTGCATTCACTTGGATTAAAATGAACAAAACCAATGAAGGGTTTTTCAAAGGTGTTGGCAACTATACTAAATCAAATGCAGAACTTTGTTTGTTGGCAAGACGAGGAAAACCTCTGCCAAGAGCCAATAGAGATGTTGCACAGGTTATAATGGAAACAAGAAGAGAGCACAGCAGAAAACCAGATAGGGTAAGATCAGACATAGTTAGATTGTTTGGTGATTTACCAAGATTAGAAATGTTTGCAAGAACACAGACAGAAGGTTGGGATGTGTGGGGCAATCAAACCAATAAGTTTGAGGTGAAAAATGCAAGTTCCTTTTAAACTTTTTTTAGATACACAAAATATATTGAGTGGTCTTACAACACCAGACTTACACGTTGAAGTTTGTGATTGGTTAGATAATACAAAAAATAGTCCAAGACGTATATTACAAGTGTTTAGACACGCAGGCAAAAGTTATATTTTGTGTGTGTATGTTGCTTGGCGTTTATTAACTGATCCAAACTATACTTGTATTATTGTTAGTGCAAAAAAAAGTTTGGCAATGCGTAACTCGATGATGATACGTAGTATTATTGAAAGCAATCCACTTACACAACATTTAAAAAGTGAATTATATACTTGGCAAGCAAATCAATTTACAGTTGAAAGAGATTCAATACAACTTAACCCAAGTTGTACTGTAACATCTATTACATCAGGTTTTACTGGAATGCACGCCACTGAAATAATTGGTGATGATGTTGAGATTAGTTCAAACGTAACAACACAAGATGCTAGAAACTTTTTGAAAGATAGAGTAATGGAGTTTGGTAAAATTGCACAACAAGTTTTATTAGTTGGCACGCCACATTCATCCGAAAGTTTATATGCTCATTGTCAAACAATTGGTTATAATGATGTTTTAAAAAAACCAGTGTATGATAAAGAGTCAAAACTTGCTTGGGATAATCACCCAGACGGTATGTTTACTTGGGAATGGTTAGAAAGACAACGTAACGAAAGTACACTTGGAGATTTTAAATCACAGTATCTATTAATACCAAGCAGTACATATGAAACACTTATTCAAACAGAAAAAATTGAAATATATGAAGATGAATTAACATTTCAACACATACCACAACCTATGGGCAATTATTTGCCGGTTGTTGGGCTTGGTGAAAAACAAATTCAAAGAATGTGTGCAGGTTGGGATCCAGCACTAGGATTACGTGGACGTGATGATTCAGTATTGGCTGTTACAGCACGTGATGTAGATGGAAACACTTACATACACGATGTTATTGAATTAAGTGGTGCTGAAAATAAAGAATTTGATAAGCAATGTGAAGAAATAATTTTAGCTTGTGACAAGTATAAAATTGGGCACATATTTTTAGAAGAAAACTTTTCACCTACATTAAAAACAGAATTAAAACGCAAAGCATTAGAAATGAAAAAGAAAGTTATTGTTATTGGTGAATTTAGAAACAGCAATAAATTAAACTTTATGGCACAACAATTAGAACCAATTATTAAAGTTGGAAAAATGAAAGTTCATAAACGTGTTACAGAAAACAGTCATTTTATGAGCCAGCTTTCCGAATTTCCCTACAATAAAATGGATGATTGTTTAGATGCAGTTTCACTTGCTTTATCTAAATTACCACAGCCCAACGTTGATGTAACAAAAATACCACAAATTCAATCACCATTACAAATGGCGGGCGGTAAAGCTAATATTACAAACAAGTAATTGTATAAATACAACAACAAGGAGAATCACATTATGGGAAGAGGAAGTTCAGGTTCAAGTAGTGATGGTGGAAGTGCAAGAACTACCAGAACTGTTTGGAGACCCAATCCACACACAGCATCGGGAATGAGTAGAGGTACACAAATTGTACCAAAAAAACCAAGAATATACAATGATCCCCCAAGAGATAATAATAACGACAGAGGTGGAGGTGGAAACAATAATCAACCAACACCAGTACCAACACCAGTACCAACACCAGTAGTTCCACCTGTAGTAGATGATGGAACAGGCAGTGGTAAAATTATTAATCCAACAGTATTTTTGTTAGCAAGAGAACAAAGACGTAGAAGATTAGGTAGAAACTTTTTATCACTATTAGGAATTTCGGAACAATTTACAGGACCTAAAAGGAATTTATTGTTTTAATGGGAAGAAGTAGTTCAAGTAGCAATAGTAGTGGGGGCGGTAGTTCTAGACCACGAGTTAAAATTAGTGATGCACCAATTTATACTGATGCAATCATTAGAAGAAACAAAAAAGCTAGAACTGAAGTAAGAATACAAAACACTACACAAGATATTACTAAAAAACAAATTGCCAATCCAAACAGAATGAAGGGCGGTGATGATAGCCGTCGTGTTTGGGACGCTGTGGCAAGTAAAGCAGGCAACTTTGTAACTGACAAGTTTGGTAATGCAATTAGAACCAAAAAAGGATCAATTGTTATGACAAGTAAAGGTAAGAAAGAATACGAAGCAGAAATGAGTCGTATCCCATTGTCCCAAGCCCAGGTAAAGTCACAGCGAAAGTTTGTAAATATAATGAGTATACCACTTATGTTTGTACCGGGTGGTGGACTTATTAGTAGTGCAATGCGTCATAATTTAAAACAAACACATTATGAAGGCGGGCAAAAAGTGTTTACTTACAAAAAAGGTAGTGAACTTACACAAGAAGAGATGAATGAAATAGCAACTGAAACTGCTAAAGCACAAGGCAAGGATGTTGAAGGTACAATAGATTTAACTAAACGTAAAAAGAAAACAATTTTTACAAAGATATTTGGCGGTAAAGAAAAATTTGGAGCAAGCCAAAGTTTAACAGGAGGTACTTATTAGATGGGTGGAATATTTTCAAAACCAAAAATGCCCGATCCGTTAGCTGTGGCAAGAGCAAACGAACAGGCACGTAAAGAAGCACAAGACAAAGCAGATGCTGAAGCAAGAGAGCAAGAAGCAAGGTTTGCCGCAAGTCAAGAAAGAAGTAGACAAAGACAACGTAGAGGAAGAAGCCAACTGATAGCAAATCCGCAAGGTTACTTGGGTGTGAGTGACGAATGGAACTATCCAGTGAACTTATTATATTAGTATGAAAAATTACGATTTAAACTATACAAAAAATTTATTTAAAAAAGCCAAAGAAGCTCGTGCTAGACACGAAGAAGAAATGAGTGAAGCATACTCATTTACATACCCACACAGAGACATTTGGCGTTCAATGGAATCAAATACAGACAGAACAAAACTTTATGATATGACGGCTGTACACGCAACGAGTGGTCTAGTCAGCACAATTTTAAACTTGCTTATACCACAAAACCAACAGTGGGCATATTTAGATGCACGTGAAGAAGTTAAAAAAACAATAGCACCAGATGTTAGACAAATTTTAGACACAACAAACAAAACAATATTCAAAACGTTACGTAGCGGGAACTTCTATGTAGCTATATCAGAAGCACTCCAAGACTGCGTAATTGCAGGAACAGGAGCAATAGCTTTATATGATCCAATGACAGAAAATGGTGAAATTGATTTTATGGCAATACCAACAAGTCAATTATACTTTTTAACAAACTATAAAGATGAAGTTGAAACTGTTTTTAGAGAACACGAACAAACACAACAATTTATATATGAACGTTATGGGTACAATATGCCCGAACTAGAAGCACCAGCAAAAAGAGAACCAGAAAAGAAAATTAAAGTTTTAGAATGTGTTCATCGTCCAGTTGGTGAAACTGAAATGATTTATTCAGTTCATATTGGTAAAGATATGATGTGTGTAGAAGAAACGTTTACGCCCGTGAATCCATTTGTCATATTCCGCTTTGGAAAAACAATTCAAGAAGTATGGGGGGAAAGCCCTGTACGTAGTGCATTACCACACATTAGAGTGGCAAATGAAGTAGCAAAATTAATTTTAACACAGGCAAGTTGGGCAGGTTTAGGTGCTTGGCAAGTTGCAAGTGATACAACAGTTAACTATTCAAACTTACAGTTAAACCCAGGTGATGTTGTAACTGTAGACAGTCCTTTACAACCAATTCCATTTGCAGGTAACTTTAACCTAACAATGGCAACTGTAGAAGACCAACGTGAAAGTATTAGACAAATGTTATTTGCAGATACTTTATTACCACCACAACAATCACCTACAATGACAGCAACAGAAGTACAAGCAAGACAGGCAGAGTTTTATAGAAGAATTGGACCACACGGTTTACGTTTAGAACAAGAACTATTACGTCCACTTATTAAAACACTTGTAACTAAATTACAAATACGTGGTTTAGTACCAGAGTTTGTAACTGATCAAGGTACTTTTGAATACGTGGTAAATTCAGCAGTAAGAAAAGGTACTGCAATGCAAACAATAACACGTGATTTACAATTATTACAAATGGTTTCACAACTTGGACCAGATGCAATAGCACAAGTAGATGTAGCTAAATTGGCAAGAAATATATTACGTGAAGGTGATATGTCACCAGATGTAATACGTGATTTACGTGAAGTTGAACAAATGAAACAGCAAATGGCACAGCAACAACAAATTCAAGGAATGGCACAACAGTTAACAAATGAACAACAACCACCAGAAGAACCACAAAGCTAAAATTAAATTAGTTTCAGGAAAAGATTACAATAATCCAAAAGGTTGGTGGATCCTACACGATATGATTAAGCAACAAGTAGAGAGTGATCAAAAAGGTGACTATGATCCGCAATGGTTAAATTGGATGATACAATTAGATCAACAACCAAATGGATTTACAACAGGTGTAGAAGATATTGCAACAGGTGAATTACAATGTTTACTTGTAGCTGAATGGATTCACAATATGTGGATACGACAACGTGATTGCACAGTTGTTGGAATATTAAAAAGAAAAAATTGTCCAAGCAAATACATTGATCTAATGATGCATCAATTACAGCATTGGGCAGAGGAAGAAGACTGCAAACAGATAAGTATATTTACGTGGGACGCTAGGCCCGGCTATTTAAGTTGGGCCAAACGCAAAGGTTATACTTTGCGTGGTTACTGCGTAGCAAAGGATTTGAAATGAAAGACATTGAAATGAAAGAACTGAGACAGGTGTACAAGCACATATTTGAATCAGAAGCAGGAAAAAGATTGTATTGGGATTTACAACGTATTGCGAACCAAAACAAAATAAATTCAGACAGTCCAGACCCTTATGCTTGTGTATACAAAGTGGCGCAACAAGCCTTACTCAAAAGGATAGATAATATGCTCGAAAGAGAGCGACCAAACACACAGAAACTTACGGAAGGAAATAGAAAATGAGTGAAGAAACAAACACACAAGAGAATACACAACCAGTTGATGCTGTAGAAACAGCAGAAACACCACAAACACAACCAGACAACTTGTTAGACACACCCGGCGCAACACCGGAAACATCAAGTGATGCTACTGGTGATGAAGCAAGACCCGAATGGTTACCAGAAAAGTTTAAGTCACCAGAAGACTTTGCCAAATCATACACAGAGTTAGAAAAGAAAATTGGTGCACAAGCCAAAGCACCAGAAGAATATGATTATGGTTTTATCAAAGACATGGGCTTGGAAATGACAGACGAACAGCAAAAAGAAGCTAATAGTGTGTTCAAGTCATATGGTCTTACACAAGATCAAATGAAAGGTATGATGGCTCTGTACAGTGATTCAGTACAACAACTGCAAGAACAGATGCAAGGACCAAAGATTGATTCAAAAGCAGAGATGCAATTGGTAAAAGACACGTGGAGCAACACATATGACGCAAAGATGGAAGCCACACGTAATTTTGCAAAGAATCTAAAGCAAGAAACACTTGCGGCACCATTGGCAAGCACAGCAGAAGGCTTACAAATACTACACGATGCAATGCAGTACAGAAATGGTCCTAATCCAATGGCACCGGGCAGTACGTCAGCTGTAACACGAACTACGTTACTTGACCAAGCACGTGATATGATGAACGATCCAAAATACAAGTTACCGCAAGGTGATCCTGTTGGCGATGCACACAGAAATGAAATGTATCGTTTATACCAACAAATGGAACGTTTACCTGCAGAGAAATAAATGAAACCACGACTGGTATTTTCAACACCGCTAGTATCAGTCAAACAACTGGTGGCAAGGCGAATGGAAGCACTTGAACAAGCTGAAAAGTATGCTGACAATCCCTTGCTACACCTACTACACACTACAAATGCTGATTGGCTACAGCGAAAAATAGATCACAAACAGTTGTGGCGAACAGACAGAAGCAAGTGGAAACGAGAATATCTCGCAGAACGTAAAGCACTTAAACAAGTGGTTGATCCCAATGGAAAAGCACCCAAATAGACACATAATTGAGTTTGAACATTTGAGACAGCAAGACATTGCACGATTATTAAAATGGTGTAATACCTGTTGCTTTGCACGTTGGCGCACAAATAGTTCAAACAGAGGGTTTGCTTTTGTATTTGACAGTAGATTTGATGCTGAACTGTTTTTAATGACACACAGCGATTACTTCGGCAATGATATAGAACGCAACACATAACACACATATACACAAAGCAAAGATACAGCACACTCGCAAGCGAATAATGGTGTACTTTGGTGTACTTTGGAACATTGTTAAGAAGCAATAATGAAAAGTGGATTATTGTGAATTATTGTACGAGAACAATGAATAAGGTGAATCGCCGCCGCAGGTGGGGAAAACAATACCGCTTAAAAGGCCACAGTGAGGCCAATCCTCTTTCCACCTTGGCCAACTATGGCACAACATATAGTCATCTTGCACAAAGATGAACACACCATACTTCCAAGATGATGTAAACCATTGATATTACAGCATTTTCATCGTGGACGAATAGTTTGTGACAATACCAATTCTCCATAATTCTTACAAGATGACGTAGTTTAGCGAGATTTGTAAACCAGGCCCCCCAAATTGGGCGGACGATGGGCGGGCGGCTACTGTGACAAAAAACTCTCTATTTTTTGCTTAAAAAAATTTCTCATCTTGCCCCACTTAAAGCAATATAGAATCCCCACTCTTCCCCACCATAAATAACAGTATGGCACGAGCAAGGCAATCGTACACATTAGAAAAAATTCAGAACTATTGTAAAATACACAAACGTTCAAACTGTTGGGTATGGCAACGTGGCAAGAATCAACAAGGTTATGGAGTTTGCATACACGATGGTAAGCATTATCTGGTGCACCGTTTGGTATGTTTGCTCAATCGTATAGAAAACTGGGAATACCTTGATCACAACGTTGTATTACATCAATGCGACAATCCATCATGCTGTAATCCGGAGCATCTACAGATTGGCACACATGATGAAAACCTGCGTGATGCAAAACATAAAGGACGTTGGCATACATTTAACCGTGGACCGGCGGATAAAAAGTTAAAGAAGCTCAACAGACGTATAATGAAACGTTCAACAAAAACACACAAACGCAGATAAATAACAGCAGTAGCAATTAAACATACCCTTCGGGACAATATGTTTAGTTCAACTATAGTTGAAAACCTTGCGTAGGAGTAGATAATTTTTGCGAATACAAAAACCTGCAAATACACAAGACAATTTATCTAACGCGACACAAATACAAGTAAATTATATACAAGCTATTACAAGGAGTAATTATTATGGCGATTTATAGTTCAAGTGCGTTCACCACAATGTTTAGCCAGGAAGTGAACCACGTTTCTCAACAGATGGCTTCTAACTTGCAAGGTGCTGTAAGAACAGTACGTGGCGTAGTTGGTAGCACATACAAGTTCCCAGTAATGGGCAAAGCAGGTTATACTGTTAATAAACCAGCAGGCGACGATTTAGACGTTATGTCTTCATCAGCTTATGGTTCTTTAGGTACTACAGCACACGCAACTAACGAATACAAAGTTGGTGGTGGTACTTCAGCGGCTTCATTTGAAACTGCTACACTAAAAGCATACGCGACAGGTGAGTATGCAGATAATATAGAATCTTTATTCACAAACGTAGACCTACGTTCAGCTTACGCAGAATCAATTGCGGCGGCTATGGGACGTGCTTACGATCAAGTGATTATCGATGCTCTAGATGCGGCAAAAGATGAAGGTGGTCTAGCGGCTACTAAAGCTAATGCTGTTGACTTAAACAGAAATGCTCTTATTGCGGCTCACAAGGCGTTAAACGCAAAAAATGTACCAATGAATGACAGATACCTTCTTATTGATCCAAATGGTTTAGAAGATATATTATTAAATGATTCAAACTTAATCACAGCACAAGATGGTCCACTATCTAACGCATTGGTAAGCGGACAAGTTGCTAACGTGATGGGCTTTAACGTGATTGTATCAAACCAATTATCAGATGGTACAACTGCGTCAGCCGACGTATTATCATATGCATTCCACAAAAATGCAATTGGTATGGCAATTGGCCAAGACCTAAAAACTGAAGTTAATTATGTACCAGAGAAGCTGGCTACTTTGATCAGTGCCCAGTTCTCAGCAGGTGCGGTATCAATTGACAACAGCATGATCTACGCAATGGAAGTTAACAGATAATTTTTGTTAATTTTTACATTAAAGTACATTAAAGGGCGGCAATTACTGTCGCCCTTTTTTTGTGGCTAAATAACTACAACAAGGAAACATCCATATGGCAACAAAATTTACAATAGCATCACAGGCTTTAATCAAAGTAGGTGGAACACCTATTACTACATTTGATGGAACAGACAGACAAAGTGTAGTTGTTTCAAATTTATACGATGATACTAAAAAAGGTTTATTGTATTATACATTTTGGAACTTTGCTACACACAAAGTACAGCTATCATCATTAGTAGAAACTCCAACTGATCCAAACTTTACATACGCATATCAATTACCAGGTGATTATGTTCGTGTTAAAGGTGTGTTTGATTCAGCTGGTGGTTTTAGAACTGATTATGCTGTAGAAAATAATAAAATTTATGCAACACACAATCCACTTTATTTAGAATACATTAGAGAAATGGACGAAAGTAATTTTCCTCCATTTTTTATTGAAGTATTAATTTCAAAATTAGCTTTTGAAGTTTGTGAAGGTGTAACAGGTGTTGGAACACTTAACGATAGACTTGGTAGAGAGTTTGAAAGTAAACTTGCTAAAGCAATGGTAGTTGATGGACAAGAAACTCCACCACAAAACATACTCGGCGAAGGACATTTAGTTAAGGCAAGATTAGGATAAATCAATGCCAAACATTAAAATTGTACAAAATTCATTTACACAAGGTGAAGTTGGTGAATACTTTGATGCTAGAGAAGATTTAGCAATATATCCAGCGGCGGCGGCAACTGTAGAAAATTATTTTATTTTACCACAAGGTGGTTTGTTAAGAAGAGGCGGCTTTGAATGGATAGATGGAACTAATCCTACGGTATTGTCACCTGTAAAAGCAGACACTACAATGGACAATGAAGATGGTTTTGAATCACACGCAAGACTAGTTGCATTTAGATTCTCAACAGATCAAGAATATGTACTTGTTTTTGAAGCAGGTAAATTTCACGTATACAAAGATGGTGGTTACGCAACTACAGTAACATCAAATTGTTTTTGGACAGCAGATAATATTAATGAATTAAGATTTGCACAAACATTTGATACAATGATTGTAGTGCAAGAAGATAATGCACCAGTACAAATTACAAGAACAGGACATACAAGTTGGACTTGTTCAGTAATTTCACACACATTTTTACCATTAGCAAATTTTAATAATGGACTTACATTAACACCAGCGGCAAAAACTGGAACAACAACAATTACTGCTAGTGCTGATGCATCTTCAGACTTTTCAACAAATGATTACATTAGAATAAATGGCGGACTTGTAAAAGTAACAGGTGTTTCAACAACAACAATTAATGTAACAGTTGAAGAAGATTTATCAGCAACTACAGCCGCGGCACCAACTGAATATGAACAAACAGCTTTCTTTAGTGGCAACTATCCACGTTCAGTATCATTTCACCAAAACAGATTGATATATGGTGGAACAAAATTAAAACCACAAACAATATTTGGTTCACAGTCGGGGGATTTTTTCAATTTCAAACCCACCGTGGCAACAACAGATTCAAGTGGTGATACAACAGGTTCAGTAACAGATGATTCAGGCTTTGCATTTACAATTGGTAGTGATGAAGTAAATGTTATTAGACATTTAGTATCTAAACAAACTCTTTTCATATTCACATCAGGTGGTGAATTTGAAATGACAGGTGCACCAGTTACACCAACAAACGTAAACATAAGATTACAAACACGTTATGGTGCGTTAGCAGGTGGCTTGCGTCCAACAACAATTGATAACGAAGTATTATTTTGTTCTGCCAATGGTAGAGAATTGAGAGGCTTTGTTTTTGATTTTAATAGTGATTCCTACTATGCGAAAAACTATTCTATTGTTGCACACGACATAATGGACAATCCACAAGATATGACATTTATGCGGGCACACAGAAACACAAACCAAAACTATTTGTTTGTGGTTATGCAAGATGGAACGTTAGGTGTGTTTGGATTGAATGTAGAAAAACAAGTACAAGGTTGGAGTAGATTTACAATTGATGGCGGTAAATTTAAAAAAGTTCTTGCAGTAAATGATGCAGACACTTCACCAGAAACACAAAGACTATACGCAATTATTGAAAGAACATATACAAAAGATGATTCATCAACAGTTACATCATACACATTAGAAAGACTTACAGAAGAAAACATTTATTTAGATGGTTGGGCACGTAAACAAAATAGTACAGCATTTAATTCATTAGCAGGTGCATATAACTTTGCTAACCAAACTGTAAACTGTGTAGCTGATGGTATTGTTCACGCCAATGTAGCAATAGGAACAAGAGCATCAACGGCAGGCACAACATTAAATGATACTTACACTGATGTGGTAGTTGGAAAAAATTATACATCAACAATGACAACATTAACATTGCCAGTAACAGTAAATGGTCAACCATATCGTGGGGAACAAATTACAAAAGTTGCGGCAACAATAAACTTAAACAAAACTCAAGCATTAAAAGTTGATGGGACAGAAATTGATTTTAGATTTACAGGACAAGCATTGGATACACCAATACAACAATTTACTGGAACTAAAAAAGTATTTTTAAGTGGTATAAGCACAGACCCAACTGTTTCAATTACAGTTGATACACCATTAGCATCAACACTTTTAGGAATTACAACAGAGGTAAAATTTGGACAATAAATATTTAATAAGGAAACAACGATGAGCTTTTTACAACCAATAGTTTCAATGGCAAGTACGGCAAGTGCGGCAGTGGCTCCATATGCGACACTGATAGCAACAGCTGGTACACTTTACTCAATGCAACAAAATGTTGCGTTAGGTAATCGACAAGCGGCACTATCGTCTTTCCAAGCAGACCAAACTGAACGTGCTTATTTAGAACGTAAAGAACAAAGACGCAAACAGTTAAGAAGAGTTGTAGGTACTCAACGTGCCTTATATTCTTCTAGTGGTGTGTCATTAGAAGGAACACCTCTGGACGTGTTTGCGGACACGGCGAGAGAATTTGCTTACGAAGATTGGGCAGATAAATTTGATAGTTATGCAAATGTTGTTAGCAAAAGATATGAAGCAAGTATCTACAAACAAAGTGGTAGACAAAGAGCATTTGGTAATTTGTTAGATTTAAGTTTAGCAGGTATGCGTAGAGGTACGGTACCATCAACAAATAAATTAGAACCATTCACTGCAAATATAATGGACATTGATCAAGCAGGAAGAATTAGAGGAGGAATATAAAATGCCAATGGTAGGAAGAAAAAAATTTAGTTACACAAAAGCAGGTAAGAAGAAAGCAAAATCTTACGCAAAGAAAAAAGGAAAAAAAGTTAGTTACAGAAAGAAGTATTAAATTATGGTGCAGAAAATTAGAACAACATCAGGTAGAACTTCAGCTACAAAGATACCAACGTATCAAAATAGACGTAATCCAACAGGTTCGTTTACACGTCCTCGTTTAGATGATACAAACATAAGAAACACGCAAAAACTTGTTGCTTATGCTAATGATGTATTAGATGCAAAAGCAAAAGTAGAAGGATATGAAGCTGGTGTTGAAGCACAAAATCAAACACTTAAAGAAGGTTTAGCTTATGTTGAAGCAGAGAATCAATACACAATAGCAGGAAGTAATTTTCAAAAAGGTGCAAACGCGGCTTATGTTGCAGGTGCACAAAAGAAAATTAGAGAAGATTTATATGATATAGCTAAACAATATGATGGAAGTTCTATTGAAAATCCAATACCAAATGCAGATGGTTTTAACACAGATGCATTGCAATTAAGAGAAGACATATTACAAACTGTACCAAGTCAATTACAACCAGACATAGCACAATATTTAGATGGACAAATACAAACAAAATATCAAACAATACAAAATGCTGATTTGGTTTGGAAAAAAGGAAAATACACAGATGATTTGTATGAAACAGCAATGTCAAATGTAATTGAATTAGAAAATTTAATTTCTACAAGTGGTGGGGATTACACAAGTGAAAGTTGGAATGAAATAATTGATCTAACAGGACAAACAATTGGACAAATCGAAAGTTTAGATAATTACTTGTCGCCACAAAAGGCAAGTGAATTAAGAGAAACATTTTTCTACACATTAAAAACAAGTGCAATTAGAAATGCTTTTAAAAATCACAAAGCATTTGGATTAACCAAACAAGAATTTATAAAAGACATACGTGTCGGTGGTGAAGCATTTCAAACAATTATGGGACAAGTAGAAGATGTGTTTGGAGAAACAATAACAGATGCATTTGGTGAAGAAGCAGGAATTGGTAGAGCACTTACAGTACGAGAACAAATTGCAATATCAAATGAATTACAAAAAACATATAATTTAGATCAAAGATCTTTAGACACAGATTATGACAAACAAATTGGATATTTAGAAAGTGCAATAGCAACAGAAAAAACTGGTGTTACAAGTGGTTATGAATTTAGCAGAGATAAATGGTTAGAACTTGGTAGAACAGAAAGTGAAATAGATATTTTAGAACGTGAATGGGAAGCAAGTCAATTAATTGGTGCGGCAATTAATAATGCACAAACTTTAGATATGACTGCACACGGTAATGAAATTAAAAATTATGAAACACAAATTGAAGCATTTGAAACTGCATTAAGTACAGGTGAAGACATTGATGGTAATAAATTAGATGATGCACAAATGGATGACATTAGAAGAGAAATGTTATTGTTTACTTCTATTAAAGATGAATTAAGTAAAAATCTAACAGCAAAAAGAGATTTAATAAACAAAAGAGATGGAAGTGCTTGGCAAATAGTTTCAGATGCAGGTCACACTTTAGATTTTAGTACACCAGATAAAATTGAAGAAATGTTGATACTAAAAAAGAAAATGACT
>CEOQ01289079.1_pt1 | contig 15359 bp, 16 predicted proteins | sample 361351 | NCBI WGS metagenome assembly CEOQ01 (sample SAMEA2619907, study PRJEB7988) | marine metagenome | biome: marine biome (ENVO:00000447); feature: deep chlorophyll maximum layer (ENVO:xxxxxxxx); material: "saline water (ENVO:00002010), including plankton (ENVO:xxxxxxxx)" | depth 60 m | reverse complement strand
TTCAGATGGGCTAAGACGGGATACAGCCATTCCTTTTTTATTAATTCCTGCAATTACGTCCGAATTCTGAAGTGCTTTATCAAACGAGGCACTTAGTTTTTCCACAATATCTGCGGGTGTCCCAGGAGGAGCTGCAACAAGGCCATTATTGGCAAACTTACCACCGCCTAGTTGCGGAAATCCGAGCTCTTTAACGGTAGGAACATCTGGTAGGGGAGCAAACCGCTCGTCCTCGTAAATCCATAAGGCTTTAAAATCAGGGCTTTGAACTGCGGAAAGCGTACTTCCAGCCATTGGTCCCAAAGCAAGCTCACAATCTCCTCTTAGGAGGCCTGCTTGTGTTTCTGCTCCTTTGTATCCAGTTACGGGATTCCAGGCAATCTTCATCACTTCTGTAGTTACCGATGCTACAAGGAATGAGTGCCCTGAGAGCCCAGATAGGCAGAACCTGATGTCGTCACCTGCGGCTGCTACTTCGGCTGGTGTATTGAACTTGCTGTCTGCGGCAGTGTATAGACCATAGGTCTGAATAACGGCGCGCCCGATCCAGCTTAAATTATTAAAATCGACTCCCTGTGGATCAATTTTCTCGGCAAGTATTTGGTTAGGCATATTCATAATTGAAATAGCGTATCCATCAGCTGGTGCTTTGTGGATTTCTTGGGCTGCACGCCTACCTCCGCCACCAGCTAGGTTCCGTACCACAACGTTAGTACCAAGATCACTACTCATTTCTTCTGCAATAATCCTGCTTGCGGTATCAAACCCACCACCAGCAGAGAAACCTACATACCATTCAATGTCACTAGAAGGGTAATCATCACCCGAACAGCCTACGGTAAATACCGAAAGTGTGGTAGCAAGTACCATCACTGCTGCTAACCTGACAAAATTCTTAACTCCAAATAAACGCATATTTCCCTCTTTCGCTTTACACAAGATTTGCACTTTAGATAGAGGCTTAAAGTGCATAAAGCCTCGTAGGATTGGTATCTAATATTTTGTCTGCGACAGAATCTTCCAGTCCACCGTTTTCCCTTAAATTTCTTAGTGCATGAAGCTCTGTAGAAGTATCGTTATGGCCATAATCGGTTCCAAGCATTAAATGGTCGTCACCTGCCTGTTCAATTATGTACTCAATATCATCAGCTGTCTGTACAGCTACCCAGATATTTCTTTCTTCGAGGAGTTCTTTTCCTGACCACGGAACACCACGCTTTGCAAATCGCAAAGATAAATCGTTAAGTGCATAAGGTAGCCATGAAGCACTAACCTCGACAAATCCCCATCGCAGGTCAGGGAATTTTTTATGCATATCTTTCATTATAATGTCGTGAAATGCTCCTACCGCAGGAAGCTTAAAAGTGGAAAAGCCTGCATCTCTACCAAAATAATCAAAGAAGGCGAAATTTCCTGTGGCCGCATGAATGCATATAGGAAGATTTAATCTTTGGGCTTCTTCCCACACAGGAAAGAGATAAGGATCAGAGAGCCTATGGGATCCTTCTATTCCACGCATGAAAACAGCGCAGGCCCCATTTTGTTTTCCAAAATTTAATTCCTCAATACATTTCTCAATTGACATTGTGGGGATAATGACTGCCCATCTTAGGCGTCCTCCTCCCTGGCGATAGATGTCAGCAAGCCAACGATTGTATCCCTGAGCTAACGCAATTTCTACTTCGGGATGGCTTGCAAGTGGCCTTAGGAAAATACTTGGATATAAGACATGAGTAGAGACGTTGAGCTCATCCATATGGGCCAATCGTTTCTTTATGTCACTGGCCTCACGAGTTTCTTCGTCGGTGTCAAAACCAATATTTGAGCCTTTTCCGAAAGCTCTTCCATCAATGAACCAAAATTCAGGTGAAGGAGTCTTGTATCCTTCTTTAGGCAAGAGAACTGCTGGCCTATAAGATTGCAATTCCTCTGGTATGAAATCCCAAGTTCTTTCGGATTCTACGACATGCGCATCAGCATCAATGACTGACATCAAATTCCTCTCAATATTTTTCTTATTTACATAATATTCGTTAAATAAAAGATCTTTATGACGAATAATTGGAAATTACTAAATAACTACAAAATACGCAATACTTCTAATTTATAGGTGTTAGGATTGGATAATACGTCAAAGACTGTTATCGAAATGGGGTATTCACTATGGGTCAGTTAAAATTAGGTGAAGCTATGAGCATGATTTCTGCAGGGATTATAAAAGCAGAAGAACTCGGTATCAGGGTATGTATTTCAGTCTTGGATCCTCGTGGAGATATTCTTGCTGTTGCCCGAATGGATGGAGCACTATGGCGTACCGTCCCGATTTCTCAAGGTAAAGCTGCAGCATCGGCTGCGTGGGATATGCCTAGTGGCGATTTAAAGGATCGGTGGGATCAGCCTGTGGTTAGGGCTCTTTCCATGATGGAGAATGGTCGATTAATACCTTGGCAGGGTGCTTTGCCTATACGCCGATCGGATGGATCTTTGGTCGGTGCCATAGGTGTAAGTGGAGCAAAACCTGCGGAAGACGAAATGGTTGCAGAACACGGACTTAGGGCATTGGGAAATGAAAGTTAGTTATAAATTAGAAGAATCCCTTGCGATACGAGTATCGGCTAACTCATTGAAATGTGTAATAACAGAACTGTTTCAGAAAATGGGAGTTCCTAAGGATGACGCGATAGTTGCATCTGAGGTTATCGTGATGGCTGATTTACGAGGAGTTGATAGCCATGGCGTCTCAAACATGCTTCGAGTTTATTTGGATAGGTATAATGATGGGACACAGAACCCCCATCCCGACTGGCATATCACAAAAGAAAAAAAAGCTTCTGCCAATATAAATGGTGATCGTGGACTTGGCATAATCCTAGCTCCCAAAGCAATGCAGATAGCTATCGATAAGGCTAAAGAAAATGGTGTGGGAGTGGTCACGATGTTCAACAGTGGTCATTTAGGGATGGCGGCTTATCATGCAATGCTTGCTTTGCCATATGACATGATTGGCATGTGTATGACTGCTACTAGTCCTTCAGTTTTACCAACGTTTGGTCGAATTCCGCGTTTGGGTACTAATCCAATAGCTATTGCTGCACCTGCAAAATTTTGTAATGCGTGGGTTTTTGATATGGCCACTAGCGTTGCTCCTGTTAACAAAATTCGTAACGCTAGAAGAATGGGTACTATGCTGCCGGGAGGTACCATTGCAGATAAATATGGGTCACCATTAATGGAGCCATCTCAAGTACCTGATGACTTTAACCTTTTGCCTTTGGGTACCAACCGTGACTCAGGGTCACATAAAGGTTACGGGCTTGCTGTAGCAGTAGATATTTTATGTTCTGTTTTAGCTGGTTCGGATTATGGAATTGTTGCAGATCGTTCAAATTACAGGCATTTTTTTGCAGCCTACAACATTGATGCTTTTAGTGATGTTGATGTTTTCAAACAGAATATGGATAGTTTTATCACAGATTTAAAGAGCACCCCACCAGCACCTGACTGTGACAATGTTCTTGTTGCAGGTGACCCTGAATGGCAAGCGCTCGAAGATCGATCGTCTAACGGTATTCCTCTACATGCTGAGGTAATTACCTGGCTTCAAGAAACCTGTGTTAAATACGAAATAAAATCTGATATAGAAATATTAAATTCTGGAAGGCAAATCTCGAAATGAAAGCGGCATGGTATACAGCATATGGAGCTGCCAGAGATGTCTTGCAGCTAGGCACCCTCCCGTTACCAAAACTATCCCAAGGAGAGGTTCTTGTTCGAGTTAGAAGCTCAGGAGTCAATCCGTCTGACTGGAAAAGTCGAACTGGTTCTAGAGGCCCTAATATGCCATTTCCGTTCATTGTTCCTCATAGCGACGGTTCTGGAGTTATAGAAGATGTGGGTAATGGGGTTGACCAGAAGAGAATAGGTCAAAGAGTATGGCTTTATGAAGGACAATGGCAGCGACAATTTGGTACCGCGGCTGAGTTTATAGCAATCCCCTCGAAACAAGCTGTGAAACTAGATGATGAGGTAAGTTTTGCTGAAGGGGCGTGCATTGGTATTCCGGCGATGACTGCTCATCGTTGCTTGTTTGCAAATGGACCGGTTAAAGATTTGAATGTTTTAGTAACAGGAGGAGCCGGCGCGGTTGGCCACTATGCAATACAACTAGCAAAATGGGGTGGTGCAAAGCAGGTGATCACAACGGTTAGCTCTGAATATAAAGCTTCAGTGGCGATTAAATCTGGCGCAGATTATGTCGTTAACTATCGAACTGAAGATGTGCCTCAGCAAGTATTGGAGATAACATCTGGTTTAGGTGTGGATAGAATTGTTGAAGTTGATTTTGGTGGCAATTTAAGTAATACACAAAACATGATTGCGTTGAATGGCTCTATAGGGAGTTATGCGTCTACAGGAAATCGCGAACCATTAATAGACTATCAATTATTTTCTAGGAAAAATGTCAATGTATATTTTGTATTGGTTTATTCAGAACCAGAAATTGCCAAAGTAAATGCAATCGAGGACATTACAACCGCAATTAAGACCAAAGTTTTAACTCATCCAATTGCAAAAATCTTTAATCTTGAGCAAATAATTGAGGCACATGAACTACAGGAAAGTAACAGCGCCGTCGGGAATATTGTTATAAATATGGACTAGCATAATTTTGCAATGGTCACTTTACTTTCGCAATGACGGCTTCACCAAAAGCAGGGATCTGTTCATGAATAATGTCATTCATGAATTGAACATGAAAAGTATCAACTCCTGCTTCCCTATATGTTTCAACTATCTCTAATACCTGCTCAGGGCTACCTGTTAAACCACCTTGATTGCCAAACGTTGGAGCGAGCTTGGAATTAGGATCATCATAGCCAACATATGCATTGCAATTGACAACACGATGGATTGTTTCTGGCTGACGATTAGCTTTGGATGCTGATTCTTCAAGGATAGCTAATTGACCTTTGTATACTTCTAAGTCAGATGGCCACCCACCGTTCCTAATCCATCCATCCGCTTTTTCTCCTGACAATCGGAGCATCCGAGGTAGCGCTGCGCCCAGAAAAATTGGAATTGAATGATTCACTGGTGCAGGAGTAACAACAGCATTTTCTACGGAATATCTATTACCTTTGTAGCTGAAAGACTCGTTTTGCCAGGTCCCACGTAAAATTTCAATTGTGTCAATTACTCCGTCTACACGAAAACCGGCAGAGCCAAATTCGATGCCGTAGTTCACGAAATGATCTTCTTGGATGCCTGCACCAAGAGTAAGAATTAAACGATCTCCTCCAGTGATTTTATCGAGCCCAGTGGCCATTTTTGACAATAACGCTGGATTTCGGAAAGGGACATTCAAAGTTGAATGAGTGACACGGATTGTCGATGTCTGAACGGCAATTGCTGTGGCTAAAGTCCATCCTTCTAAATTGTTTTCAGGGGGACGGTCACTAAAAGAAATATTGTCAAAGCCAGCTTTTTCTGCAGTTTTTGCCACCTGCAGTATTTGTTCATATGAAAGACCTCGAGGGTTGATCCCAAATCGAATCCGATTTTTACTGCGAGTCATATTGCCTCTTATCAAAATAAAACAGAGCATAGCATAGACAAGAGTCTTTCAAAAAAGGTTCGTAGGTTTTGAGAATAGCTAAAGGTATAGAGATCATAGATAGTGAATTGCAATTCAAATTTGTTACGTCTTCTGGACCAGGGGGTCAAAATGTAAACAAAGTTTCAACTGCAGTGCATTTATCATTCAATCTTAATCAATCAATGTCTTTACCTGAAGAAATTAAATCTCGGCTTAAATTAATTGCAGCTAAGAGATTGACACGAGATGGGTTTATCAGAATAAAAGCTCAGAGATTTCGTAGCCAGGAACGTAACAGAATTGATGCCATAAATCGATTCATAAGGCTGATTGAACTTGCCTTGTATCCGCCTAAGGTTCGTTTCGCCACTACTCGAAGTAGGAAGTCTATTCAGAAACGACTTAATGACAAACGAAGTCAATCATTGAAGAAAACAATGAGAGTAAAATTGACCTCTGATCTTTAGAGCAAAAGTTGATCAGTAAATAGAAAAAACATACTATATTTCCATGCCGAGATTAGAAGAACTCAGCGAAGTTGCTAGGCAAGCTCATCTAAATTTTCCTGCATTCGAGCATGATGATTCGCCTTATGTTGCCTTTAAGAAGCCATTATCTGAATCCAAAATTGCGTTGGTGACAACCGCCGGGCTTCATGTTAGAGGAGATAAGCCTTTTCAAGGTGGGGATCAGTCGTACCGGGTAATTCCTTCTAATACTAAGTTCGAAGATATTTTACAAAGTCACGTGAGCATAGGATTTGATAGGTCAGCTTATATGCGTGACCCAAATGTTACTTTTCCCTTAGATAGATTAAAAGAGATGGTTGATCGTGGCGAAATTGGAAGTGTTTCCGATAAATTTTACTCATTTATGGGTGCTGGGCGCAGCCCTCGTCAGATTGAAATGGAAACAGGTCCAGAAGTAGGAAGATTGCTAGCACAGGAAAAAGTTGATGCGGTACTTCTAACCCCTACGTGACCAAATTGTTCGCACACGGTCAGTGTGCTTGCGAGATCCATAGAGGAAACCGGTATCCCGACTGTTGCAGTAGTGTTTATTAAAGAACACGCTGCGAGAGTTAAACCTCCTAGGGTGCTTTGGGTTCCTTTCCCTTATGGCTACGCCTTAGGAAGGCCAAATTCTCCCAAGCAGCAGACCGACGTAATCAGGGCCGCGTTAACATTACTGAATAGTGTGCATATTCCTATAATTGAGGAATACTCAGAGAATTCAGATCTTCCGACTCAATTAGTGCAATCTAGTATGACTGAAAAAGTGGTACGTAAAGGTAAAAGTGCGGCAGATGAAATTACTGCTTTACGGGGGTACTACGAAAGGTGGATACAGGAAAATAATGGTAGAACCTTAGTTGGATTATCGGGTGTACCACAGCGCCAATTTAGGGGATTAGTTCGTTTTATGGAAGCATACCTTGAAGATTTAAGTAATTCCTATGAAAAAATCCCCCCAGGGATGGAAGTTGGAAGATTTTTGAGATTAGCGGCAGATGATCTCAAAGCGTTTTATATAGAGGCACGTTTTTGCCAGCGCCCAGAACATACGGACAATGATCTTCATAATTGGTTTTGGGGCGAGACGAGTATGGGAGAACTACTTACTAAAGTAGCTAAGAAACTTGAATCTTCAGGTGACGAACGGAATTCGCAAGGGATTGCGCGTTAATCAATTTTGGTTGTTTCAGGCACTTCGGGCTTTCTCGCAAAAATAAAAAATAAAGTACCCAATGCTGTTGTAAACCCTAATGTCGAAAAGGCAAATACATATGATTGAAAGTGATCGTATAACACTCCAGCATAAATCGGGCCAACGATGCTTCCAAGTGCTGTAATCGTATTTGACCAACCAGCTATCTGCCCGAGGTTTTTTCGCCCAAAATAATCTGCACGTATAGCCATCATCAATGGCCCGCGCATCCCCCATGAAATACCATGCAAGGCTATGGAAGCAATTATTGAAGGTATACTTGTGTCAAACGCAATTATGAAAAGTCCGAGCCCATGACCCACCATTGCGCCAGCAGCAACATAGCGCTTCGAATAAAGGTCTCCAATTATCCCTCCGCTTACTTGTCCAATTATTTGTGCGACCATTAGCCCTGGGAAAACTAATGCAGCTTGTGCAACATCCCAATTGTTTTGTTCGACAAGATGTGGAACAAGATGCACTGCAACTGTTCCCACGACAAGTAACGCCCATCCATGACCTATCGAAATAAGCCAAAATGACCTATCGTTAACAGCTTGTTGGACGGTGAAGCTTATTTCCTCCCAGTTAAGATCACCGGTTTTTAGGGTATCATTATCGGGTTCATTTTTTGCGCCATCAGGCTTTAAGCCCATGTCTTCAGGCTTTCTTTTAAAAACTTGCGATGCAGGAATGCCTACCATGATAGCTGCAATCCCGGAAAGCATTGCAGTATCCCTCCATCCAAATTCAGTAATTGACCAGGCTACAACTGGAGTGAATAAAGCTCCGGAAGCAAAACCGATGGAAGTGACTGACATAGCCCGTGCACGTTTTTTTACGAACCAATGCGCGAGCGCAGTGTTTACGGTGAGAAACCCAGCAAGGCTTGTACCCATTGCGATAATCGTAAGTACAACAAAAAGATGCCACAATTCTTGGATTTGTCCGAGCAATATGAGACCTCCACCGAAAAGAAGGGTTCCTATTCTCATAACTGGTCGGGGTCCGAAGCGATCTAGCATCCAACCTTGGAGTGGTCCAAGAAGCCCAGTTTCTATGCGGAGTAAGCCAAACGCCCAAGAGATAGCCCCTCTACTCCAAGTAAATGTCTGTTCAAATTGAACGACGTAAAGTCCTTGTGATAGAAACAATAGTGACGAATGCATTATTTGGCTGAAAAATGCCGCAATGACCATCTTCCATCCGTAATAAATAGACTTTCGTTTTTTGGGGGTAATTTGGTGGGACAACACTTAGTCGTACCATTGTCCAGAAAACGTTCTGATTTCTGGGTAACTGGGGTCGTTAATAGTTGTTTTAAAAGGAGGAAATAGCAAATCTATGATCATTCCGGGACCTCCCTTTGGCCCATGAATGTTCTGAAGCTGTGAACGCAATTCATCAATTTGCTGCTGTAGAGAGTTAGCTATTCCAATAAGAGAAGAAATTTCCGTGGACCCATTTTGTAACTGAGACTGGAGTAAATGAATTCCTTCAGCCACTTCTTCAGATGTCTTTGCTTTGACCTCTGCTGCTCCTCCATGAAATTCCCCAGGTCTATTCCAAGTGATAAATGGAGACATGCCCCCTGCCCAATGAAAAGATAATTCACCTGTTTCATGACTATGTCTGACACCTGGTTCTCCCGGAAGTTGGAGTAATGCCGTTACCAGAACATACTCATTTTCAAGTACGGTAAATACTCGACGACGAGGTTTACCAGTTATTTCGAGTCCTCTCCAGCCTTTTTGATCTTCTGGCAAATCAAACGGGTTTATTTTCAAAGGCATACAGACTCCTACTAATTAGTCAGGGAACGTAAATGATTAATATAATCTCCCATTCCCATGTCAATATTGTATTTTGGCTCGTAACCAACATCTTCTTTAATTCGGCTGAGATCCATTACTGGATTTGGGGGATTTGCTCCCGCACTTCTTCCTGGTATTAATGATGAGCAGATTGCGGTAGGGATAGACCTTTTAATCGCCTCAAAAATTTGTTTATTCGACGTTGCGTACCCCGAACCTATATTGTAAATGGAGTGTTTCAGAGCAGTCGATTGATGAACCAGTCTTATGCCCCTGGCTAAGTCAGCGACATGAGTCCAGTCGCCTTGATCATCTTCGCTAATTGTTCCATTCGGCCGATCTGTGAAATCAGGCTCAGCGCCCTTTAATGCAGCAGCGCATATTCTACTCATTGGATTAAACATACTGTAGTAATGAGGGCCATAGATACTGCCGATTCTAAGTGAGACGACGTTTATATTTGCCCTTGATGCGTAATGAAATGCGTGAATTTCCATAGCTTTTTTGAATGCTTCAACTTGAGTACGTGATTGAATGGGGAGAGGGTTATCTTCCCTGAATGGTCCACAACTCAAGCTTCCATAAACAGAAGTGGAACTAGCAAGTGAAAGACGTCGAAGTCCTAATACCTTGGTAGTTTCAAGGAGACTTTGCAGTCCTTCTGTGTAGATTCGATAATCTTCTTGAGGGCTAATGCCGCGTGCAGGTGGTGCGGCAAATGAAATAATGCTTTCGACTTTGTATTGATGTGCGATATTCATCACTTCATATATTTTTGTGAAGTCCATACTTTCTACAAACACATTTTCGCCTATATGTTTTTCAATTTCTTTGGGTACACGTCTAGCATTATGTTGTGTAACAACGAGTTGCTCTCCAGAATTTAACAATTCTAAAGTAACGTTTTGGCCGATAAACCCCATTCCTCCGACAATTAGAATCATTTCATTCTCCATGATTTAGTAGTCTCATCTAGTTTTATCATTGACGAGTCCGATGTAAAACTCTTAGTGTGAGCGAGACTACTAAAACTAAAGGATCATTACTCTGGCATTACTTAGAACATTCAATGCATTAGGTGTTAAAGAGTATCGTAATTATTTTACCGCAATGTTTTTCTATTTCGGGGCAATGCAGGCAACTACCCTCGCACGCCCAGTTTTGGCGTTTGAACTTGCTGATAGGGCTCCGATAGTTTTAGGCATAGTAATTGCTGCGAATAACGCTCCTTCATTAGTGCTCTCTCCATTTGCTGGAGCATTGGCGGATCGTATGTCAATGAGAAATATTCTTATGGGAGCTGCATTACTGATGACATTCTTCGCCGTGATAACGGCTGTTGGTATTGGGTATCAAGTACTGAGTTGGTGGCATGTGACATTAATTGGAGTTTTTCAAGGTAGCGTTATGGTTTTCATCACTCCGACTAGACGAGCTATTATCGGAGGATTAGTAGATCGACCCCTTTTACTTAATGCCACGGGTTTACATACCATGTCCCAGAACACTAATCGTATGCTCATGCCGCTTGTAGCGGGACTTCTTTTCACATACTCAGGCCCGGAATGGTCCTTTGTGCTAATTGCAGCGCTTTATGTTTTAGCGATATTCTTATTATTTTTTGTTCCTGTATATGGCTCTTTTAGCTCCTCAGATCGAAAACGTGGGGGATCTGCTTTAGATGGATTTCGGTATGTTAAGCAAGAGCCGATTATGAGGAACCTCTTGCTAGTCGGATTGGTTATTACAGTTTTTGGTCAACCGTTTCAGCATCTATTACCTTTGGCACAGGAATTCCTTAATATCCAAGCTGACGGAGTTGGACTACTGTTTACATTTTTTGGCATAGGCTCTCTCCTTGGGTCTACGGTTTCTGCTTCACTTGGAGATTTTCAGCGCAAAGGTTTATTACTAATAGCGTTCTTCATGCTTTTTGGATTTGGTGTCGTATGCTTTGCTCTATCGGAATGGTTTTGGCTATCTCTTTTAATCATGATACCTATCGGTATAGGACAATCGGGCCGCACTGTTGTGCATCTTGCCACACTTCAGTCTTACTCTGAAGATGAAATGCGCGGTAGGGTACAGGCGTTAAATGCAATGATGGGAGGGCTGATTCCCTTTGCAGTACTTGGGATTACTACAATAGCAGAAATTTTTAATGGTCGAATTGCTTTGTCTTTAGCCGGAGGAATTATTTTGATTTACGGTTTATGGGAACTAATTTTTTCAAAGACTCTACGGCAACTTAGATGAAAATTGTATTAAAACCTCTGATTTGCCTTGACACTAACCTCAGTCAATCCTACGATTCCTTTATTACATGTACCTGTGTCTAGGTAAGGGAGAAGTCCATATGCCAGATGAGAATGTTAGATCAGATAAATTAGGTGGCACTGCAAAGCGGCGTAGTACAAGCACAAGAGACATTAGAGATGGAGCAAATGTCGAATACAAATATATCTCTGCGGATAATCATATCGATCTTGTTTGGTATCCCAAGGACATTATTCAATCTCGAATCCCTTCGCAATATCGAGAACAGGCTCCAAAGGTTGTAGAGTCGGATAAAGGGACAGCATGGGAATGGGAAGGTGACATACATGCTTTTGCTGCTGACGGAAAGGATTGGGCAAAGTACGCTAAGCGCTTCGAACCGATTGCAGTAGAAGAAGGGAAATTGCCTCCAGCAGACCCTGAAGTCTTGTTACAGCATATGGACCTAGGTCAATTGTATGCCGGTGTATTTTATGGCAATACCCGTAAATGGACGTTCAAGGACAAGACTTTAGAGAAAGAAGTATACAAGGCATTTAATGATTGGGCTGTGGAGATGTCCACTTACAATTCTGATCGTTTATTTGTACTTCCTTGGCTACATGCCGCATTCCCGGAAACTTGCGTGGATGAGCTGATGCGCTTAGTTGATAAGGGGGTAAGGGCTGTTGAACTCAGCCCAAATGACATGGGAGAAGATGTTTGGTCTCCAGTATGGGAGCCACTATGGGCAGCTGCTGAAGAAACAGGAACAATTATATGCACCCATATAGGTGATGCTGCCGGTACTCCATATCCTCCTAATGAATATGGACAGTCATTAGCTCATTTTTCTCAAGTACCATTTAATCCCGCAGGTAAGCACATTGCACAATTTGTATTCAGTGGGATATTTGAACGGCACCCCAAGTTGCATGTATCTATGGCCGAATGCCGAATTGGCTGGCTGCCATTTTTATTTCAATGGATGGAACGTTGTCATAACGATCGCATGCCTGATTCGATTAATCCGCTTAAAGAGAATCCCTTGCATTACATTAACAACAATATGAGTTTTACTTTTGAGGAAGATTATATAGGGGCGAAGATGATTCCAGATCCTGAATTCTTGATTCGTGAAAGCGTTATTTGGGGTTGCGACTATCCTCATGAACAAGGTCAAACTTGGCCGGACGCGACTCCAGCTATGGAAAGAATGTTTACCGGTACGGATTCTAATCTGGTTGAGGACGTAGTTTGGAATCGGGCACAGAAAATTTTTGGTATCAAAGGCCCAGGTAATAATTAATCATGGCAGAGAACCGATATAAAAAAGAAATTTTGTTAGAAGATGAACGAAATAGGAATGTTTCTTCAGTGGTCAAGTACGGACCTCATTTGTTTCTCGCAAGCTCAGATGGGCATCGGGATATAAAGACAGAAAAAATTCAGCCAGAATTGGACAATCAACCTATTCCCCAGTGTAATAACGCTTATGGTCGTCAAGCACTGCGCTTACAAAAAGTTGGCTATGGTGGGGACTCTGCGGTTTGGATAGAGAATTTTACTTCTGGTCAATATTGGCGTCTTGAGAGGATGGCAACGTGGCCTGATCACTTTGGAGAGGAAGGCCATAAACTTGCGGTAAGCTTTGGAGCTCAATGCAAAATGTCGGGAGTCAATATGCTCACGGCGGTGGTTCAAGCAGTTACACCTGATTTGGAACGAGAAGTTTTCGTGCACCAACCGCATAGAGGTCGCGCATCACGTATAACTCGCTGTGGAGATTTCACTTACGTTATAGGGGTGCGTGGTCGAACTAATCCATTTACAGATGAAGAGGCTGAGGAAGAAGTTGATAGCCAATTTGATACTGAGCTTTTTTATACTTATGAATGGTTGCGATCACATTTGGAAAAAGGCGGAGGATCTTTAGATGATTTGATTCGTACAGATTGTGCTCTCAAGCGTATCGGAGATACAGCAAGATACCGCGATGGACTTAAGCAACGTTTTAACGGCAATATCCATTTCACCGGTTATTCCGTAGGAACTCTTCTTGGAGGAAGAGGCGTGATGGAAATTGGAGGTATTGCGATAAATCCCGGAGGTACAAAGGAAATAGCGTGGCTATCAGAAGATCCCTCGCGTGCACAAGCAGTCAAAGCAAATGGTCTCGTGTTTGCGTCTAGTTGCTCAGGCCTTGCAGATGCAAATACAGGGGCAATTATTCAAGAGCTTTATGGCGACCCTGTAGCACAAACGCATCAAGCCTTGAGAAGATTAGAGGCTGGATTAAATCGCTTTGATTCATCTTTAAATAATGCTCTGAGACTAGATGTGTTTCTTGATGACATTTATTTTGAAGACACTTTTATTGAATTGGCAAAGCAATATTTTGGTGGGGACCCTCCTGCAATGAATATTGTAGGGACAGACCTTGAAAATAATGCTGAGATTGAACTCTCTTGTATAGCAGGTGCATAAAATGACGACCGATAGGCCCGTTGCAACGGGCGTTAGTTCTGCGGAAATTGTTGATAAATTAAAAGATTTAGGTGTTGATCACATTGTTTGTATCCCCGATTCGTACCAGAAAACTTTAATTGCTCGATTGATGGAAGATCCTGGACTTAAGTTCATGATCGCCTGCACAGAAGATGAAGCGATAGGGATAAATGCCGGTTTGTATATTGGGGGGAAAAACCCCGTTTTGGTTATTCAAAATAACGGAATTTTCGCCTCTATAAATACCATAAAGGCTATATCTCTTGATGCAAAAATTCCTACTGTAATGTTTGTAGGTCAATTTCAACGTGATCCTATGATCCCAATTGAGGAAAGTAAATCGCGTGCTGTTCGGATGGTGGAACCGACTTTGGAAACATGGGGAGTGCCGTTTTTTCGAATTGAGACCCCTGAGGATATCGGCAATATTGAGTCGGCTTACAAACTGGCATATGAAACTTCAGGACCCGTAGCAATAATCATAGGAGCACCAACGATATAAATGGAACGTCAAGAAGCAATAGATATTTTAGCTGAAGGTAGAGCTGGTGCAGTCGCAGTAGCAACAATGCAATCCATTTACCCATGGCATCAGGCGAAGCAGGCTGATTATTTGCATATTGATGCATCTCAATGCATGGGAAGCGCGTCTTCTATCGGATTAGGTTTGGCAATGGCTAGGCCAGATCAAAAAGTAATAGTTTTAGATGGAGACGGAAGCTTGTTGATGCAATTGGGGTCTTTGGTGACCGTAGCAAGCCAGCATCCAAAAAACCTGTTTCATTTCGTGTTTGCTAATGGTCTCCATCAGAGTACTGGAAATCAGGATTTGCCAGGTTTCGGCCTTTTTGACTGGGTTTCACTGGCGCTTGCTTCAGGCTACAAAAATGCTCTCAAAATTGAGAAAGCAGAAGAATTTATCGAGAAACTACCACTGATATGGAGCATGGACGGCCCTGTTCTTATTGAGTTAACTATAGAAAAAGAACTGCAAGATCCGCGCTGGGCAGGAGTTCCAATGGCATCGCAAGCGGCATTACTTAAGGAACAGTTGGCATCATTATGAAAGAAAATCTTTGGCAGATGTCTGCAAATGAATTGATTGACGGATATAGAAAGAGATCCTTTTCACCTGTTGATGTCACTAAGGAAGTCTTTGAACGAATTGAAAAGATAGACCCATTGCTTAGCGCTTTTTTAGCGTTGAATTATGAAGACGCAATGGCTTCTGCAAAAAATGCAGAACAAGCTTGGGCTACCTCTAAAGATGTAGGGCTACTTTGCGGCGTGCCAATTTCCTTGAAAGATAGTATTGAACTTGCAGGCCATCCAACTACGTATGGTTCTAAAGCTTTTGAAAATAACGTCCAGCCCGATTCTGAAATAGCAATGAGGATTCGCAATCAGGGAGGGGTTATTATCGGTAAGACCAACTTGCCAGAATTCGCACTTCATGGAGCAGTAGATAATAAATTAAG
>CEOQ01295747.1_pt1 | contig 15360 bp, 12 predicted proteins | sample 361351 | NCBI WGS metagenome assembly CEOQ01 (sample SAMEA2619907, study PRJEB7988) | marine metagenome | biome: marine biome (ENVO:00000447); feature: deep chlorophyll maximum layer (ENVO:xxxxxxxx); material: "saline water (ENVO:00002010), including plankton (ENVO:xxxxxxxx)" | depth 60 m | reverse complement strand
ATCAGCAGTTTATTGGGCAAAAAGACAAAATATAAAAATAATTATTGTTGGTGGAAAAGATTCATGGCGACTTGTAGGATTATTAAAAGAGAATAATATTCCGGTAATATATACACAAACTTTTTCGACTCCTGGAAGAAGATATGAAAGTTTTGATCAATCATATAAAACTCCATCTATATTATTTGAAGAAGGGGTTAAGTTTTGTATTTCAAATAGCGAATCTCCATTCCAGACCCCTCATATACGAAATTTACCATATTATGCTGCAAAAGCGGCATCGTATGGTTTACCATGGGATGAAGCACTACGTTCAATTACACTCTCGACAGCTGAAATATTAGGAGTTCAAAAAAGAATAGGCTCATTATCGATCGGCAAAGATGCAACACTTTTTATATCAGATGGTGATATTTTGGATGTTCGTACAAATGTAGAGATGGCATTTATCAATGGTAGGTCTGTAGATTTGTCAGATCATCATAAAGACTTATATAATAAATATCAGAAAAAATATGATATTAAATAAGAAATTATTTAAACAATGATTTTACAAATTGTAACAAACTTGTTTTAGCATTAGATAGATGCTCCTCTTTATTTTATGATATATTTTGAAAGGATATTAATGATGTTTAATAATGTATTTATAATGAGCCTGCTTTCAGTAACGATGCTATTTTCTTACGAAAATCAATTTGGTTATTCAAAAGAAAATGGTTTTCAAGAAAAAATAACTCTTAATCACACTCCATTCATTCAAGAAATATCAGAAGGTTATACTCGTATAACAAAAATAGACCAAGGATATACTACTGAAGTTGGAATGCCTGAAGTTCCAATTTACACTACATTTTTTCAACTTGATCCTCAAAAGTTATATGAATTTGATTTTGTAGTAAATGAGTCTTATACAATTGAAAATATCAAATTAATGCCTCATCAGGGAATGGATAACTGGGAAAGTGCTAGTATTCAGGAAAAAAATTTGGAATTTTATACCGAGTCTAATCAATATCCTTTAAACAATATGATTATCTCAGAACCTTCTCAAGGCAGAGGTGTCAAATTTGTACAAATTCAAGTTATTCCTTATAGTTACAGTGCCAAAGATCAGAAGCTTGAAGTTTATACATCAATTGAAATTAACGTAAATGAAACTGGAATTAATCCTAATCCTCAGTTAGAACAACCATTAAGATCATATGTTTTTGACCAATTCTATAAAGATATAATTGTAAATTTTGAAACATTAGATTCAAGAGATGAATATCAAGCATCATCAATACTTTATATTTGTGGTGGTTCTTCACTTACAAATTCATATGTTCAAGATTTAATTGCATGGCGTCATAAACAAGGGTATATTGTAAATGCAGTATCTGAATCAGATGTTGGTGGAAATAGCGCTAGTACAACCGAAATTAGAAATTATATTGCTAATGCTTATGCTAATTCTGAAAATCCACCTGAAATTGTTGGTCTGATTGGTGATACAGAAGGTACTTATAGTTTACCTTGTTTTACTCATAATTGGGAGGGCTATAATGGTGCTACTGATTTTGATTATACGCAACTTGATAATAGTGGTGATTTAATTCCTGAAATTTTTATTGGAAGGATTTCAGCATCTAGCCAAAATGATCTACAAAACCAAATTAATAAAATTATAAATTATGAAAAGGGAACAAATATGAGTAGTAATTGGTTTAGATCTGCAGCATTAGCAGGAGATCCTGATGAATCAGGCAATTCAACCATATATACTAATCAATATATTGAGAACCTTATGATAAACCATGGAGTCAATAGAGTTGAAACTGACTATGATGGAAGTGGAGTCCAAACATTTATGGAAAATCAATTTAATGAAGGTGTTTCATACTATAATTATAGAGGATGGTACTATGGCTATGGAAGCTACCCAACGAATTCAATTAATTGTGGTTGGGAAACTCCTTTTGTAACAACGATTACATGTGGAACAGGAGACTTTAATGGAACTGCTAGCTCAGAAGAGTTTGTAAGGCTAGGATCTGTTAATAATCCTAATGGAGCTGTTGCGGCCGTTGGTATGGCAACTACAGGAACTCATACTCTTTATAATAATATAGTAAATATGGGTATATATGAAGGTATTTTTACTAAAAAATTATGGTATGCCGGTGCTGCAACAACAAATGGTGATTTAGCAATAGTAGCAACATATCCAGAATATCCATTTTCACAAGCAGCTGAAGCATTTAGTAAATGGAGCAACCTAATGGGAGATCCAGCATTACATCTTTGGTCAGGAGATCCAACAACATTTAATATTGTCCATCCAGCATCTATTCCATATGGAACAAATAATATATCAATTACTGTAAATGATAATTCAGGAAACCATATTGAGGGTGCGCGTGTAACATTATTAATGGGTGATGATGTTATTTTTGAGAGTGGTTTTTCTGATGAGAATGGAAATGTAACTTTAAATTGGGATGCTATAGAGTCTGGTAATATGTATATCACTGTAATTAAGCGTGATCATAGACCTTATGAAGGAACCATAGAAATACAAACAGTTAATGGTGCTGCATTAGTAAGCAATACAGATCAATTAATTGCTCAAACTGGCGAATATAATGACTTTCAGATTTCTTTAAAAAACTATGGAAATGAATTGTCAAGTGATGTTTACGTTGAACTTGTTTCAGATTCTGAAAATATAACCGTGCAAAATAATAACTTATCATTTGGTAATTTGAATCCAGGAGATACAGCTGTACGTACTTTTGTTGTATATCTTAATGGAATAATTTTTGAAAATGATGAAATTAATTTTATGATTAATATTAGTGACCCAAACAATGAATGGGTAAATCTTTTGCCTGTAAATATAATTGCACCAAATATTATTATTAGCCAATCAATTCACAACTCTAATCCAGGTGTTACATCTGATGCTACATTTTATATTAATAATATTGGATCTCAATCACTGATTGATTTTACTATTGAATTATTACCATATGAAAACTTAATTTCATTCGATACGGATATTATCTCAATTAATAATATTGCCTCTGGAGAGAATCTTTCTTTGGATGATTTGCAAATTCACTTTAGCGACCAAATTATTAATGGAGCCATATTACCTATAGAATTATTTTTCACAAGCAATGATGGCCATTCTAGATCTGAATTAATAAATGTATCTATAGGTGAAACAAGAGATACTGATCCTATTGGTCCGGATTCACATGGATATTATATATATGATTCAGGGGATACTGAATATAGTTTAGCTCCTGTTTATGATTGGATAGAAATAGCAGAAGGCCAAGGAACACAATTATCAATTACAGATAATGGTCATGGTTGTTGTAACTCCTCATGTTCAGCAGGCAACTATGATTGTGGATCAGAAACTATTGATTTACCATTTGATTTTCAATTTTATGGAGTAGTATATGATCAGATAGTTGTTAATACAAATGGGTGGATTTCATTTGGTGGTTTTGAAATGTACTCATTTAGAAATTATCCTATACCAGGAGCAGGAGGTCCTTCTCCAATGGTTGCAGCATTTTGGGATGATTTAAAGACTGGCTCTGGAGGTTATGTACATTATTATGAGTCGAATGATATGGTTGTAATTCAATGGGATGATATGCGAACATATGACAATAATTCTCGAGAAACTTTTGAAATAATTTTATATAATTCAGCTAATACACCTACCGGTGATAATGATATAAAAATTCAATATCAAGATTTTAATAATACATCTGATGGGCAATATAGTGGCTGGCCACCTATACATGGAGGCTATTCAACCGTTGGTATAGAAAGCCATTTAGGTGATATGGGGCTTCAGTATACATATAATAATACTTATACTGATGGTGCTGCTCCTCTTGAAGATGGTTCTGCAATATTTATTACTACTTCGGATGAATCTTATCTTCTAGGTGACCTAAATTCTGATGGTATATTAAATGTTCTAGATATTGTTGTTGAGGTTAACTTAGCTCTTACTGGTTCATACAATCCTATAGGAGATATGAACGGAGACGGGATTATTAATGTCCTTGATATTGTTTCATTAGTTAATCTTGTTTTGAATGGATAATAGATTAATTATTTAGTTTAAAAAAATGCCTCGTAAAGAATCGAGGCATTTTTTTTGTTGATTAAATTTAGATAACTAAAAAGTAGTAAATTATCTTAATTTTTCTAGTAAATAAATCACATAATAGGGATAAAAATGAAATATTTAATTTTACCAATATTACTTATTTTCTTTTCATGTAATACAAATCAAGAATCGAAAGAAAATAATAGTAAATCAAATAGCAGTATAGATATTCCATGTAGTACAGATGTTTGCATTGAAATGATTAATTCGAATTCAAAAAATAAAACTTTTGAAATTATAATGAAGAATAATGTTATTGTAGCAGGCTTTCAGCTAGATATTATTGGAGCAGAAATTATAGAAGTAAAAGGTGGTATTCTTGAAAAAAGAGGTTTTGATGTTTCAAATAATACTAAACGGGTTTTGGCATTTTCAATGTCTGGTAAAACAATTGATTTAGGCTCAAACATGATGTCAGTAATTAAATATGGAAATCAAAAAGAAGATGAGATCTGTTTGGATGGAATAGTTTTTGCTGGTCAAGGTGGTGCTAAATTATCTGTTAATGAGCCAAAGTGTTTAAAAATTAAATAAAAGAGGGGCTATAATGATTTATCTTACCTTAATTATTAGTTTTATATTTTCTAATTATCAATTAGGAGAGACAATATCTGAGAGTGATCAAAATATAAATTTTAATATTTGCTATACTAATGATGAATCTGTTAATTCAATGAAATTATCTGACTATAATGGAGATATTAATGGTGGAATTTATTCTATAGTTCTACTGGACATGTCTGCTACATGGTGACCATCATGCCTAGATATGTTATCAAGTATTGATAATTTAGCCTTAGAATGGATGCAGAATGAACATGTAGTAATAGTTACTGCTTTATATGATGTAGATAATCCTATGCCTTGTAATCAATGGGGTGAGCTTGGAGTGCAGGATGTCCCTATAATTATTGATGATTATAATGGAGCTGCATTTAATATGTTTGGTTGGTTTCAAGGGAATTCAGGTTATTTTCCCAGTACAGCTATCATCAATCATCAAATGGAAGTAGCATATAAAGATGTAGGATATAGTGGATATCCAGATTGGGATAATAATATAAACAATGTGATTGAAGGTTTATTAGATGATATGGGTGATCTTGCGGTATATATTATAATTGAAGCATCATATAGTATTTTTACGAGTGTTGATAGTGATGGTGATGGTGTTATTAATCCTGGTGATGGATTTATTGTTTCTTATGATCTAGAAAACACATCACCTCATACAGATAGCTATGATGTTACGGGAAATTTTATTTTTAATGAAAATGAAGAAGAATATTTTGAGTTAAGCATGAATGCAATTGATTTCGGTAATATACCATTTGGTGAATCAGCAAATCAATCTGTTGAAATTATAACAACACAAGATATACCAATGGGAAGCTATGATATTACTACGCAGATAAATGCAAAATATACTAATATTCTAGGAGAAGAGATTGAGTATAAAAAAGATATTGTAATTTCATTTGAAGTTTCAATTAATCAATATGGATTCCCATATTTTTTAACAAATCAATCAAGAGCAAGCCTACTTTTACAAGATATTGATAATAATGGAACTAATGAAATTATTTTTGGTGATGATAATGGGATTATTCATATTATTAATCAAGATGGGACAGAATTTTCATCTGATATTTTTCCATACGAATCTTCAGGTAGTCCCAATGATATTTGGGGTTCTGCTTCTGGTGATGACTTAGATGGAGATGGTAATTTAGATTTTGTTATCGGTTCAAAGAACAAACATTTATACATTTTTGATCAGAACGGATTAAAAACTAATTATATAGCTAATAAATATATTACAAGTACACCTACTATTGGCAATATGGATGATGATGATGATTTAGAGGTAGTTTTTGCAGGGTATCAATCATCGAATAAATTATTTGCAATTAATCATGATGGCACTGATGTGGAAGGATTTCCTATAACGATTGGTGAGAAGGTAAAGGCAAGTGTTTCTTTGGCTGATTTTGATGGTAATGGAAAGGATGACATAGTTTTTGGAACAGATGATGATAATATATATTTATATATGGATGATGGTACTGTTGCAGAGGGTTTTCCGTTTACTACAGGAGATAAAGTTCAATCTGATCCTGCAATTCTTAATTTAAATGGTGAGATGATTATATTATGTGGAAGTAATGATGATATGCTTTACGCTATTAACAGTGATGGGAGTTTAAGATTTACTGTGGAGACAGGTAATAAAGTTTTAACCTCGCCTAGTTTCGTTGAGTATAATAGTCAACTATATATATTTTTTGGTTCAGATGATGGTAATGTTTATGCTGTAAATCAATACGGTGCCCCTCATTATGGTTGGCCAAGGTCTATTGGTTCAGCTATTGGAGGTTCTGTTGTTTTTGCTGACTTAAATAATGATGGAGAGCCAGAAGTTGTTATATCAACAGAGTTGGGAGAGATCATAGTTTATGATCTGTATGGAGAGTTATTTGCACCGTTTCCAATTGTTAATGAATACTCATTTTTAGGATCTCCGATGGTTATGGATATAGATGGTGATAATGATTTAGAAATATTGGCAGGATCTAGTGGAAATATATCTGTTATTGATATTAAAGAAGAAGGTAGTGCTGAAAATTTATGGAGTGTGTTCAAAGGTAATAATCGAAGAAGTGGATATTATGTTGCAGGAGATATATTATCTAATGATTTAGGAGATATGCCTAGAGAATTTAAATTACATTCAATTTATCCAAATCCATTTAATGCAACGACACATATAGAATATGAAATACCAGAAATAGCTACTATAGATTTATCTATATATGATCTACAAGGTCGTAAAGTAGATATTATATACTCAGGTATAAAAAAACCAGGTTTACATCATGCTAATTGGAATGCAGATAGTTTTTCAAGTGGAGTTTATTTATTGAAAATGTTTGCTTCTAATCAAAGTAATCAAACCCAATATTCTTTTACCCAAACGGTTGTATTAATTAAATAATTTATTTTTATAATGAAGATTATAAATTATATTTTTTATGTCTAAAACCAAGTTATCAAGAACATTTGTGAATTTATATGGAATTCCATTGGTGATGTTTATTTTATGGGCTGGAGACATTAGATATTATATTCCTATATATTCGCTATTCATTTTATTGATATTATTAGTTTCTGCCTCTGAATATTCAAATTTTATTACGTTCAATAAATCTAATCCAAGTTTTATGACTTTAAAAATATTTATTATTATAACTCAACTTTTTAGATATCTAGATAATATAAATATTTTACATGATCTTCAATATATGATGTATATTGTGATTTTTATGATATTAGTTTTGTTTTTTATAGAATTAATTAACAGTTCTCAAGCATCTCTATATAATATTATGTTTATCCTTTTTGGATATATTTGGATATGCATGATGCTTGGATCTTTATCATTAGTACGTAATTTTCAATTAAATAACATTGATATTGGTTATCAATTAACATTAGTTTTATTCCTATCAATTTGGTGTTGTGATACTTTTGCCTATTTTTTTGGAAAGAACTTTGGAGAAAAAAAAATTATGCCATCAATTAGCCCCAATAAAACGTGGATAGGTTCTATTGCAGGCTTGTTTGGTAGTTTGATAGTATGGCTTATCTTTTATAAGTTGAATTTATTTTCTGGAATTATGAACTTCAATCAAATTATAATTATATCTATAATTATTGGATTTTTCGGTCAATTAGGTGATTTTTCAGAATCGTTGCTTAAAAGAAATGCTAAAATCAAAGATGCAAGTCAGATACTGAAAGGTCACGGAGGTGTATTAGATAGGTTTGACTCATTAGCATTTGCAACTCCAATGATGTACATATATTTGAAATCATTTATATTTTAATGGCTAAAAATATTAATACAGAAAAAATACAAGTAATTTTAGCAACGGATTGTGGTTCAACGACGACAAAAGCTATTTTGATTCAAAAAAAAGATAGTGAGTATAGGTTAATTAATAGAGGTGAAGCACCAACTACTGTTGAAGCACCATTTGAAGATGTTACTAGAGGAGTGCTAAACGCTATTCTAGAATTAGAAGAATTATCAGGCCGAAAATTATTAGATGGAGAAGTTATTATGACACCTTCTATTGCTAGTCAAGGTGTTGACTTATATATATCTACAAGTTCAGCAGGAGGTGGTTTGCAAATGATGGTAGGTGGTGTTGTAAAAGGTATGACTGGTGAGAGTGCGCAAAGGGCTGCTTTAGGCGCTGGTGCTATAGTAATGGATGTCCTTGCTTCAAATGATGGTCGATTGTATCATGAAAAAGTAAATAGAATTCGTCAATTAAGACCCGATATGATATTACTTTCTGGTGGTATAGATGGTGGAACCATTTCACATGTAGTAGAATTAGGTGAAATTTTAGAAGCCGCAAATCCAAAGCCACGGCTTGGAATTAATTTTAAATTACCAGTAATATATGCAGGTAATAAAGATGCAGCTGATCCAATTAAAAAGAGATTAGCTAGAATTACAGATTTAACGATTTCCCCTAATATTCGACCAACTTTAGAAGAAGAAAATTTAAAGCCTAGTAGAGATAAAATTCATGATTTATTTATGGAGCATGTAATGGCGCAAGCTCCGGGATATAAAAAATTAATGTCATGGACACATACACCAATCATGCCAACACCAGGAGCTGTTGGCAATATAATCAAGACTATAGCAAAAAAAGAAAATATTTCGCTTGTAGGTGTTGATATTGGAGGTGCAACAACTGATGTGTTTTCAGTATTTCAGGGGCAATTTAATAGGACAGTAAGTGCAAACTTAGGAATGAGTTATTCAATTTGTAATGTGCTCGCTGAATCTGGCATTAATAATGTTTCTAGATGGGTACCATTTGAATTAAATGAATTAGACTTATCTAATACCATTGGTAATAAAATGATTCGACCAACAACCATACCTCAATCATTAAAAACACTAATGATTGAACAAGCTTTAGCAAGAGAGGCTTTAAGATTATCTTTTAAACAGCATAAAGAATTTGCTGTTAGTTTGAAAGGAGTTCAACAAGAGCGAACTATATCGGATACTTTTGAACAAAGTAGTGCTGGAGAAACGTTAGTGAATTTAATGCACATGGATCTATTAGTGGGTTCAGGTGGTGTTCTATCTCACGCACCAAGAAGAGAACAGGCTGTAAGAATGTTGATTGATGCTTTCTTACCTCAAGGGATTACTCAGATTGCTGTAGATTCTATATTTATGATGCCACAATTAGGAACATTGTCTGCTGTACATCCGGAAGCAGCATTACAAGTATTTGAAAAAGACTGCCTAGTTCGATTAGGTACATGCATAGCTCCAGTAGGTAAAATTAAAGGAGAAGGCACCATACTAAAATATAAATTTATTTATAAGAATGAAGAAATTAAAGGAGAATTAGCAAAAGGTGATATTAAGATTTTACCGTTCCCATTTGAAGATATAAAATCTGAACTGGTACCAATAAAAAACTTAGACATTGGATCCGGGAAAGGTGAGACTATAAAAAAATATATAAAGGGTGGAGAGGTTGGAATTATATTAGATGGGAGAGGAAGAGAACCCTTTATACAAGAATATTTTAATAGTAAATCAAACTTAATCAAATGGTCTAAGTCAACAAATGAATATCCAGAGGAACCTATTTAAATGTCAAGATCATATACTCCAGGATTAAAAGTATTATCTCATGCGATTGTAGAGAAGAAACGTATTTTGCCTCTAAAAGGTAAAGTTAATATAAAAAAAGGAGACAAGGTTTCTCCTGAAACGATTGTTGCAAGTACTGAAATACCTGGGAATGTACAAATGATAAACATAGCAAATAAATTAAATATAGAACCAGAATTGGTGCCTGAATCTATGCTAGTAAAAATAGATGAAAATATTTCAAAAAATCAAATTATTGCTGAAAACAACGGTATTTTTGGATTCTTTAAAACTAATATTCAATCCCCTATAGATGGAACACTTTCCAATGTATCTAAGATAACGGGGCAAGCAATTTTATCTGAATTACCTATACCTATTAATGTTGATGCCTACACTTCTGGTATTGCTATTGAAATTATTCCAGAAGAAGGTGTTGTAATAAAAACTGAAGCCTCAATTATTCAAGGAATTCTTGGTATCGGTGGTGAGAATAGAGGGAATATCAAAGTTGTCGTATCAGGCCCTGATCAACCTTTAGTAGAAGATATGATTACTAGTAATCTCAAAGGAAAAGTAATTGTTGGAGGTTCATATCTATCAAGAGATGTTTATCAAAGATGTAAACAAGTAGGGGTGTCAGGTATTGTGACAGGGGGTTTTAATTATCATGATTTATCTCAAATTTTAGGATATTCTTTAGGAGTCGCTATAACTGGTTCAGAGCAGATTGGACCAAGTTTAATAATTACTGAAGGTTTTGGAAAAGTACCTATGGCATTAAGAACATTTGACTTATTGCAAAGTAATGAAGATAGGTTTGCGGCTATAAATGGGGCTACTCAAATAAGGGCAGGAGTAATCCGACCAGAAATTTTAATACCCATTGAGAATAATACAAATAGTTATAAAGCCAATAATAATACTGAGACAATTATATCAAGTGGTTCAATAGTAAGGGTGATTAGAGATCCATATTTTGGGCTGGTAGGAAAAGTAAAAAGTCTACCTGCAGAACTACAGAAGATGGAATCAGAAACAATGGTAAGAGTTGCAGAAATAGATTTTGAAAATGGTCAAAATGCAGTTATACCTAGGGCTAATTTAGAAATGATTCTTCAATGATTAATATGAGCAATAATATATCAAAAAATCGTAGTATATTAACAAAATTTGCAAAAAAAATAGTTGACCGTGGTATGTCAGTACCTGCTATATTTTTTCTTGAAATGATAAAATACATGTCATTTATTGCAAGTCAGTTTATGATATTTATGGGGCCAGTAATTACAAGTTTTTTACGTTCTGAGCCCTATTATAATATGGCTAACTTATTGGAAGATAAAAAAAACGTTGAATTTTTAATGATTGAAATAGAACGTTTAGAGGCAAGAATAAAAAATAATAAAAGGACAAACTCAAATGCTTGATAAGAGAGTTATAATGATAGTTACATTCATTTTATCAATGATATTATTTTTAAATGGAGAGGGTTCAATATTTGTAGAAGACTCTAAATTATTGTTTTCATCTGTAATTTTAGTATCTGTAATATTTTATTATTATATTGATAGAGCAAAATCAGGTGAAAAAATATTTCTTCGTACAATTCCAGGTTTAAAAGCAATGGAAGATGCAGTTGGTAGAGCGACTGAAATGGGTAAGCCTGTCCTTTTTGTGCCTGGTATAATGGATATGGATCAGGTTGAAACAGTATCAGGTTTAATTTTGCTAGGACATGTATCTGAAATGACAGCTAATTATGAAGCAGGATTAAATGTTCCAGTTTCTAAAGCAATTGTTATGGAAGCTGCAAGGGAAACATGTAAAGAATCTTATTTGAAGGCTGGTCGTCCAGATCTCTATTATGATGATATGGTACATTATTTAACTGATGATCAATTTGCTTATGCTGCTGGAATTAATGGCATTATGAAACGAGAAAAACCTGCTGCTTGTTTCTATCTAGGTAAGTTTTATGCTGAATCTTTAATACTAGCTGAAACAGGTAATTCTATTGGAGCTATTCAAATTGCGGGTACGGGATCTCCATCTCAAATTCCTTTTTTTGTTACGGCATGTGATTATACTTTAATAGGTGAGGAATTTTTTACAGCTAGTGCCTATATGTCAAACAAGCCAGAACTGTTAGGAAGTATTAAGGGCCAGGATATAGTTAAAATGTTTGTCATGGCATCAATGATTGTAGTTGTATGCTTCGATGCATTATTTCAGCTAGGATTAATAGAAATTAATATTTTGAACTTATTTTAGAAAGGTTTAATATGGTATTAAAAAGACATATTCCATTATTTATTGTTATCTTTGTTGGTCTATTAACACTCTTTGGACATTTTATTAAGAATGAAAATATCCAAAATTTTGTTAATAATGATGCAACACAGTGGTTTGATATTATTGCTTCGTTTGCAATATTTTTAGGTGCATTTAATCTTTTAAAACTTCAATTGATTAAAGTAATTAAAAAACAAAGCAACTGGCAATATAGTGTCCTTGCAATATTTGGATTTATTTTTTCAATTTTTGCAGGTTTTTTCTTTAGAGGAGCAAATTATATAACTTTATCGGACTATGATTTCAATCAAATTAATCAAATAGCACCAATCATATACGATGAAATTCAAGAATCTGATATTAATAGTATTATTGAAGATATGAATGCTAATTCAATTTATAAAGTAGATAAAATTTATTTTACACAAAAATCTGCTCAAGTATTTATTGATAAACTTTTAAAATTAAATATTATAAATAGCCAAGTTAAGATAAAATCTGTAGATTGGGGTGTACATGTTCAAACAGAAGGATCGCTATTTCATTGGATGTTTTTCAATATTTTCACACCTCTCTCTGCAACAATGTTTGCATTATTAGCTTTTTTTGTTGCTTCTGCATCATATAGAGCATTTAGAATAAGAAATTTTGAAGCAACGCTTCTCTTGGTTGCAGGAATTATTTTAATGCTAGGTAGAGTTCCTGTCGGCAAATTAATTCCGTGGTGGTCAGTAATAATTATGTATGCCTTAGCTTTTGGAGCTATCGCTGCTCCTTTTATTAAGAGTAGGGTATATATTCTATTGATAATATGTTCATCTTCAATTTTATTTATAACTTTAGGTTTTATGTTGAACTGGAATAACTCTCCACCTTTATTTTTAACTATTACGGCAATACAAGATTGGATATTTGATTATCCAACAGCAGCAGGTTCAAGGGCTTTAATGATAGGTATAGCTTTAGGCATTATTGCAACATCTTTTAGAATTATTGTTGGTATTGAAAGATCATTTTTAGGAGAATAGATATGGAGTTAATAAAACGTATTATTATTAGATTAGGAACTTTAGATAGAAGAATAATATTCTTGATAGTTGGATTGTCTGTTTTAATTCCTTTAATTAAACCGGAATGGGTTGCATTGCCAATATTACCCCGTCCTCATTCTCAAATAGTATTTAATGAGATAAATAAATTAAACAAAGATGATAAAATCCTTTTATCATTTGAATACGGGCCAAGTACTATGCCAGAGATACATCCAATGGCAATAGCACTACTTAAACATTTATTCTCAAAAAATATCAAGGTATATGGTACTGCTTTATGGCCAGATGGTAATTTTATGTCTACGGATGCATTTTCTCAAATTTCAAAAACATTTGGTAAGAAGTATGGTATTGATTATGTGAATTTAGGTTATAAGCCTGGTGCAGAAGCAGTTGTTAAGGGAATCGCATCTGATATAAACACACTTTATTCTGTTGATTTAAATGGAACTAAATTAGCTGAAATACCGATGATGAAGAATATTAAGAATATTAGTGATTTCGATTTTGTTTTTAGTTTGTCAGCAGGGTTTCCAGGATCAAAAGAATGGGTTCAATATGCATGTGATCCAGCTAATATTCCTATGTCAACGGGTTCCACTTCGATCCAGGTTACAGATATTATACCATACGTAGAAAATGGTCAGATTCGTGGAATTCTAGCTGGGATGCCAGGTGCTGCTGAATATGAAAAATTAGTAGATGATGAGTTGAAAAAAAATGGATTGAACCCACAGCCAGGTGAGGCTTCTAGTATGATGGCTGCTCAATCAATTGCACATGTAATGATCGTATTATTTATAATACTTGGTAATATTACATATTTTTTAACGCAACGTAAGAATAATTAAAGGATTTATATATGTTTAATATTGAAGTAATAAGTGCGTGGATAGCTGTATTCTTAACATTAAGTATATTTAGTTATTTATATGATGATAATCCATTCTATAAAGCAGCCGAACACTTATTTATTGGTATATCTGCTGGTTATGGAGTTGTGATTGCATTTTGGCAACAAGTACGACCTAATTTATTCGGTAGATTATGGCCAAAATTAGAAGAAAATAGTGAGAGTTTATTTAATCAATTTTGGTATGGAATATATGAGATATTAAATCAGTTCAACACACTTTTTGGGGTATTTGATAGGAGTGTTTTCCCAGAAGGTGGAATTGATGGATACGATTCCATACGTTTTATTTATATCATTCCCTTTATCCTTGGAATATTTATGCTAATGCGATTAATACCAAGTTTAGGTTGGTTAGCGCGATGGTCTATTGCATATATTGTAGGAATGGCCGCTGGGTTAAGATTCTATGGATTTTTAAATTCAGATATTTTATTACAAATAAAAGCCTCTACAATTGATCTCTCTTCGGATTGGGGTACAATTATAAATTCAATAATTGTATTTGTTGGGACTTTAACTGGATTGATTTACTTTTTCTTTTCAAAAGAGCATACAGGTGTAGTAGGTCGATTAAGCAAAATTGGTATTTATTTTTTAATGATTAAGTTTGGTGCATCATTTGGGTTTGCAGTAATGGGAAGAATATCTTTATTAATTGGTAGAATTAAGGCATTAGAAACATATAATTCTGCAGAATATTATTATTCTACAATATTTTTACTTATATTGATGACATCTATTTTGATATTTTGGACTTATAAAAAAAATGATAGAGAACAATTGGATATATAGTATAAATGAATATAAATATAAACTTTAGGAGAGTAATCTGATGAAAGACTTTTTAAGTGCTTTAGAAATTAAAGAAAATAATTATGGTGCATGCTTTGGAGCAAAGAGTTGGAAGAAAAGTACTAATTCTGGCAAGATAGATTCAGTAAATCCTGCAACAGAAGAAATTATTGGGTCTGTTTATCAGTGTTCTGAGAATGATTATGAATCAATTATTGAAGAATCAAATGAAGTGTTTAAAGAATGGCGGATGGTACCTGCTCCAATAAGGGGGCAATTGATTAGAAAAATGGCTGATGAACTCCGATGTAAAAAGGATGTATTAGGAAGTTTGGTTAGCTTAGAAATGGGAAAGATCAAGGCTGAAGGTGATGGGGAAGTACAGGAAATGATTGATATTGCTGACTTTGCAGTTGGACTTTCACGA
>CEOQ01160421.1_pt1 | contig 15396 bp, 11 predicted proteins | sample 361351 | NCBI WGS metagenome assembly CEOQ01 (sample SAMEA2619907, study PRJEB7988) | marine metagenome | biome: marine biome (ENVO:00000447); feature: deep chlorophyll maximum layer (ENVO:xxxxxxxx); material: "saline water (ENVO:00002010), including plankton (ENVO:xxxxxxxx)" | depth 60 m | reverse complement strand
CGATTCTCAAGTCAATGACGAGATCCTGACAATCTTTAGCGGTTGGATGCAGTGTGTGGCCAGATGAGCAAACTTTGAACTGGCCTGACTAGAAAACCGATTTTTTTCAGAGCAATCCGTCTGGATTGCCGTGTGCTCGCGCCCAATTCAACTCTCAATCCCAATTGGAATTCAGTGGTCATGAGACGTCGTTCAGCCACATCGTCTAATGGGTATACCAAGTTCATTTCAGGGGTTGGCCTGGTCGCAGTTGTCGGCCTTGTTGTCTTTGCTGGGTTGTCTTACGGGGGGTATTTGGATGCTCAACAGATACCCGGCCAGCGAAAGAGGGCGGGCCTGGTCAAGGTGCCGCGATCGCAGAAGGCGATTGCCGCGTTGACGAAGGTCACTCGAGAAGACTTCCACACCCTGGAACTCGGTGACGATAGCTACTACTGGATGGAACCTGCTCGTGTGGCGGCACATCCGGAGTGGATCCTGGATCCAGGTGAGATTGTCGGCCGGGTGATGTCGCACCAGAAAGCTCCCGATCTGGTATTCACTAAAACCGACTTCCTGCCCGAAGGAAGTCGAACCGGATTGAGTGGAGGGGTCCCCGAAAACAAACAGGGGTTCTTTGTCGAGTCCTCAAAGATTCCCGGTTTGGGATTGCTCAAGATGGGAGACAGGTTTGACTTGCTCGCCGGATTGCCGGAAGAAGCCCAGGGCGAACAGGAGGCCGAATTCGGATTGTTGGCGGGAGGGGTGAAGGTTCGTGGAGGGAAACCTATTCCGGTCAGTGGAGTTCGCTTGCTGGTCCAGGATGCACAAATGGTTGCCATTACTCGTGGTCGGGATATGACCACGCAGGGCGTTATGAACCTCCCGGAGTCATCAATTCGTAGTCGGTCGCAGGATGGGGCTGCTCAGATCACGATCGCCATCGACGCTGAAGAGGCCGTGCCCTTGACCCAGGCGCTGGCAGCGGGACGTATGATTCATTGTGTCGCGAAATCGGGCCGGGGGCCGACCAAAACGGGGGCCAGCGGGCGTGCCAAGATTGCTGGAATGATTCCGTTTCCGGCCACGTCCCGAGCCGTGAAGGCATTCACTCGGCTTACCGCCGAGGATCTTGCCGATCCGGACACCGGAGAACTAAGAACCTACTTCTTTCCACCGGACAAGATCCAGGAAGCGTGGATCGGTTCGGTCACCGATTTGATTGGCCGGGTTGTTGCACGGGACATCAGTGCCGGCTTCATTTTCTCGCCAGGAGATCTCGCGACGGGGGACGCTCTAATCAAGGATGTTAAGAAGTTCCAACGATTGACGAGTGACGACCTTGCCGATCCAAAATCCGCGTCACAATTCATCGGACGAGTTGCCGCCGCGGATTTTGAGGCCGGTACTGTTGTCAACGAGTTGCATCTGCTCGCTCCAAACGCAGCGGTGGTGGCGATCAAGGCGTATCAACGCATCGAGCCGAACCACCTGGCAGACCCGATTTCGGCAAAGAAATTGATCGGCCGAGTTGTTTCGATGGATGTCGTCTCTGGCTCCGCCATCGACGATTCTGATTTGCTTCCACCGGATGCCGCCTCGGGAATCAGTGGCGGAACACCACCGGGTCGGATGGCGATCTCGGTTGATATGGCAAAAGTCGAGGGTGTGAGTCGGCTCAACCGAGGGGACCATTTTGACCTCCTCGCCACTTTCCCACTGAAACCGGGAGATGCCTTCACGGTGCTTGGCACGAGCGTGCAATTCTCCGGAGGGGTGATCTCACAAGCTGAACTGAAAGATCGCGCGAGAAACGAGCTTCTGGCCGAAGGCGTGGTCGTCGTTGACGTCGACGAGACCACGGCAACAATTGCTGTCCGACCGAATGAGGTTCCGAGGATCACCAAGGCGTTGACCCTGGGAATATCGGTGTTTGCCCTGGCACGCTCTCGGCAGTCGGGCGGTGCTGCGAAGCCAAAAACGTCCACCCTGAAATCCGATCCGAACCCGGTTGACCGCATCAGGGTGATTGAAGAAATCGTCGGTGACAGGCGCAAAGTTCGCGTTTTCGCGACCGACAAGAAGCCGACAGACTGAGTGTCCCGAATCGGCAGAGTATCAAGCCCGAAATCGAGTTAGTCCAATCGCTACACCACAAATACTTATTTTCCGAAACGACATCCGGGTGGACGAAGAGCTGGACAGTGCTTTGTCAGCGGTACCGGAAGTGACACCGGTCACCCACTATTTCGATGAGATTCATGCCGCAGCGGACGCGGCAAGAAGCTACCGTCCGGACATCATTATTGTTGAACTGACGGACGATATTCAGTCGCTCGGTTCACTCACCGACGAACTGAGCGCCGCGTCTCCGGAAAGCTCGATAGTGGCGGTGTTTCAGCCGGAGCAATTGCCGGAGAGTGTTGCCGAAAGTACGGTGATGATCCAGGCTCTTCGCCTGGGCGTGGAGGATTTCATCCGGAGACCGATCTCGAGCCGTGACCTTGAGCAGTTGCTGGCACGGAGGCTCCAACGCCGGAATCGGGCGCCGCAGGATATCGGCCGCACGATTGCGTTTATCAGCAACAAGGGCGGTGTGGGCAAGAGCACTTCGGCAGTCAATGTTGCTGTGGCGCTGGCCGAAAAACATCCTGAACGTGTGCTTTTGGTGGACGGATCACTGCAGATGGGTGTGTGTGCCGCTCAATTGAACCTGCAGCCACGGACAACAATCGTCGACGCATGGCATGAACGTGACCGGTTGGACGAATTGCTCTTGAGAGAATTGACGGTCGGGCATTCCTGTGGCTTGGATTTGCTGGCTGCTCCCAGGACGGCGATCGACGCGGTCGGAATTGACGACGCGATCATGTCACGGATTCTGATGCTCGCGAGGCGATCCTACGACTACGTGATCATTGATACCTTTCCGCTGTTTGATCGGGTCGTGATGGCGATCCTCGATCTCTGTGACGTGGCCTATATCGTCCTGGAGAACGTGGTGCCCACTATGCAGAGTATTCGCGGATTTTTTGATTTGCTCGAGGACGTGGAGTACCCCGAGACGAAACAACGAGTGTTGTTGAACCGTTTCACGCGAAGCGGTAGCAATCCTGGCGTCACCGAGGTCGAGTCGTATTTGAATCGAGCCGTCGATCATGTGATCCCACTCGACCGTAAGGTCGTCCAGGCGGTCAACACGGGACAACCGATTGTCCTTGACGCCGGACGATTTTCGAAATCCGCGCGTGCCGTTCGGAAGATCGCGTTGGAAATTGAGGAGTTGTCCGCGTCCACGGCCGAGTCCAATCCACTTCCGGAGCGAAACGAAACGGTGGCCAACCGGCCGGAGACCGAACTTGGAGTCCAGTCCGGGGAGAGGGGCCAATGACGGAGGACCATTCCAGTGAGCGAAGGCGTTTTTCTCGCAAGCTCTTGACACTGCCCGCAGATCGGCTGAAACCCAAAGAACAGGTTCCGAACAGAGACCAGGGTTTTGCGAGCCTGTCCAATTCCACGGCCCCCCCGGCCGGTGCGAATGTCGAATATCAATCCGTGAAGGGGATTCTTCACGAGCGATTGATCGATGAGATGAACGAGCAGAATGTACTGGCTCGTCCTGATGACGAACTGGAACAGTTCGTGTCGGACTTTGTGGCGTCAGTCCTGGAGAACGAGGACTGGCCTCTCAACGAAAATGAGCGTCGCCGGTTGGGCGAGGACCTGGTCGATGAAACCCTGGGTATCGGTCCGCTGGCCGTCCTGATGGCCGATCCGGCCGTGACCGACATCCTGGTGAATCGATACGACGACATCTATATCGAACGTTTTGGGCAGCTTGAAGAAACGGAAGTCCGATTCCGGGACGAAGATCATCTGGTACGGATCATCCAGCGAATCGCGTCGCGTGTTGGTCGTCGCGTCGACATGTCATCTCCGATGGTCGACGCACGTCTGCCGGATGGAAGCCGTGTGAATGCGACTCTGCCGCCCGTCACGATTGACGGACCGACACTTTCGATCAGGCGTTTCGGGCGACGCCGGTTAAAGAGCGACGAGTTGATGGGATTGGGAATGTTTTCCGACCGGATGCAACGTTTCTTCGACCTGATCGTTCGAGAACGAAAGAACGTGCTGATTTCTGGAGGGACCGGTTCGGGAAAATCGACGTTTCTCGGGTCTATTGCCGAATCGATCCCGCGGACAGAACGGATCATCACTATCGAAGATGCCGCCGAACTTCTTCTTGATCAGAAACATGTCGTGCGGATGGAGACTCGGGCCCCGAACCTGGAAGACCAAGGCCGGATCACTCAACGGGACCTTGTGATCAACGCGTTGCGGATGCGACCTGATCGCATCATCGTGGGCGAGGTTCGAGGTGGGGAGGCCCTGGATATGCTCCAGGCAATGAACACCGGCCATGACGGAAGCCTGACCACAATCCATGCGAACAGTCCACGTGATGCCATGTCACGGTTGGAGACCATGGTCATGATGGCGGGAATGGAACTTCCATCCCGGGCGATCCGTGAGCAAAGTACGTCCGCGATCGATTTCGTCATTCACGTGCGGAGATACGAGGATGGGACTCGTCGCGTGGAACGTGTTTCCGAATTGGTTGGCATGGAACAGGACGTCCCGCAGTTGCAGGACATTTTTGTCTTCGCGCGTCGCGAACAGACTGGCCGCAGCGTCGTTGGGGAATTCCGGAGCACGGGGATTGTGCCGAGGGCGGTCGATGAATTGCGCTCGCGCGGTGTGGCTATTCCGGTCCAGGATCTCTTCGGAAAGGCGACACCATAAATCCCTACGTGATACCGATCGGATTGAGTGCTGCTGTTGCGGCGGTTGCCTGGTATTGGCGACGGGCCTGGTTCCGTGATCAAGTCCGGAAACGATTGGAAGACACTCGGGAAACAGCGGATGTTGTGACGGCCGCCGGAGGTCCGTTTGCCCGCCGGCATCTGATTCTACCGTGGTTCACTGGCGTGATCGTGTCTGTCGCCGTGGTCGTGCTTCTGCACTGGCCGACCAATATTGCGGCGGGACTGGGATTCGTGACCGCACTGCTACTGGTCCAGTTGGACGCATGGGTGCTGGAATTGCGATTCAATCGTATCGAGAGCCAACTGGCTGATTGTGTCGATGTGCTGGTGGCTTCGGTTCAGGCCGGGGCGTCGTTGCAGAGTGCACTGGAGGCCGCGAGTGGAGAATCACGTGACCCCCTTCGAGGCGAACTGGAAGAAATGGTCGCTCGACTCCGGCTGGGCGACCCGGCCGTCGATGTCTTCGCGTTGCTGCGGCGGAGAGTTCCCGTGGAGACGTTCCGCCTGTTCTGTACAACGTTGACGGTGAATTGGGAGGTCGGTGGTGGTCTGGCTCAGACACTCGCTTCTGTGGGACAGACGATTCGGGGGCGAATGGCCATAGCCCGGCAGGTCAGGACACTCAGTACACAGGGCCGCATCACCACGATGTCCGTCCTGTTTGTGACCTACTTTCTTGGCGCGATGATGTGGCAAAGCGACCCGGCTCGGATGACCGCATTCCTCGCGACGTCCGTCGGTCAGATGTTAGTGACCGCGGTTCTGGTCCTTCAGGGGGTCGGTATCGCGATGGTCGCGAAAATCAGTCGGCCGAAGGTATGACACCATGAATGATCTTGTGGCATTTCTGTCGTTACTGGTGGCTGCGGTTATCGCGGTCGCGATTCTGCTGGTGAGAGTGCGATCAGGAGAGCAGGTTCGATCTCGTCTTAGCCCCGTGGAGGACGACCAGGAAACGTGGGCTGAGGTGCGCACCGATCCTGCTACCGGCTGGTTGTCGGGGTGGCTGTACCTGGCAGGTTTTCGGGCTGCACAAGCCACGGCAACGTTTGTGTTGACGACGTTGGGGATTCTGTTGATCGGTGGAGTCGTGATTTATCGGCTACACGAGAATGGTGTCACGGACCAATTGGCAGATCTTCTCGTTTCGATTCCCGGTGGAGTGGGGAACGTCATGGTCCCATTTGCCCTGGCGGCACCCTGGTTGATTTTGGTCACGGTCGGGGCTGTCCCTGCACTGTTCGTTCGTGCCATGAGACGGCGACGTGTTGAACGTGTTGAAGAGGACCTGCCTCTCGTTCTCGATCTGCTCAACACCCTTGCCCAAGCGGGTATCGGGTTTGATGCCGCGATGGATCGGATCCTGGACGCGCAGCCAGCGGAACGTCCGCTTTCTCAAGAAATGCGATCATTCCAGTACGACATCCTTGCGGGGCGTCCACGCATTGAATCTCTGCGCCGGTTGTCGCGTCGGTTGCGGGTGCCGACGTTCTCGATCTTTATCTCGGCCATAATCCAGGCGGAACAGGTGGGAGCGGGGATTGCCCAGACACTTCAAACCCAGGCGTCGGAGTTTCGCAGCCGGCGGCGCGAAAGAGCTGCCGCGGCGGCAATGTCGGTTCCGACGAAATTGATCGTACCAATGGTTATTGGATTTCTTCCGGGAGTGTTCGTCGCGCTCCTGGGGCCGATGATGCACCAGGCCCTGGAAATGATGGACCGGACACTTCGTGGCATTTCCGGAGGATGAAGGCATGGCTGGAAGAGCCGATTCTTTCAGGTTGCGCCGCGTGGATACGGGGACTGTACTGGTCGATGTACTCCATGTGGCCTCGACGATCTGGTCACGATTTTGTGGACTCCAACTTCGCCGTCCGCTTCCACCGGGGCATGGAATGCTCCTGGTTCCTTGTCGCTCGATCCACACGATGTTCGTTCGATTTGCCATTGACGTCCTTTTCCTCTCCGAGGAAGGCGTCGTGAATGAGGTGCGTCGTGACGTGCGTCCATGGAGGGTGGTGGTGCCGAGGCACCCTGTGCATGCCGTTCTGGAAATGGCCGCCGGGAGCGTGGACGTCGAGACCGGCACCGCGGTTTCGGTCGAGTCGCCCGACGGTACAGTCCCGGCTTCGTTGACATTCCTGAAGGATGAACGTGTGATTCGTGATCCGGAGGAACGACCATGCTGAATCAGAACCGAATGCTCCATGCGACGGATGGCGGTTCTGTCCGGCGTCCCGGAAAAACGAAACGCTCGGGCCAGGCATTGATCGAGTTCGCCTTTCTCCTGGTACTGCTCATCATCATCATCGGAGCCACACTCAGTTTTGGGTTGTTCTTCTTTCAGGCCAATACGTTGCAACAGGCCGTCGATGTGGCGGCACAAGAAATCTCACGCATGCCGTTTAGCCCGACGGCCGAGTTGGGACTGGGTGACCTGGACGCCGCCGGCACGACGGTGATGTATGATTCGGCGTTTCAGTCCCGGATCTATGACGAACAATACCTCGTCATCCACCAGGCTGAGTGGGACGCCTCAACAGCGTTCAACGGTGACTTTCAAGCGTACGTTGACACGCTGCCGTTGCTGAATCGCCTGCTGGCGACCGTCATGGTGCGAGATGACTCGCTTTCCATTGGCGCGATTCGTTACCCGGGTGCGGTCGTGACAAACAGCGTCACCGGCGAACAGACGGTCCTGGTTCCGCTAATCGGCTACAACGTCGATGGCTCCGAAACGCTCATACAGTGGGTGGCACCGGTCGAAGAAATTCGACCCGGCGGCGGCGAGGGCCCATTCAGCTTGGCGGCCACGAACACGGCCGCCTCGTTTGTCGCAGGAATGGTGGCCCTGCGGATCAATTTTCCGGCCCAATCCGCGACGCTCGTCAATCGAACGGGCAGTCGTGGCCAGGTGATTGTTGAAGCCGACGACACCTCGCTGGCTGATGGCGATACCGGATCCAATTATTCCCTGGTGGTTCCGGCCGAGTCCGGACCGGCTGATACAACAATTCACAGTGGCCGTTATGGATTGGGCCGCCAGGCGGCTTTATTTGTCAGCACAGGCATTCGTCCCTACCGCACGGTCATGTCTGTTCAGGCGATTTATCGCCGGGAGGTGTTTCAATGAAACGCCTCGGTAGGGTTGCCAAAAGATGGGACCACCGCAGAGGGCAGTCACTGGTCCTGATGTTCTTCGTGTTGGTTGCCTTGATTGGGCTGATGGCCCTGACACTGGATTTTGGTTTCGTATTGCTGGCCCGACGTCAGATGCAGACCGGCGTGAATACTGCCGCCAAGGAGGGACTGCGTGGAAAAGGGTTGGTCGACTACGACGCAAACGATGAAGAACTTCGTCGTACGAATGCTCGTGTTGTGCTCAGGCTGACGTACGACGACGACTTCGATTTGTCGAGTAACAACACAACACTCGGAGCCGGAATAGATTCTTCGCTGATTCAGGGCAGTGGTTTCCGGTCCGCGACGATTGGTCCAGCTCATACGACCCTCTCGGATGACCTGGCGAACCGCTCTTCGTTTATTTACCGGCCTGACGATTTCCAATTGAATCAGGTGAACGCGGATCACGGTGACATGCTCGTTGGCAACTACAACCCCGCCAGTCTGCATACGGAGGCGTCCGACTACGCACGTCCCGACTTCGACCCATCGGCAACGGATCCGTCGTCTTTTCTGGTCCGTATGCGGCGGACGCACAACCCGGGAGGCCTGGATGAGGTGCCTGACGTCAGTTCACGTGGCGGCGGTCTTCCGCTCTTGCTCGCACGAGCCGGTTGGATGAAAACTGAGGACGGTGCGGCGGCCTATTCGATTCGCCGTGATGGGGTCACCATACGATCCACTGCCATTGCCGATGCCGTTCCGGCGCTGGCAGTTGGTGTCGCTGACCTGACACTCACGCCCACACTCGCTGGCGTTGCGCCGATCGCCGTGGCCCTGTCCGGCTGGCAGGCGTTGACCGTGAATGTGACCTACGCGTTGGACACGGCAGATGGTGAATTGGCTGACGGAGGGACACCGGTGGCGACCGTACGCCGAATTGATGCCGGAAGTGCCGTGTTTGTCACGGGGGTCGTGGCTGCAATTGAGCAATCGTGGCCAGCTCCCGATCTGGTTGCAGATGGGAGTTCGTCGATCTTCTACCTGCCAGTCTACAATTCCGTTTCTGCGTCAGGTGCCGTGACGGAAGATCTCGTCATCGGGTTCGGCCGCATACAACTGTCGCGATCGGGAACGTCCTTTACGGTTACACCGCTTTCACAAGTCGTGGCCGGAGAAAACGCGTCGTCGTTGCCTCCAGTGGGGTGGCAGTCCAATTTGATGTCACAATTGCAGGCTAACAACACGGCATTTGCTGGCTTGGGAGCCAATTCACAGAAAATCGTCATTGGTGAATGCATCGAAGCGGTGTTCCTGGGTTCATCAGAACTGGCCGAGACGGACAACGCTCTCTTGGCGCCCGCGCTGGTGCCCGCCATTCCATGAGTGGCCGCGATCAATCCCGAGCGTCGGGTTGCTGCGCCCAGCCGTTTCAAATGCGTGTCGTGACCCAGCGGCGATAAGAATCGCAATTCCGACCTTACCGTCCGTTAGCAGCGATCCGGATTTCAAGGTCGGCTACGACGTCCGTCACGAGACGTCTGTCGTGGCGTTCCGGTTTCGGCGACCATTAGAGAAACACAACCCGTAGCCAGCCACTGGTGGTGCACTGTTTTGAAATGCAATCTACAAAACGGATTATTGAACTGGCTGTTCCCTTGATTGGAAACTGAGTGCCCCTGACACGACAGCTTCAAACCGACGTTGGTTGTGGGGTGACGAGACGCGGAGCGAACTGTGTAGCACGAGACCGAAAACGGTCATAAAGTAAACGCTGCGAAAGATGCCATTCCGTCTTCTGGTTGGAAGGATACGAGCCATCAAAGGAATACTTTTAGCAGCACTTCTGTTGGCCACGAGTTCCGTCGCCCAGGGCGAGGAATCACCGGCGATGCGGGTTCTGCAGACAGACAACGGAACGCGGTTCGGTTTGTTCGGTGAGCGGAAGAAGACATCCGCGCCTACGTTTTTCGTGTTCGCGACTAGCGTGGACGACATGAACAAGTACGAGGTCTATTCCGAGACGGGGCGCGAACTTGCCAAACAGGGCTGGCTGTACGTGACACTCGATCCGCCGTGTCACGGGCGGGATTCGAAGAAAGGAGAGCCGGCGGCTCTTTCTGGATGGGCCCATCGTGTGAAGAACGGCGAAGACCTGATGAAGCCGTTCGTGAAACGCTGTCGTGACGTGCTCGATTGGCTGGTTGCCGAGAAGTACACCGATCCCGATCGAATTGCTGTGGGTGGGACCTCGCGAGGTGGGTTCTGTGCGTTGCATTTTGGAGCCGCCGACCCCCGGGTGAAAGCGATCGTCTGCATCTCGCCGGTGACGAATCCGTTGGTGTTGCGGGAGTTTGCCGGAGTGACGCCTGACCGGACTGCGGGTATTGATGTGCGGTCATTGGCCGACAAACTCGCAGGGCGTCCGATCTGGATCAGCATCGGCAACCATGATGAACGGGTTGGAACGGACGACTGTATTGCAGCCTGTCGCCGGTTTGTGGCCGCTTCTCGTAAGAAACAGCCTGCTGCGCTGTCACCGGTTGAACTCATCATCGCTCCGAGCAAGGGGCACTCGGCGATCGACAAGGCTTACACACGCGCGGCGCGGTTCATCGTAGACACATTTGATGGGGATAGACCGTCGCTCTCATTCACTGTTGTCGAAGCCGGCCAGATGACAATGGGCAAAAATACCCAGGGTGGCTTTGACGAGAAACCGGCGCACACGGTACGGATCAGCCGGCCATTTGGGATCACGTCACGCGTGATTACGAATGCGGAGTATGAGCGTTTCGATCCCGGGCATCGAAAATGGCGAGGTGTCACACGCAAATCCAAAGACGATGATGATCCTGCCGTGTACGTGAGTTGGCATGATGCGGTCGCCTTTTGCCGGTGGCTTGGTCAGAAAGATGGTGCCACGTATCGTTTGCCCACCGAGGCGGAGTGGGAGTTTGCCCGTCGTTCGCAACCGGAATTGTTCGAGTACGATGGGGCCGTGGTGGAAAACTGGTGCCTGGACGGCTACGGCCCCTATGGGCCGGATGCGGAGACGGATCCGGCGGGGATCGTGGACAGTCCGATCAAGGTGACTCGTGGCGGACCGTGGAAGGCGAGTGGCAAACTGCCACATATCACGAACCGATTGGGGAATGTGCCCGGCGACCGAAATCGCGTTGTTGGTATTCGTGTCGTCCGCGGCCAGTTTCCCAAGCCGTCTAAACGGAAGGTGGCACCGACTCGTCGCTGGCAGCGAAACGTCGTGCAGTCCCGACACGAGTGGAAGTCGCCGGTGGCAGCTGACCAGCCCTGGTTTGCCGAACCGATCCCGTTCGCGAAGATTCCGGCCGAACTGGATGGCGGGCCGCTTTTCACCAAGCACAACCACTGTCCTGGAATCGCGTGGTGTGCAAACGGTGATCTTCTGGCGGTCTGGTACACGACGATCCAGGAGTGGGGCCGCGAACACGCCATTGCCGGCAGCCGGCTGCGACAGGGCCGAGACGCCTGGGATGAAGCCGATTTGTTCTGGGACGTCCCGGATCGAAATGACCACACACCCACGATCTGGAGTGACCACAAGGGGAAGCTTTTTCACTTCAACGGCATGGCCGTCGAAGGGGGGTGGCACGATCTGGCACTGCTGATGCGAGAAAGCAACGACAACGGAGCCACGTGGACCAATCCTCGCGTAATTGCTCCCAAGCACGGTTTTGGGAACATGCCGATTTCCAGCACCTTTCGCCGTGCGGACGGGGCGATCTGTGTACCGTGCGATGCTGTTCCCGGCGCCAATGGTGGCTCGATTTTGCATATCAGCAAAGACGACGGAAAGAGCTGGCTCCTTCCGTCTCGTGGCAAACCGGTACCCACCTTCTCCAGTGGGAAATCGGGCGCGAGGATTGCAGGCATCCACACCGGTGTGGACCAGTGGATCGATGGCAGCATCGTGGCGATCGGTCGGGGCGACGCGATCAGCGATCGCATGCCGCTGAGCATCTCGCGGGATGGTGGTGTCAGTTGGACCTATTCAGCCAGTCCGTTTCCGCCAATTGCGGGCGGTCAGCGAGCCGTGCTCCGTCGGCTTCGTGAGAACGTGTTGATGCTCGTGTCGTTCACAAAAGGATCGACCTTTTCCAGTGACACGGGTGCCAGGTTCCAGGGGCAGGGCATGTTCGCTGCGCTGAGCGAAGACGGAGGGAAGACCTGGCCGACTCGGAAACTGCTGACTGACGGCAAGCGACGCACGCTGGATGGCCATGCCTGGACGAATCGGTTCACCATGGATGCGACCCATGCCGAACCCAAGGGCTACCTCGCAGCCACACAGACTCCCGACGGCATCATTCATCTCATCAGCAGTGGAATTCACTATCGGTTCAATCTCGCATGGCTGCGTCTCCCGAACCGGAATCCATGATGGTGAGACGTTGCTCGCAGTGGCCGGTTTTATGGTCGCCGTGTGTTTGATCGATAACGGCAATTGACGGGTTGTACGACATCGTTCATTCCGGAGAAAATTCCACGACTCGGGGCGTTTGGAAACAGGTTGGAACGTGTCGAGTTGTGGTATAACCAGCAGCGAGGCCTTTCTGACTCCTTCGGAATTGATGTTTGGACGTCGTGGAGGGACCGGCTTGGCCACGACAGCAAAAAGGCAGACATTCAAGTTGGTCAGCCGAACGGACCTCGGCAAGATCAACCGGTTCACTGTGGGACAACGACGGACACCACGTCCTGAAAACCAGAAGACGGCACCGCAAGTTTCATACCCGGGAATTTCCACGATGATTCAGCACCGATTGTTTGTATTTCTTTTGGGCTTTCTGGTCTGGGCACAGTTGGTGTCCACCTCCTCACTTGCAGCGGATTCGCCGAACTCGAAGTCGAACGGTGGAGTGTTGCCGCTCAAGGCAGTGGTTGCGTTTCCGGATCTGAAATGGTCCGGCTGGTCACCCGTTTCCGATGACGGCAAGGCCCAGCCATTGCGGCCGATTGTGGTGACGCATACCGGCGACGGATCGAACCGGATTTGTGTGGCCACCCAGCGCGGTGTGATCCACGTTTTCAAGAACCGTCAATCAGTGAAAAAGACAACGGTCTTTTTGGATATCGAATCCAAGGTGGCCTACAACGACAAGCAAAACGAAGAAGGTTTGCTGGGCTTGGCGTTCCATCCGAAGTACAAGAAAAACGGATATTTCTTCGTTTATTACAGCCAGCGAGATGCGGCGCACACGTCGGTCATTTCGCGATTTCGAGTTTCGAAAGACGACTCGAATCGGGCGGACCCGCGATTTGAAGAAGAGATCATGCGAATCAAGCAGCCGTTCTGGAATCACAACGGCGGCACGATCGCTTTCGGACCGGACGGCTGTCTTTATGTCGGCCTGGGTGATGGCGGTAGCGCCAAGGATCCTCATGGCAACGGACAGAACAAGGGCACGCTGTTGGGTTCAATCTTGCGGATCGACGTGGACCGGAAGGACAAGGGATTGAACTATGCGATTCCCCGGGACAATCCTTTTGTGGGGCAGCCGAAGGCACGCGGTGAGATCTGGGCGTACGGGCTTCGGAACGTGTGGCGGATGTCGTTTGATCGAAAAACGGGAACGCTGTGGGCGGGTGATGTCGGACAGGACTTGTGGGAAGAAATCAACCTGATCACCCGTGGCGGAAACTACGGCTGGAACCTCCGCGAGGCCAGGCACAAGTTCGGCAAGAACGGCAGCGGACCGAATCCCGACCTGATTGAGCCGATCTGGGAATACGATCACGGTGTCGGGAAGTCGATCACCGGTGGCCACGTGTATCGGGGCAAACGACTGCCCGCACTGGTTGGCGCGTACCTCTACGCGGACTATGTCACGGGCAAGATTTGGGCTCTGCGTTACAACGAATCAAAAAAGAAGGTCATTTCCAATCACCTGATCCCGGGTAACAAGCTTCCGGTCATTTCGTTTGGTGAAGACGAAAAGGGAGAAGTGTACTTCGCGATCGTCAGCGCGAACGGGCAGGGCCTGTTTCGATTCGAGCGAAAAGAATCTTCGAAGTGACGGTGACGTGGCGTTGCAGGAAATCGGCCAGCGAGGTGCTGGCCCATGTGCGACAGGCTCGTGCCCGCATGCAAACTCATTTCGTGTCATCGCGAAGCCATGCCCGAACAACAATTCATTAGCGCTGATTATTTCCGACAGTTTGCCCAAAGAGTGCTCGTCAAAGCCGGCCTGTCGCCCGGCGAAGTGAGCGACGTCATCGAACCACTGGTCTACGCCAGTTTGCGGGGCATCGACACTCACGGAGTTCGCAATTTCAAGTCGTACTATGTCGACACGATCATTGACGGGAGTATCGATCCCCAGGCGACGGTCGACGTCGAATTCGAAACGCCGATGTCCGCTCGAGCGAACGGCCGGAACGGGCTTGGCCTGGTTGCTGCGGCGTGGGGCATGCGGCTCGCCATAGAAAAGGCGTCGGCGTCCGGGATTGGAATGGTCAGTATCCGAAACTCGAACCATTTGGGGGCGGCCGGCTATTTCGCCTACCTGGCGATTGAGCACGACATGATTGGCGTGTCGATGTCCGGACACCTGTATGGCGAGGGCACTTCGCGAGGCATGGCGCCGGTGTTCAGTTTGCAGCCGATGTTCGGAACGAATCCGTTCGGCGTCGCGATTCCCTGTGAAAATGAGCCTCCCTACATTTTGGACATGTCGACATCGGTCGTCCCGGTCAATCGTGTCGAATTTGCCAGGGACCGAGGCGAATCGATACCGATCGGCTGGTGCCTGGATGCCGAAGGAAACCCCACCTCTGATCCGGCAACCGCCAAAATTTATCTTCCACTGGGCGGGGCGCGCGAAACCGGTGGTCACAAGGGGTTCGGTTTGGCGATGATCGTCGAAGCCATGACCGCGCTGCTATCGGCCGGCTGGGCTGACGAGAATGGCAGCTACTCTCAAGACAAGATCGCCCATTTTCTCGGAGCGTTTCGGATCGATATGTTTCGAGAACCGTCAGAATTCAAAACCGCCATGGACGCCATGATCGACTCGTTGCATCGAGCTGCACCGGCCCCCGAACACGACCGCGTCTTCGTACCTGGCGAAATGGAACACGAAACCGAACAACAGCGACTGCAAACCGGAATCCCGCTCATCAAAAAAGAAGTCGCCGACTTGCGGGAGTTGTCAGAACGATTCGATGTTCAATTTGAATTGGAATCACGGACGCAGTAACTCAAGGGCGTTCTGCGAGTTGCTTGAATCGGATTTCTCTTCTCAACCGTGATTCCCTCAGAACTCATCCAAGTCCTCACCACCACGAGGAGTTGTCATTGCTTTGAAGATTCCGGGATCAATCGGCTGCTGGATGAACCGGACACTTCCATCGGCGAAAACCACGTGAAATCCAGCGGCATGGTCCGATGTGGAGCTGACAGTGGATGGAACACCGATTCGCT
>CEOQ01220439.1_pt1 | contig 15443 bp, 12 predicted proteins | sample 361351 | NCBI WGS metagenome assembly CEOQ01 (sample SAMEA2619907, study PRJEB7988) | marine metagenome | biome: marine biome (ENVO:00000447); feature: deep chlorophyll maximum layer (ENVO:xxxxxxxx); material: "saline water (ENVO:00002010), including plankton (ENVO:xxxxxxxx)" | depth 60 m | reverse complement strand
CATTTCAACGTGTCGGCCATGTCAGGAGATGAGAGTCTCGAGCAGGTTCTGGAGTCCCTCGTGGAGTTGGGAAATGGCGACGTGGGTGTCGCCGGTGCCCGGCCGTGTTTGGCGGGCAAATCCGTAAAACTTGATCTTCGGTTCGGTTCCCGACGGGCGGACGGCCAGGGTGATGGCGACCTCGTCCCGGGTTTGTGTCTCGAAGACCAACAGGTCACTGGTGGGCGCCGGCAGTGGTTCGACGGAGGTGTGGCCTGGCAGGTTGCGAATTTCGTGCGTGGCGTAGTCACGGACTCGCTCCCAGGTGTGCGTGCCAAGCGTGGAGGGAGGGTGGTGTCTCAACTGGTGCATGGCGGCGTCAATTCTCTGTCGGCCGCTTGGACCCTTCGCGTAAACGGAATGTTGGAACTCGTCGATCTGCCCGTGTTCCCGATGGATCCGATCCAGGCGGTGCCAGAGACTCTTTTGCTGGGCGTGGAGTTCCAGGGCGATGTCGGCTGTCAGCAGCGCTGCCGGAGCGGCGTCCTTGTCACGACAGTAGGTGCCCACCTGATATCCAATCGATTCTTCACATCCGAAAATGAATCCTTCGGGGCCACGGTTCTCGATTTCTCCGGCAATGTGTTTGAATCCCACCAGCAGGTTGTCGACGATTTCAACCTGGTGAGATTGGCAGAGAACTCGCAGCAAGGGGGTGGTGACCAGCGTGGTGAGAACGTAGGCGTTGGCAGGCCATTCACGGTTTCGCAAGAGATGATCGAGCAAGACGGTGGCGAGTTGGTTGCCGGTCATGACACGCCAGTTGCCCGAGGAGTCGGGGGCGGCAACACCGAGTCGATCGGCATCCGGGTCGGTGGCCATGACGAGGACCTGTCCGGCGGATCGGGCGGCCAGGATCGCCGGTTCAAACACCTCCTGGCGTTCCGGGTTGGGCAATTGGTCGGGGACACTCGTGAAATCGGCGTCGGGTTCGGCTTGTGTCGGGAAAATCGTGATGCCGGTGAAACCGGCCTCCCGGAGAACCGGCATGACTGACACGGCACCAACACCACACAAGGGAGTGAAGAGTGCCGGAAGGTCCCGTGGTTGGACTTCGACTGTGGTCGCCGCTGTCGTGCGGGTGTTGAGCACCGCCTGGCGATGGGCCTCGTCGATTTCCGGGCCAAGCTGGATAATCCGGCCGTCGGCCGCTGCGTCGTCGTAATCCAGTGTGGGGATGGTTGCACTGCGGGCCACACAGTCGACGATTCCGGCATCGTGTGGGGGCAGCACCTGCCCACCGTGGGACCAGTAGGCTTTGAATCCGTTGTCGCTGGGGGGATTGTGTGAGGCGGAGATGACGACACCGGCGACACACTCGAGATGTCGCACGGCGAAAGACAGCGTTGGAGTGGCACGGTAGTCGTCGAATTCGAGGACTTCAAATCCGTGAGCGGCCAGGGTGGTGGCAGTCAGTCGGGCGAATTCGCGAGAGCGGTGTCGCGTGTCGTGGGCCACGGCCACACGTCCCTGGTCGTACCCGGACTCCTTGAGATGGCACGCCAGTCCATGGGCACTTTCGGCGATGGTCCGGGCATTGATCGTGGCGGTTCCCAGTGGCCCCATTACCCCGCGTCGGCCGCCGGTTCCAAAAGAGATGTCTTCCCAAAACAGTTCGACGAGGCGGTCGAATTCTCCTGAGTCGATCAGGGCGGCCACATCCCCGGAGAACTCCGACAGTGCCGGATCGGTCAGCCAGCGCCTGACGCGATCGGCCGAATCGGTGTCGATCCGTCCAGCGACGACCGCCTGTTTCAACCGCGCCTCGGTCGACTGCACGGGTCAAGGTCCCTGTGGCGCGATACGGGTGACTAGCGTCTCTTTTTGCCGGACGATTTCTTCGCCCGAGCCTTCGTCTTACCAGTCTTCTTGGCCGACTTGGCGGGTTTCTTTTTCTTCTGCTTCTCGTTGCTAAAGATCTCGTCCCAGCCACTGCGGAAGTTGTCGTTGGAACCGGTGTGGACCGTGTAGCCCGTCATAATGCTGCTGCCGCCTGGTAACCGAAGAAAACACCAGGGGCCGTCATCGAACTGGCGACCCCACCATTGCTCCATTCTTGGAATGGTCCGACAGCGGTCAAGGGCTGTCGGGCGGTTTCGTTGAGTGGGATTCACAGTGGTGAATGAATTGTCATGTACAATTTGCCACCCGTATCGGGGATTTGGTAGGATCATCCTGATGAATAGCACCTCGAATCAACATGGGATGTCTCATCCCCGGTTGTCCCGCCGACAGTGGCTCCAGGCCGGTTCGATCGGACTGATGGGTCTCTCGCTGGCCGATGTTGAGGCGGCGCGGGTGGCGAATCAGCAGGCCCCGCTCAAGTCGGTTATTTACCTGTTTCTGTCGGGTGGACTTGGCCAGCACGACAGTTTCGACATGAAGCCCGAGGCCCCGGACAATATCCGTGGCGAGTTCGAGCCGGTGTCGACTCGAACACCCGGGTTACAGATCTGCGAACACCTGCCTCGCCTGGCTGCGTGTAGCGACAAGTGGGCCGTGGTTCGGTCACTGTCGCACTCGACCAATGATCATTCGCTGGGTCATCACATCATGCTGACCGGGCGGAGTGACTCGCCTCGTGGTTTTTCGGGAAGCAAACCGCAGGCCAGCGATCATCCAGCGATTGTCTCGCAGGTCGGGTACCTGTTGCGAGATCGAAGCCGCCTGCCTGGATCTGCGGTGATCCCCGACATGCTGACCCATCACAGCGGCCGGGTGATTCCCGGACAATTTGGTGGTGTGATGGGGGAACGTCACGATCCCTGGATCATCAACGCCGCTCCGCAGTGTCGGATGTACGGGGCGTGTCCCAACTGTTTCGATCACCAGCGACGTCCGGCCCAGCATGTTGGCAGTACCGAGTTTCAGCCGCCGAATCTGGCCCTGGCCGAGGGAGTCACGCAGCGACGCCTCGATGATCGCACCCGTCTGCTGGGCGTCGTGGAACAACAGCAGAAGCACCTGGATCGACTGGCGTCGGTCAATGACCTGGACCGGTATCGCGAGAGTGCGATTTCGTTGTTGTCGTCCAGCGGGGTTCGCAAGGCGTTTGATCTTTCAACCGAAGCCGAACCGGTCCGAAATCTCTACGGTCGCAATCTCTACGGCTCGTCCTGTCTCCTCGCCCGACGTCTTGTGGAATGTGGAGTGGGATTGGTCCAGGTGAACATGGGCCGCAACGAGACCTGGGACACACACGGCAACGCTTTCCCGAGCCTGAAGAACAGCTTGTTGCCGCCCATGGATCAAGCCGTTGCCGGATTGATCTCTGACCTCGACGATCGGGGCTTGTTGGATTCAACAATGATCGTGGTGGCCGGTGAATTCGGTCGAACGCCGAAGGTGTTCGGATTGCCACAGTTCTACGAGTTGCCCGGGCGGGATCATTGGGGTGCGGTGCAAAGTGTGTTGTTCGCCGGTGGTGGAGTCCGCGGCGGAACGGTCATCGGGGCCAGCGACAAGATCGGTGGCTTTCCCAAGGAAGCCAAGCAGACGCCCGAGACGTTCGCCGCGACCATCTATGACGCGCTGGGGATTCCTCACACGGCCGCCTGGCACGACTCCCAGGATCGGCCGCATCACATCTACCAGGCCGAGCCGATTTCGGGGCTGTTGGCGTAGTGGTTTCCGGCGACCCGACGGCACGGAGACCGTCAATCGATCCAGTCGAAGCCAACATCCCAGTTGGAGACCGAGTGGGTCAGTCGGCCCATGCTGACGCGGTCCACGCCGGTGGCAGCTACCTCGGCGAGTGAATCCAGCGTGATGCCTCCGGAGGCTTCCAGCAGGACCCCGGGTGCTTGCCGGTTGCGGAGTTCCACGGCCCGGGCCAGTTGATCCGGCGGCATGTTGTCCAGCAATACCATGTCGGGCGTGGCGTCGAGGGCATTGGTGAGTTGTTCGAGGGTGTCGACCTCGACCTGGACGGAGATTCCCGGTTCGACCCCCACCCTGGCGGCGGAAACGGCCGATGCGACATCCAGGGAATTCCCCCGGCTGGCCAGGTGGTTGTCCTTGATCAGGACCGCGTCGAAGAGTCCCATGCGATGATTGGTTCCGCCGCCGCAGGCGACCGCATACTTGGCCAGTCGCCTCCAGCCGGGAAGAGTCTTGCGGGTGTCGAGTACCTGGGCGCCGGTCCCGGCGACGGCAGCGACGTGCGCGGCGGTCTGGGTGGCGATGCCGGAGAGGTGTCCCAGAAAATTCAGCGCCGTGCGTTCGCCAGCCAGCAGGCTGCGGACCGGGCCCTCTAGCGTGGCCAGGCCGGTGGCCGCGTCGACGGCTTGGCCGTCACGAAGGTGATGAGTGACCCGGACGTCCGGCGCGAAACTCTCGAAAAGTTGCGTCACGACGGGCAGGCCACAGACGACACCTCCCTGGCGGCACCGGATAGCGACCGCGCCGGTCGCGTCGGCATCGATCAGGGCCGCCGCGGTCCGGTCACCGGCTTCGCCCAGATCTTCGGCCAGTGCCAAACGGATCAACTCGGCGGTTGCCTCGGACTCGATCGTTCCGAAGATGGGGCTGGATGTTGTCGGGTCGGGCATTTCCGACGGCGTGGGAACCGAGTTCATCATGTTCGATCAAGCCGCCTTGTCGCGGGACGGCAACTGGTGTTTGATTACGTTGAGCCGCTTGAGGTAAGGAGTCGCAGTCATGATCGTGGGCGTACCGCGTGAGATCAAGCAGGATGAATACCGCGTGGCGATGTTGCCAGTGGGTGTCGAGGAATTGGTGCAGGGTGGGCACCGTGTGCTTGTAGAAACAGCAGCTGGCCAGGGCAGCGGGATTCCTGACGATGAGTATCTGGCATGTGGGGCCGAGATTGTCGAATCGTGTGAGCAGGTCTGGGCCGAGGCCGGAGCGGTGATCAAGGTCAAGGAGCCGCAGCCCTCGGAAATCGAGCAGTTGCGGTCTGGCCAGTTGTTGATGACCTATTTTCATTTTGCGGCCGACGAGGGTTTGACACGCGGTGTGATGGAGTCGGGTGCGACGGCGGTCGCTTACGAGACCTTGCGAGGTCCAAAAAATGACCTGCCCTGCCTGACGCCGATGAGCGAGGTTGCCGGTCGGATGAGTATCCAGCAAGGGGCGAAGTACCTGGAACGGCCACAGGAGGGACGAGGAATTCTTCTGGGCGGGGTTCCCGGAGTCGGTCCGGCTCACATCGTGATTCTTGGTGGTGGTGTGGTCGGTAAGAACGCCGCGCAGATCGCCGCGGGATTCCAGGCCGATGTGGACATCCTGGACATCAACGTGGACCGGCTGAGGTATTTGGAGGACATCATGCCGGCCAACGTGAACACGATGTTCAGTGACCGCCATACGATTCGCGAACAACTGGCGGTGGCCGACCTGGTGATCGGGGCGGTGTTGATTGCTGGCGCCCGGGCGCCACGACTGATCAGTGCCGATGACCTGGGACGAATGAAACCGGGGGCGGTGATCATCGACGTGGCGATCGACCAGGGTGGCTGTGTGGAAACTGCTCGACCAACGACCCACTCGGAACCGACCTACATCGAGAGAGGCATCGTTCACTATTGTGTCACAAATATGCCCGGCGCGGTTGGCCGGACCAGCACCTACGCACTGTGCAATGTGACGTTTCCCTACATCCAGCGAATTGTCAATGAGGGTTTGGAGGCGTTCGCCACTGCCGATTGTGGATTGGCTGAAGCGATCAACGTTCACCGGGGAAAATTGACCAACCGGGCTGTGGCCAAATCGTTGGGGATGACGTGCGAGGCATTTGCACAAACGGCGTAGTGACTTGTTCACGACCGTCCGGGGTTCTCGGGAGATTGCATCGTTGTTGATGGCACGTCGCGACTGGCTGGTGACGATCGTGCCGCTGGCACTGTGGCTGGCGTTCTTTGGACGGTACCTGTTCGCGGCCGACGGCGTGGCACCGGCCGAGCGGGATGGGGACTTCTTCCTGTTCGCCTACCCGCTGGCGGATGTGGCTTTCGAAATGCTGCGCGAAGGCACGATTCCTCACTGGAATCCTTACACCGATTGCGGTGTGCCGTTGTTGGTCAGCGTGCAACAGGGAGTGTTGTATCCTCCCAACTGGATTCACTTGCTGTTCTCCACCGAGCGGTCCTTTTGCCTGTTGATCGTCGGCCACAGTTTGCTGGCCGGAGTGGGGACGTGGTGGTATTGCCGGGATCGGGGACATTCGTCGGAGGCAGCCGCGGTGGCGGCGATGATTTTCGTCGGGGGTGGCACCGGGTTGGTTCACCTGAACGAGGGGCAGACGGTGGTCGTCTTTGCGATCGCCTGGTGGCCCTGGATTTTGTGGCAACTGGATCGGTTGGCCGAGTGTTTCAGTGCGGGTCGCCTGGCCCAGTTGGCATTGATACTGGCGATGCAGTTCCTGGTCGGGTTTCCGGTCTTCACCCTGGTGATGGCGTGGCTGGTGCCGATTTACCTGGTCGTTTTCTCCATGGATTGGTCCCGGCGTTTCTCGGCAGCCAACGTCGGTCGCCTGGCCGCCGCCGCGGGGGCGGCGGCGTTGGCTTTGGGACTTGTGGCAATCGTGTTGTGGCCGACAGTTGATTTTCTGGACCAGGCACATCGTGGCACGTTGTCATTGGAACTGGCCGAGTCGCATTCTGTTCCGACCTCGCACTGGGGACGGGCGGTCTTGCCCGGGCTGTTTGGTGATCCGACAAGCGGGACCTACTGGGGTGATCCTCAGTACTGGAACGTCCTGTTTCACTCTGGGGCTGTCGGGCTGGTGCTGGCAGCGTGTGGCCTGTTCAGCCGTCGCCGCCTGGAATTGGCCTGGTGGTCATTGCTGGCACTCGGGCTGGTGTCGTATTGCCTGGGAGGCGTGGTGTTTTCGGTCTGTTATCTCTACCTGCCGGGTTTCAGCCTGTTTCGTCGCCCGATGGTCCTGCGGTTGTTTCTGTTGTTCGCGGTCGCGATGCTGGCGGCGTTGGGGTGTGACGCGGTGCGACGAGAATCGAAACGCCACGGTGCCCAGTGGATGATGGCTGTCGCTTCCGGCCTGGGCCTGCTGGGCGTGGCCTACGGGGTGATTGGCTGGATGGGACTCGTCGATCCGCCCGGGTGGTGGCGGGGGATGGTGCAAACGTCGGTCGGGGCGGGTGAATTGGCGAACCGGCCGGATTTGCAGATTCAACGTTTTGCTGACGTCTCCAGGGAACTGGTCTTTGTGTCCTCGACGGTCCTGGTGACCGGAGTGCTGCTGGGAATTGCCCGATGGCGGCAGCAGTCGAGCCTGGGAGTGTCTGGATTGATGGGAATGGTGGCCCTGGAGTTGTTCGTGGTGGGGTCGTCGTGGTTGGAGACTTCAACAGTCAGCGAAAAGGCTGCTCCGTCTCGGCGCGTTGCTGAATCGCTGGCCGATCGTCCCGGTGATTTCCGCCTGGCCTGCCTGTGCGACGAGTCGTCGAAGTTGTTCAACCGTTTTGCGATTGACCGGTTTCAGACTCCTGGCGGTGCCGAGGACCTGATCCCCCGACGGTACAGCAATTTTCTCTTCGCTCTCACCGGGCAGCCGCCATTCCTGCAACACGTTTTTGCGTTTGGTCCCGACACGCCACGTCCGGTCAAGCGGCAGTTTCTGGATCTCCTGGGCGTCCGCTACTATGTCTGCCCTCGTGGAGCTCACCAGGGTCACGCGGTTGACCTGGCAGGTGATCGGCCGGTGAAGGAGCAGGTGTTCACCTACCGAGATGTGGACTACGACCTGTTCGAGAATTCCACGGCCCAGCCGCGCGTGGTGATCGTGCACGATTGGCGGAAGGTGGAGTCACTGGAGAGTCTCGAATCGGCCAATCCGTCCCCTCAGAAATTGCTGGTGGCACTGGAGGAGTTGCTGCGGCCGTTGGTCGAAAAGGGTTTCGACGGTGGGACTTTTGTCGAGGTGGAACTGCCGCGTCCGGCGACACCGGTCGATCGGATCGCGGCGGGAGCCACCGGTGAATCCGTGAAACTGGTTCAACGACGAGCCCATCGTGTCACGGTCCAGGTCAAGCTGGACCAGGCTGGGCTGGTCGTCTTCAGTGACACCTGGACTCCCGACTGGAAAGCGACAATTGATGGTCACCGAGAAACCGTGGTTCCCGCCAACCTGTTCATGCGGGCCGTGCCGTGTCCGGCCGGTGAACACACGATCAGTGTCTTTTATGAATCGGAGAGTTTCAGTCGCGGGTCGATGGTGTCATTGGGGGCATTGGCCGTCTGCCTGGTGTTGGTACTGGTTGGCCCGCTGCGGCGACGGATTTCCGGTCTCCGGAGCAGTTCCTCATGAATGGATGGTCATCACGTGTGGCTCGCCCCGTGTGGCGGGTGGCGATGCTGGTGTTTCTGGTCGGGACATGTGGCTGCGATGGTGAGGACGTGGTGGACCCTGGCCGGGCTGCGTCAGGGTCGACGGTGGAACGGCCCGGCATTGTCAGTCGCGATACCGTGCCACGGCCGTTGATGGCGGTTCCCAGGGAGGATGGCAGTGGTGATTTCGAGATGCTGGAAATGTCGTCCGGCGATCTGCGAGTTGCCGCCTGGGACAACACCTACTCGCCAGGCCGTCTCAGCGGCCTGCGGTCGCTGCTGAACCTCCGTGATGCGCCGGACTATGACGCTTTTCGCGTGGCATTGAATTTCGAGCATGTCATCAGTGGCCACAATCGACCGGCAAACGATTTCAGTCCACGACACGGCCCCTACCGTCTGAAGCAGATCACCGAGACGAGCGTCGAGTGGGTCCGACGAGCCGAGGACAGTCCGTGGAAGCTGGACAGCACGATGCGGGCCCGGTTGTCGGCTCCCAATGCGATCGATTTCCGTTTCTCGTGCACGCCGCGCGATGCCGGGCTGTTTGGTGAACACGGTTATGCGGTCTTGTTCTGGGCCAATTACATGAACCCGCTGACAGAAATCGACATGCATTTCCGCGGTGTCACCGGTCCGGACGAGGAGGAAAAGTGGGTGTCGGTGCAGGCTCCCCGCACCGACTTTCTTCATCGCCACGGAGGGGTCTATCGCAGTCGCGATGCGAAACGTTTGTCTTTCGACGACGATCACAAGTCTCCGTGGAACGTGGCGAGTTACCAGTTCCCCCGATTCACCCGGCCGTTTTATTACGCCCGTGCCGATCACGACATGGTGTTGATCATGATGTTCGATCGAATGGCGACAGCGGTGGACGAGATTCGTTTCGCGATGTACCGGTTCCAGGTCAAGGAAGAGACACGTCGCCCAGCCTGGGATTTCCAGTACGTGATCCGCAAGGTCGAAGCTGGACGTCGGTATGGATTCAGTGGTCGACTGGTCTATAAAAAATTCGCAGGCGCTGCCGACTGCGAGTCAGAATACGAGCGTTGGAGGGCCGGGAGGGATCAGTCGTCGACCGATTTGCCCTCTGCCAACTTGCGGACCCGCGGTGCGAGGTAGGCAGCTTTCTTGCGGCAGCCTTCCGTAGTGAGATGACAGTCGTCGACCCAGTCCTCCCGGGGGATCATTGACGCCGGGAAGGCGGCCAGCGGGATAGCGTGGTGTCGTGCGATCTCCTCCAGTATCCGAGCATGGTGATCAATCTGCGCGGCCTCGTCGGCGGTGAGCGCGTGTCGTGGTTCGAGTCGGAACGGGACGAGTAACGCAACCGCGTTGTCGGCCCGCACCAGTTTCACCAGTGACTCGATATTGTGCCGGAAGGCCGGGCGGTCGGATCGTTCGGCGGGGAACCAGGAGCTCTCCGGCGGGGTGCCGGCCGGCCGTTCCAGGGTTTGCGAACCACGGGGTGCGCCACCCACCAGTGGGAGCAGGGCCAGTGCGGCCAGTCGGGACTGCAACAGTCGCCGCCCGCCCGGGCCCCAGGGGACGGGCATCGTCATTGGTCTGCGCCAGTGGCTGTAATCGGGGTGGTAATGACCCCGATCAACCGCCAGGGCATCGTTGCCTCCGGTGTGGATGATCACGATATCGGGTCGGTAATAATGAAACTTGAAGTGATAGTGAGTGAGCAGTTCGGCGGAGGTGCCAAACGGCAGGCCGGCGTTGATCACCTCGTACCCCTGTCCCCCTCCGGGAGGGCCTTCGTTGAGGATCTCCATGAGTTGTGCGGGGTAGGCATCCTGGGCGCTGGAGACACCCCAGCCGTAGGTGGTGGAACCGCCCAGGCAGAGAATCCGCGTGATGCCCGGTGTTTTGGCCAGTTGCACCGGCCATCCACGATAGCCCTGCATGTTGTGGTCGACCTCGCCGGTGCTCCCACGGTGCCCTGGCGCGGGTGAATACAGCAGGTAGGGTTGAGGAATCGAGCGTTGGAATGCGGCCTCCGGCAGCAGTTCGCCGGCCAGGGCGGCTCGCAATGGCTCCAATGACCGCGCCGGCCCGCTGGTGAACATGATGCGGGCGACGCACTCGGCCAGGAGCAACCCGACCACGATGCCGATCGTCACCGCGGTGCACCGCCACCACCGGCGTCGTTTCGGCACGACGCCTTTGGCTGGGACTGCAGACGACAAGTTGTCACTCATGGAAGGAATCTCGACGTGGAGTCACATCGGATAGAGGGGGAGGTTGGAGCGACCTGGAAAACGGCTGATGCAAGGGAGTGTTTGAATCCGTTATCCTAACCTCTGGGCCGACCGGTGATGCAGGATGATATTTTTTCTTGCCACCGTATTCGGAAACGAAAACATGGCCGCCCGGCCATGCACGACTGTTGGGCAATGGGGCGAGGTACCGGTGAGTGGTCGACTGGAGAATCCGACTGCGAAGTGGCGACGGTGGGTTCAGAGGGGGTTGGGCCTGTTGATCGGGCTGGTCGTGGCGTTGATTGTTGGCGAGGTGGTGGTGCGTGCTTTCGACCTGCCACCGCGTCCACTTCCTCCCCTGGCAGCCGGTTATTACGAATTGTCGCCCAACCGTCTGCTGAAATACCGCTTCCGTCCAGGGATGACTCCCGAGGACGTTGCCGATCCGGGTGACCACCGTGGGTTCCGGATCAATTCGGCTGGCTTTCGTGATGTCGAGCATCTGTTGTCCAAGCCTCACGGTTGTTACCGCATCGTGGTCCTGGGCGATTCGATCACTGCCGGCGTGGGGATCGAGGACCTGGACGCGGTGTTCACCCGGCGGCTCGAGGGACTGCTCAATGCTGATGGCCAGGCCGTTTCTTTTGAGGTCATCAACCTGGGCGTGGGGGGCTATCACACTTTGCAGGAGGCCGAAACGTTGTTGGTCTCGGGGTTGCGATACCAGCCCGACCACGTGGTGGTGGCCTTCTGCGTCAACGACATCTCCTGGGATGCTGATGGGCAGGTGCTTGAGGAACTCCGTGGCCAGTTGCCTCCCGGACAGCAGAGCGTCCTGCTGACCGGATGGCGCAGTTCCAGTTGGACCAGTGGCCTGTTGTCCCAATCCCGGTTGTGCTTTTTTGCCTACCATCGCGCCAGCAGTCTCGAACCTTTCTTGGAACTGGAATGGCGGCGTGAAAGCCGTTCGGGGTACGTGGGTACACCGGTTCGGCAGGGGTTGCAGCGATTGGAGTCGATGGCCGAGGCCGGCGGATTTCAATGTCATCTGTTCCTGGTTCCGGCCTTCGACCGTCATTTCCAGGCGTACGCCCATACCGAGTTGCACTCGCGAGTCCTGGAACAAGCCTCCACGTGTCGGAGTGTGACGGTCGTGGATTTGCTCGACGGATTTGATGCCCAGGAGGTCGAGGCGGTTGACCTGTCCCACGACGGTCTGCATCCCAACGCAAAGGGGCACGAGATCCTGGCCAGTCTCGTGCATCGGCATCTCAAGCCGGTGGTTTCCGATGGCGGTCGAGGAGACGAGTCGCAATGAAAATCCTGGGGCTCTCGGGCGGAATCAAGATCGGCAACCAGGACGGTGCCGCGGCACTGCTGGTTGACGGTCAGCTTGTGGCTGCGGCTGAGGAGGAACGGTTTCTGGGGATCAAGTTTGCTAACGGCCAACTGCCACGCAACGCGATCGTTTTCTGTTTGGCCCGGGCCGGCTTGTCGGTCGAGGATCTCGACGCGGTGGTCTTTGCCGGGGCGACCTACGAGAGATTCGAGGAGATCCTGGCCGACTTCTTTGCCTTCCAGTTTGGCCACGCTCCACCGGTCGTGCTGGTCGATCACCATTCGGCCCATGCGGCCAGCGCGTGGTACGGCACCGGTTGGGACGAGGGCCTGGTGCTGACCATGGATTTTTCTGGTGACCGCAAGGCGACCACGGTCAGTCGGGCCGGTGCGGGGGGATTGGTTGAGATCGAGGCCATTCACAAGCCCAACTCACTGGGGATTTTTTATTCGGCCATCACCCAGTATCTCGGGTTTCAACGTGATAGCGATGAATACAAGGTGATGGGGATGGCGGCCTACGGCCAACCTCGATTCGACCTGGACAAGTTTCTGGCAATCACCTCCGACGGATACCAGCTGCAACATCAGTTCGTACGGGGCATCACGCCCGACCAGCCATCTCCGTCGAAACAGGAGCGTCTTTTTGGTGAGTTGCCAGTCCCGGTGCCGGCACGGTCGCCCGGCGGGCCGATCGAGCAGATTCACTATGACCTGGCCGCTTCGGCTCAACAGCAACTCGAGCGTGCGGTGCTTTCGTTGTTGGAACACCACCTGGCGGCCACCGGACTCGACCGGGTCGCAATCGCTGGTGGTGTCGGACTCAATTGCCTGATGAACCGATCCATCAGGCAGCACACGGCCGTGGCGGACTTGTTCGTCCCGCCGGTGTGCAGTGACGCGGGGTTGGCCCTGGGAGGCGCTTTGCTGGAGTCGAGGCGTCGCGGTGTGGAGCCGGAGACTTATCACCATGCGTACTGGGGACCCGAATTTTCGGCCGGCGAAATCCGGGAGGTCCTCGATCGTGCCGGAGCGTCGTATCGGGACGTTGAGGATCCGGTGCCCGCAGCAGCGGAGTTGATTGGCCGCGGAGCGATTGTCGGCTGGTTCCAGGGACGGATGGAGTACGGTCCACGGGCGTTGGGGGCCCGGAGCATTCTGGCGAGTCCGCGACGAGCCGAGATGAAGGATGAAATCAACGCCCGGATCAAGTTCCGAGAGGAATTTCGTCCCCTGGCTCCCAGTGTCCGTCATGAGGATGGTTCACGCTTTTTCAGTGACTATGCCGATTCTCCCTACATGACCCAGTGTTTTTCGGCGACTGACGAGACGGCACGTGATGCACCCGCTGTGGTGCACGCCGACGGGACCAGCCGATTGCAGAGCGTGCATTCGGTCACCAACCCGTCGTACGATGAACTGATTGCCGAAGTGGGCCGTCGCACCGATCTGCCGATGGTCCTCAATACGAGCCTGAATGCTTACAACGATCCGATCGCCTGCCAACCGCACCAGGCGTTGAGAACATTTTTTGCCACGGGGCTCGATGCGATGGTGCTCGGCCCGTTCGTCCTTGAGAAACCCAACCGCCGGGGCGCTGACTGATGCCACACGTTCGCGTCATCCCCACGTTGCTTCTGACCGATCGCGGGATCGTCAAGACCGTTGGTTTTGACGATCCCACCTATATCGGTTGCGCGGTCAACGCCGTTCGGGTCTTCAATGCGAACAACGTTGACGAGTTGATCCTGCTGGACATCGAGGCGACCGCGGAGGGACGTTCGCCGGACACCGAACGGGTGATGGAGATTTGTGACGAGAGCCTGATGCCGGTGGCCGTTGGCGGTGGATTGCGGGATGTTGAGACGGTTCGGGCAATGCTGGCCTGCGGTGCTGACAAAGTGGTGCTGAATACCGCGGCGGTGGAAGTGCCCGGGCTGGTGGCCGAGTGCGCCGCAAAATTTGGCAGCCAGTGCGTGGTTGTTTCGCTGGATGCGCGTCGAGTTGGAAACGATTTCGAGGTCTTCACCCGTCGTGGAAGCCGTGGCACCGGACGGACACCCCGGGAGGTTGCCGCCGATTTGGAATCTCAGGGGGCTGGCGAAATTCTCATCAACTCGATCCCGAGGGATGGAAGTTGGGAGGGGTACGACCTGGAACTGGTCTCGAGTGTCGCCCGCTCGGTCGGTGTTCCGGTGATCGCCCTGGGAGGGGCCGGCAGCGTGGCGGATCTGGGCCTGGCCGTCGAACAGGCGGGGGCGTCGGCGGTGTCGGCCGGCAGCCTGTTCGTCTATCACGGTCGGCGTCGAGGGATCCTGATCACCTTTCCTACTCAACAGGAACTCGCCGACGCGTTGGGCTCCGACAGCGTGCGGGAGAGAGTATGAGCGAGGTCGTGGAGCGGCCTGGGATCCCGGGTGAAATCCGTCGTTGCACTCGTTGCGTGATGCATGATGGCATTGCCGGGGTGGTGCTGGATGCCGCGGGAGTCTGCAACCATTGTCATCTGCACGAGAAACTCGACCGACTCTACCCGCTGACCGATGCGGGACATGCCGAGTTGCTCAAGATTGTCGAGAAGATCAAGCGGGACGGTCGGGGCAAGACGTACGACTGCATTGTCGGAATCAGTGGCGGACGCGACACGTGTTACTGCCTGTACAAGTGCAAGGAACTGGGGCTCAGGCCGCTGGCGGTGCATTTTGACAACGGGTGGGATTCGGAGATCGCCAAGACCAACCTGAGACGGGTGCTCGAGGGACTGGATGTCGACCTGCACACGGTGGTGGCCGATTGGGAAGAATCGCGCGAGTTGACCAATTGCACGATCCGGGCATCGCTGCCGTATATCGATATGACCGACGACGTCGGCATTGTCAGTGCGTTGTATCGCACGGCGGCTCGTGAAGGAGTGGGGTGGATCATTCACAGCCACTCGTTCCGGTCCGAGGGGATCAACCCACTGAGGTGGAATTACATGGATGGTCGCCTGGTGCATCACATCATCAAGCGTTTCTGCCGCATCAAGTTGAAATTCTTCAAGAACGTCGAGTTGCGGCACTTTTTTTGGTGGGTCTTCGTCAAGAGGATCAAGACTTTCACGATCACCAATTACTACGATGACCTGGGCAATAAGATTGAAGAGTTCCTTGGAGAACAATACGGGTGGCAGTCCACCGGCGGTTGGCACTTCGACAACGAGATCTTTGGCCTGGCGTGCCATTACTCGAGGGTGAAATTCGGAATCGACTGGCGGATTCCGGAATTCGCCGCATGGGTTCGGACCGGAGAAATGACCCGCGAGGCGGCCCTGGAGGAGTTGGAGGAGACCCCGGCGATCGAGAGTGCCGAGATTGTGGGTTACGGGTTGAAGAAGCAGGGGATTGGTGACGAGGAGTGGCAACAGATCCTGGCGGCCGAGCCGAGGTATTTCACCGACTACCCAACCTACTATCCTGTATTGAAGTTGCTGAGTCCCCTGATCTGGTTGCTGGGCCGGTTGCACATCCTGCCGGCCCACACGTACGAGAAGTTCTTCAAGACCTAGTGTTT
>CEOQ01066818.1_pt1 | contig 15464 bp, 16 predicted proteins | sample 361351 | NCBI WGS metagenome assembly CEOQ01 (sample SAMEA2619907, study PRJEB7988) | marine metagenome | biome: marine biome (ENVO:00000447); feature: deep chlorophyll maximum layer (ENVO:xxxxxxxx); material: "saline water (ENVO:00002010), including plankton (ENVO:xxxxxxxx)" | depth 60 m | reverse complement strand
AGAATCTTCGTCATCATCCAGATATCCAACAGCGCGTTCCCCTTCAGGGCCGGGATTAAGGGCATTAATGAACATGTTGGCAATACTTGCGGGACCAGATATTTCGATCCCAGGTGATTTGAGTTCTGTGGGAACAGGGTCTACCACCCATTTACCTGTATTTATCTCACTTAGAGGTAGTGATAGAGAAGCAATTCCTTTTGAATGAGCCTCTGTCAGTGTCTGTTGTCGCATAGTCCTTATAGCTTTAATTCGATCTGAGAAATGATCATGTAAAGCAAGGAGATAATTTATAAATTCATCGGTGAATAGTTGGGCTGTCCCATCAATTTTAGGGTATTCGATTCTGACGTTGTTATTTTGCATTTAAAATTTTAGTGATAAACGGTCTTTAAAAGATGTGAATGTCTTTCTCTTAGTTTTATAACTTTTGGAGCTATTATGAATTGGCAATATGGTTGATAGGCGTTATTTGTGAAGTAAGATTGATGAAACGCTTCCCCTCGGTAAAATGTTCCAATTTCATTTATTTCAGTGACAATTGGATTGGGGAATATCTCGTCTTCCTCTAGTTCTTGGACAACTTGAATGGCAATTTGTTCTTGCTCCTTGTCGTGGAAATATATTGCTGATCGATATTGAGTTCCAATATCATTCCCCTGCCTGTTTAGAGTAGTAGGGTCATGGTATGCGAAGAATATTTCTAGAATAGTTTCATAATCAATAACATCAGGGTCGTACTCGATTTGCACAGCTTCTGCGTGACCAGTTTGACCTGAACATACTTCCTCATAGGTGGGATTTTCAGTGTTTCCACCTGTGTATCCCGATATCAAGGTGTGAATCCCTTCTACTAGTTCGAAAACAGCCTCTACGCACCAAAAACAACCTCCAGCCAACGTCGCCGTCTTGTGTTCAGACATCTTATTCTCCTGCTTGCCATCCATTTTGCTAACTTAGTGACGGGCCCCAAATTATACACTGATTCAGCTGTTGGACACTTGCACTTACAAAGTGTTGTCTATACTTGTCTTTCCTGTAAGATTTCGATCTATTTATTCCTTAATATGATGGTAGGGACACGTAAAATAATTAAATTCAATCAACTAACCAGTCAATTATTCGTATCATTACAGGTTCCTAGATATAGGTTGATGTGGTTATCTGATATCGCATTACATTCTGCTGAATTTATGGAAATTTTGATTGTTTCTTGGTTTATTCTGGAAACCACGGATTCACCTTTGATACTGGGGTTGTTTGGCGCCTTAAGATTTTCTGGCACTTTGGGAGCTCCATTTTTTGGGGTTTTTGTTGACCGAATAGGGTGGAAAAAAATATTCCTATCGTCAAGATTAGCCTTTTTAGTTTTCTCGCTAGCAATATTTATTGCTGCTGCAACTGATAATTTGAGTATTCCTCTAATACTGTTCATGACTGTTCTGATAGGCCTATGGAGGTCAATTGACATGATTGTTAGGCAGTCGATTTTGCCGGAAGTTGTTGGATCTCATCGTCTTCAGAATGGTGTTGCTTTAACGAGGACTGGAAGAGATATCACACAAATTTTTGCTCCGGTATTAGCAGGGATTTTGATGGATGCATATGGAATTACTTTGTCGTATTTGGTTATCGTTATTTTGTATGCGATTTCACTCATATTAATCACATTTCTTAGGGATATTTCGAGATATTCAACTGAAAATAGAGATTCTGTCCTACAAAATCTAATGGGTGGATTGAAGTACGTGAAGGCTGAAAACTTTTTGTTGGCATTACTTGTAATTGCATTCATTGTGAATCTAACGGCTTTTCCTTTCAACAATTCTCTCATAGCGGTAGTAGCAATGGATGTCTTTGACACCAGTGCAGCTGGTCTTGGATGGCTTATGGGTGCTTATTCTTTGGGTGCTTTATTGGGTTCGCTTGTTGTTGGATCGTTTGTGTCTTCAAGACCCACTAATAAATTAATGATTGCTGGATCATTTCTATGGCATATTGCTATTTTGTTGATGGCGGGAATCAAGTTGTTTTATGCTTCATTGCCAGTTCTTATGTTTATAGGCATATTCCAATCATTGTCAATGGTCACCATGGCGGTAATGATTTTGCAATATACAGGGTCTCAAATGCGAGGTAGAGTCCTTGGGTTGAGACAATTAGCGGTCTATGGGCTTCCAATTGGGTTGCTATTGTCTGGTTATGTAGCTGATGAGATCGGTGTTATATGGGCGTTGGTTCTCAATGGGACTATGGGAATTGCATTATTAAGCGGCGTTTTATTCAAATGGCCGCAAGTTTTGGCACATGAGTTTAAGTAGTGTTCGGTCGATCGCTCTAATGTAGGAGGTTTTAAATGTCACCTGAAGAGGAAAGAGTAAGAAATTACTTGTTGGGTCAGGGAAAAAAATACCCTTTAAAGACTCTTTGGTTAAGAGTTATACAGGCCCGATTGCAGTTAATCGAGGAAATATCTGCTGTTAACCAAGCTCAGGCAGATTTTAGCTATGACAAAAATGAATGGACGATTTCAGAAATTGTCTATCATGTTGTTCTTAGTACCGACAGGGTTATTAAATTGATGCGAGAATTGTCAAAGGGAATGATGGAGGGAGAATCGGACGTTGAGCCGGCGAGAACAGAATCGGCGTATGGTATTGAAGAATTAAAAGATCTGATTTTGGATGGTGCACATGCCCTCACTGCTATTGCAAGCGAATTGCCAGAATACCCAGACACAAGATTTACTTCAAACCACAGTTTTTTTGGAGATCTCCATGTGGGAGCTTGGTATATGTTTCAAAGAGTTCATGATCTAGATCATCTCAATCAAATTAGAACAGTAAAGAAAGAAGATGGCTATTTAAAAGTGGAATCGTAAGTGAGGTATTTAAATTGAAAATTGCTCTAAATGCCTTTCACGGCGTTCGGTCAGATGTTAATGATTGGAAATCAATAACTGATTTCGCTTTGGCGGTTGAAGATTTAGGTGTTGACTCTATTTGGAGTTCAGAGGCGTGGGGATTCGATGCTTTGACGCCTTTGGCGTTTATTGCAGCTAGAACAAAGTCAATCAAGTTGGGTACCAGCATAGTACAAATTGGAAGCCGAACTCCTGCGAATTTAATAATGACTTCTCTGACACTGCAGTCTATGTCAGCGAATAGATTTATTCTCGGGATTGGAACGAGTGGACCGCAGGTGATGGAGGGATGGCATGGCGTTAAATTTCATAGTCCTGTCACCCGTACCAGAGAGATTATAGAAATTTTTAAAATGGGTACTTCTGGAGACAAGATTAATTATGATGGAGTACATTATTCACTCCCATTATATGGGGGAGAAGGTATTTCGATGCGAACTAGTGCACCCGTGGTGGATGTTCCCTTATATGTAGCTTCTTTGGGTCCATCAAACTTGAAAATGACCGGGGAGCTTGCCGACGGTTGGATAGGCGGGTGCTATATGCCAGAAACTGGGCATGTATTTCTCAATAATATAGCCGAGGGAGCCAAATCATCCGGACGAACTTTGAAAGATCTGGAACTTATAATACCTTTGTCTTTGGAATTTACAGAAAACGTTGATGAAGTAGGAAAGAGCCACGCGAGGGGTTATGGTTTTACTTTTGGAGCGATGGGATCTGTGAAAAACAATTTTTATAAGAATGCTTATGCTAGACAGGGTTATGGCGAAGCCGTTGACTATGTTCAAAGGTTGTGGAAGGAAGGTAGAAGGGAAGAAGCAAGAGATCTCGTGCCAGTAGATATAGCATTGAAGTCAAATCTAATAGGAACACCGGAAATGGTTAAAGAAAGACTTAAATTGTATAAAGATGCTGGGATTACAACTCTAAAAGTTTCGTTGCCAGGGGGTTCTATTGACGAGAAAATTTCTGCTCTAGGTAAACTAATGGATCTAATGAAAGAGGTATAGCATGCTATGCCCTATTGGATTTTATTTAGAGAAATTCTGATATCCACCCGTCGTACTGGTTGGTTGCTGTGTACTTTTTCATAAAGTCGTCATATTTTTCCTCTCCACTTAGTTTTTCAGGGGATTCTCCAGCCCTCAACTTAGCAAGCGCGTCGTAGACAGCCTTCAGCCCAGCCATGTATGGAATATGACCTTGGAGAGCGATTCTCACTCCCATGGTCCCCAAATAGTCCCGATCATTAAGTTCGCTGCTTAAGCTGCCCAGCATAATTGGTATGGAAATAGCATCACGTACCGATTCCAATTGCTTGCGTGTAGATAGACCAGCAAAAAACATGGCATCCACACCGGCTTTTTCGTATTCTTTGGCCCTTAAAATAGCATCCTTTGTTCCTGTGATTTGAAAGGCGCTGGTTCTGCCAGCAACCACTAAATCTGTATCTATTCGTCCTTCCAGAGCGGCTTTCATTTTCCCTATGCCTTCATCAACTGATATCAATTGTGTTTGATTGGACGCATGCTGTTTTGGTAATAAAGTATCCTCAATTGTTAGGGCTCCGACACCGGCGTTTTCAAGTTCTTCCACCGTCCTTTTAACATTCAGAGCATTACCGTATCCATGGTCGGCATCAACCAAAAGTGGCAAGTTAGATCCTCTGCATATTCTCCTTGATTGGTCTGCAAATTCCGTGAGTGTGAGGACAATATAATCAGGAGCCCCAAGAACTACAGCCGATGCTATAGAACCTGCAAACATTCCCATCTCAAATCCTATGGTTTCGGCAATTCTTGCCGACATCGTGTCATATACTGATCCCGGATGAATACATTCTTTTCCAGACAGGATCTTTCTGATTGCCAACCTTTTCCGATTGTTTGACATTTATATGGACTCCAGATGCTATGGTGAGCAGATATATTATCTGAATAAATTTTTGAAATTGTAAACTTAAGACAAATACTCGTGAGATGTATAGTACATGCTTACTTCGGTCATTGTAGATAGATATTAATGGAAATGAAATATGGTGAATCAGAGTGTCAAAAGTAGTTATAGCGGTTTTCGATGGTTTACAACTTTCTCAAATTTCGCCTACCGTCACACCAAATATATATGGTGTAGGACTTAAAGGGTGCATTTTCGAAAATCACCATCCTGTGTTTCCTTCAGTAACGAGGATAAATGCTGCTTCTATGACAACAGGAGTTTATCCTGGGACTCATGGATTGGCTGGAAACACATTTGTTGCTAGAGACTGGGATGAAGGAAGAGTAATCCCTGCCCTTGAATACGAATTGTCTAAAATGCTGGCCGGTGGAACAGATCCTTTGCTTACTGACAGCTTACAGCTAATTATATCGGATTTTGGAAAGGAATATTTTGCTATAGGTGTAGGCACGTCTGGGAACGCATATGTCCATAACTATTCAGCATCATTATCAGGTGGAGGGACTATACATCCTGATTTTTCCATACCAAATCAATTGAACAGGGACTACTTAAAACGATTTGGAGAATGGCCACTCCAAACACTACCGAATACTCTACGCTACAAGCATGCTATGAGGATATTTATTGATTCTATTCTTGAGGAAAAGAATCCTGATGTTGCTTTGATTTGGTCTTCTGAACCTGATAAATCCCAACATGAATATGGTGTAGGACACCCGCTTTCTGATAAAGCACTCAGTGAAGCAGATCAGGAATTTGGCAAACTACTCAATTACATAGAAAGTCGTCCCGACAAAAGTGAAATAGACATAATGATCTTGTCGGATCATGGATATTCCACAGTTATGGGGAAAATTGACGTAAAAAAAGAAATGGAATATGCAGGTTTTAAGGATGATTTGTCTGAGGGTCGTATATTGCTTGCTCCCAACGGAGGAAGCGTATTGATTTATCTGAATAATTTAGAAGAAGCTTTATCAGACAAGTTGGTTTCCTGGATGATGTCACAGGATTGGTGCGGTGCCATACTTGCTACGGAAAAGCTGTCCCATCTGGAAGGAACTTTACCTGCATCTATCATTGGAAATGATGGGATTAGGGGAGCTGACCTGACAATGTCATTCAAATGGAGTGATGAAAAAAATCAGCATGGATATAAGGGTCAAGTTTTTTCAACTGATGGAGACGTTGGAGTAGGTCAGCATGGATCAATGAGTAAGTACGAGATGAATAATTTACTTATTTGTTATGGAGAAAGTTTCAGAGAGAACGAACGTATTCTGTCGCCGACAGGTAACGTAGATATTTTGCCGACTGTATTGAAACTGTTGGACGTTCCCATACCGGAAACCGTTCAAGGTCGGGTATTGAGAGAGGCACTTGTAGAAAATAAAGAAAAAATTGTATCTACCCTGATGACACACACTGCTTCACGGGTTTTAACAAAAGGTCAATACATTCAGCAATTATTAGTATCAAATGTGAATGGGACACTATATTTAGAGCAGGGAAATGCTCTTGAATCTTAATCACTACGTATGGAGTTTTATTAATGTCTAATGGCCGGACTATTACACTGGAAGAATTTATTTGGGATCAGGATGAATCGGATAAAGATGCTAATTTTAAGAAAGAAGTTGCTCTATACACGATGAGTGACCCTATGCCGACGATAGATCGTATCAGTAATAATCTGGACATTCCTGTTGGAGCAGTTGTTAAGTACATCTTAACTAAGTGGGCTGCCTCCGGTAGCGAGTCCCTTCTAGAAGCAGGCCCTGATATGGTAGAAAAAATGTCGGATATTTTTGAAGATGCTGAGAAGTCGGGAACAGAAGATTCTCGACTTCAAGCATATTTTTCTGTAAAAGGCATAGTTTCCTGGTTGAGAGTTCCCTTGGACGATCCTGATTATAGGAACGTAAATAAGGATTAACTGATACCTAGCTCTTGGCGCAGATCTGTAATTGTTTGAGATCTGCTTCGGCTTGGACGCCGTTCCCTTAGTCCAATGGGGAGATTTTCAACTTCTGGGTGAACTTTTATGGCAACGAATACAGGCCCTTCTTCAGACATTATTTTTTCAAGGCTAGTAGATAATTCTTCAAGATCATCGAAATTGTATGTTGCTTTGTATCCGGATCCTTGAGCCATGACAGCATAGTCAATATCTTCAGAGTTTGGTACAGGTTGGCCTCCCGTAGTAGCGTAGCATCCGTTGTCTAAGAGGAAATGCACGAAATTTTTCGGTTGTTTACCCGCTACTGATGCCAAGACTCCTAGATTCATTAAGAGTGCGCCTTCTGTGTCAAAGTGTACGACCTTTTCATCAGGTAAGCCTAGAGCTAGTCCAAAAATTGCGGAAGTAGATTGTCCCATCGCTCCACCCAGGGAAATATCTCTATTTTTGTTGGATGTGAAATCAGACCAATGTTTACCGGAAGTTCCTTGTACTGAAACTATCGAGTTTCCTCTGTATTCTTGAAATGCTTCAAAAACCTTTTTCGCTTCTATCATTTGTTACTCCTAATTATTAAAATATCGCGGCTTATATTCCGTATTTACCTGTTAAAGCCGTGGTATTCGTCTCCAATGAGTACGACAACGGGTCTATTTATTTTTCGAGTTTCTTCGAATGCTTCTGTAATTCTAGGTCCATCTGCGTCGTGCTCAACTAGATAATAATTTAGCCTGAACGCATTTAGAAAAGGTTCTGTGTACACGGCAGCTGAGTCAGGAGTGTTTCCTTTTCGCGTCCATCCCCTATATCCCACAACCATCAGGAGCGGAAACCCAGCATCCAAAGCCATACCCCTTATAGAGTCCCCAGATTCCATCATTCCGGTGTTTTGTATAAGGACGACAGGGACTTTTCCTGCTACATTCAACCCAAGAGCGACGGCCATTGATTCGCCTTCCCTCGATACAGGAACTACGTCAAGCCAATCTTGTTTCTCCATGAGTTCGTATAGATAATTTGTCTCACTGTCAGGAATAGTGATTATGTGTGTCACACCATTTTTCTTAAACTCTTCAATTAGAGTTTCTGGTCTAAGTATCTCAGTCTGTTGTTCTACCATGATTGCACCTTGTGTTGAAATGAATATTCCGTTTTCAGTACCCAGTTGATACGAACGCTCATGCGAATTAATTTATCCGGAGCGAGGGAAGTATATACGACTCGAAAAGATGTGTCCTGTCGTCGAGTATGTAGAGTATTATTTCGGACAAAATGTTTAAATATAAATACAAATAGTTAATCAAGGAAGGGGAACGATGTTTTACGATACCGGGCCTTACAGACTGGAAATGCCAATTCTCAGGGATGATCGAACACATGCTTTGGTCAATATTCTGCCTAGAGAAGGTAAACGTCTGATCGCGAAGGGAGTGCTGGCAATACCTGAGGTCAAGAGGGTACTTGAAAAAGGATGGTTTGTTGTGTCAAGAGGGATAACTCCTTCTTACATTCTTGAAGAGCTAACTGGTGATGATTTTGACAATCCTAACTGCACCGCAGGGATTATAACTGAAGGTCGGATGGCCTCTGTGGTACTAGAGGATCGCTTGGGGCCCTGGGTTTTTAAAGACGGTGTGCTTAACGAAACACCTGCTCCGCAGGCCTTGGATGATTTTGGTGCATACGATGTATCTATTAAAGGGGCTAATGCTCTGGATCTCGAGGGCAACATAGGTGTATTCGCAGCAGACAAGAATGGAGGTACCGTAGGAGGCATATGGCCTGCACTGACTGCACGAGGATCACATTGGATAGCCCCAGTTAGTCTTGAGCGATTGATTCCATCAGTGATTGAAGCTGCAAAACATTGCGGTAACCATCTATGGGACTACACCATGGGACAATCAGCTGGATTTATGCCAGTTGTAAATGCCAAGGTCATAACTGAAATACAAGCTTTGGAACTTTTAACAGGAGTAACCGCAATTCACGTTGGATCTGGTGGGGTTGCGGGTTCAGAAGGTGCTGTGATGTTAGCCCTGGAAGGTGAACACGATGTAGTTTTAAATGCATTTGAACTCATAGAAAGTATAAAAGGTGAGGAGCAATTTGAATCTCCTCGTCTGGTCCCATATGTGAGAGAGCCGGAGACTGCGCCTTCTAAATGAAAAATTTCGGATAGCCATTTTTTTGGGTGAGTGAATACCTTCTTAGGAGACTTACCCTATTTACGCGTTTACATTTCATGAAATATGATTACGTATTATTAATGTTTATTTCTAACAACAATTATTGATACACAGATTTATGTAAAAGTGAGTCTCTGATAATGTCACTCAATGCGATCAGTTAAAAAGCTACCAATTTACACCGCAAAGAACGCGGTTTTCTATGGATGGTGGCTGGTTCTAATCACTCTTTTCCTAAACGCCACAACAGGATCTCCTGTTTTCGGAGGCGTTGGGGTTTGGGTAGATGCATTTGAAAACGAGTTTGGATGGAGCAGAGCTCAATTATCATTAGCTTTTTCTATTGGTCAGTTGGAAGGTAGTGTCGTAGGGCCTTTGGTTGGAATAGTCGTCGATAGGGTTGGTCCCAGAAAGGTTGTCTTGGCCGGTGTCCTAATAATCGGTGTTGGTTTTTTAATTCTAACTCGTACCGAATCGTTGTTGATGTTTTATGTCTCCTACGCAGTGATTATGCTCGGTGCTTCAGGTGGCGGTTGGCTACCCATGATGACGGTATTGAATAATTGGTTTGACAGGAAGAGAACTATGGCCATGGGGATTGGTGGCATAGGATTCTCTCTTGGGAGCTTTTTACTTGTTCCAGCCTTGGCATGGATGGTTGTTCCAGATAATGCAGGTTGGAGATTAACTTCTCTGGGATTGGGATTGTTTTTCATAATTATTGCTTTTCCTATATCTCGTTTGATTCGTAATACTCCAGAAGAATATGGAGATGTTCCAGACGGGATGGTAGAGGACAATCCGATCATTAAATCCACCAATGACTCATCTAATATATCTAAAGAGAGAGATTATTCCATCGTTGAGGTTTTCAAGATACCTGCATTTTGGATTATATCCATTTGTCATGCCTGTTCAACCATGCTTATAGGGACTATGACGGTACATTTGATTCTTGCGCTAAAAGATCAAGGTATATCTGTTCAAGTGGGTGCTCTTATTTGGGGTTCAACTATGGGATTTTCAGGGATTGCTCAGGTATTTGGTGGTTGGATGGGAGATAAGGTGCCAAAAAATGTCGCTCTAGGTTTACTGGGATGTTTGCAATCAGTCGGAGTGATTTTTTCAACGTTTTTGACTTCTGTATATTTAGCTCCTATTTTCATCGTTGTTTATGGAATCGGATTCGGTGCCAGAATTCCGTTGGGTACTGCGATAAGGGGAGAATATTTTGGACGTAAGGCTTTTGGGAAAGTTCTTGGGTTGTCTATGATGCCCATGTCTTTAATGATGATGTTAGGGCCTCTTATCGCCGGGAAAATGTACGATATACAGGGCACTTACGATTATGCTTTTTACATTTTGTCAGGAGTTGCGATTACCGGTAGTTTAGGATTCTTTTTTGCAAAAAAGCCTAATCCTACACTTGAGTAAGTCTTATTTAAATCCGGCAAAGTATTTTATGTAGATTTAATTCAACGTCTTGGATTAGAAGTATTAATTTTCTTCCAAGTATCTCTCAGGGTTACGGTTCTGTTAAATACTGGTAATTCACCAACTGAGTTGTCGGTGTCGCTACAAAAATATCCAAGCCTCTCAAATTGGAATCTTTGCCCTGATGTCGTTCCTTTCAGTGAGGGTTCTAATTTAGCATTAGATATGATCTTCAGAGATTCAGGGTTTAGCACAGACTCTAGATTTGAATCTGCGGAGACTTCCGGATTAGGGTCGGTGCAAAGACGGTCATAAAGTCTTACTTCCCCCTCTATTGCGTGCCCAGCACTCACCCAGTGAATAGTGGCTTTCACCTTTCTGCCGTCTGGTGATGCGCCTCCTTTGGTCTCTGGGTCATATGTACAACGGATTTCTATAGGTTCACCAGTAGACGGGTCATTGATGACCTCAGTACATTTGATGAAATATCCATATCTTAGCCTTACTTCTCTTCCTGGAGATAATCTAAAAAATTTCTTCTCTGGATTTTCCATAAAATCATCACGCTCTATGAAAATTTCCCTTGAAAATGGAATTTCTCTTGAACCAGCTGATTCGTCCTGAGGATTGTTAATCGCAGGAAGCCACTCCTCTGAGTCAACAGGGTAATTTTCTATAACAACCTTGAGAGGATCCAGAACTGCCATTTTTCTTTCTGCTTTATTGTTTAGATCTTCTCTTAGACAATGTTCCAGCAATGCAATATCTGCAACATTTTCTCTACGTGTGGTGCCGACTCTTTTACAAAAATCCCTTATAGATTCAGGAGTGTATCCCAGCCTTCTCATTCCTGAAATGGTCGGCATTCTCGGGTCGTCCCAGCCATCAACGTATTTACCTTCAACTAATCGTAAAAGATTGCGTTTGCTTAATATAGTATGACTTAAAAGTACTTTTCCAAATTCTATTTGTCTTGAAGGAAATACCTTTAGTTCATTTATAAACCATTCATATAATGGCCTGTGGTCTTCGTACTCCATAGTGCAGAGGGAATGTGTAATTTTTTCTATTGAATCGCATAGACCATGTGCAAAATCGTACATAGGATAAATTGGCCATTTGTCCCCTGTTTGATGGTGAGTTGCCGTTATGATCCTGTACATTACGGGATCACGCATGTTCATATTGGGAGATGACATGTCAATCTTCGCTCTTAGAACATGATCACCTTCCAGATATTTTCCTAGCCTCATGTCTGAAAATAAATCAAGATTCTCTTGAACGGTCCTCTCCCGGTGTGGGCTGTTTTTACCAGGTTCTGTGAGGGTACCTCTATATTTTCTGATCTCCTCGGCATCCAGGCTATCTACGTATGCCTTGCCATCTCGGATGAGTTGTAAGGCAAATTCATAAAGCTTTTCGAAATAATCTGAAGCATAGAGTTCTTTTTGACCGTAATCGAATCCTAACCATTTGATGTCATTCTTAGTTGCTTCGACAAACTCCTCATTTTCCTTGGAAGGATTAGTGTCATCGAAACGAAGATTGCAAAAACTGTTTTCGTTTTCTTCAGCTATTCCGAAATTCAAGCATACGGATGTAGCGTGTCCTATGTGAATATATCCGTTAGGCTCTGGTGGGAACCGAGTTGTGATTTGTGTGTGCTTACCAGAACTTATGTCTTCTCTTATGATGGATCTTATGAAATCTTCCGAGGGGGTTTCTGTCTTGTTCATATGCCGTTTGTCAGATTATTTGTTTTAGTCAAGTATTAAATCCACTCTGGTTTGTATGTTCCAAAAGGAGATGGTTCTATATTCCAGGCTCCGGGTGTTTTTGAAAGCATTGCCGCAGGTTTTACATAGGATACTGTGCCAAAGGGCGAATTGGTATATCCCAAGAACTGATCTACATGATTTCTATTGAGGTCTAGATTATTAATATGGTCCATTTTACCTAGACTAATGAGCCAATGAGCTGTTTGAGCCAAAGATACTCTTACCCTCCAACTTCCACCCTCTCTTGCTCTTCTAAGCAAAGCTATCATTGCCCCCATTGCTCCTAAATATCCTGTTGCGTGGTCTAGAGCTTGGCATGGTAGATGGACCATTCCATCGATATTGTTTGCTTGGCCACCTTCGTGACCAATACCACTGACTGTTTGTAGCAAACTGTCGAATCCCCTGCGATTAGCCCATGGGCCTTTGTGGCTGAAAGCACTCAGTTCTACACATATTATTCCGGGATTTAGTTTTGCTAGTGACTCGGGAGAGAATCCTTTCTTGGAGATGCTTCCAGGTCTGTAACCCTGTACAAATACATCTGCCTTAGATGCAAGATTTGTAAGTTGGGTTTTTCCTGCAATGGAATCCAAATCTATATTAACTGGACGCTTACCTCTCGACATATCAATCACTAGACCTTCTAGTAGGTCTAGTTGTGGCCCGTTTACCCAGAGTACGTCCGCGCCGTGTTCTGCTAGTGTTCTTCCTATAACGGGGCCTGCGATTACCTTGGTTAATTCTAAAACCTTGATAGAGTCCAACGGCCGTATTGTTTCAGGGGCAAATTTTACGGGCTCAGAATCTGAAATTTTGTCAATTTCCAACAGTGGGAGTTTTGAAATTTCAATACCTTGTTCGTGTTTCCACCATTCTTCTCTAGTTCGCATTTTTGCAGCAGGGAGGTTCTGGGCCGTTAGAATGTTTTCTGCCTCCTCTGAACTAAGTTTTTTTAGACTGCTAGCAACACTCTCTCTCGATTCTTGACATCCAAGGGCTTTGACTATTCCCGTTCTGTGATTGGGATAATTTGTATGCAGTTGAATCCATCCTGCGTCACCACATTTGTAAAAACCATGTATGTCGTCTGGCGTAGACCGACTTGGATTTCCGTTTACCGTGCTATAGCGTTCACTTCTGAATGACACAGAGGAGTGTGTCATGTCTACCTTGATTGTTTGATCTGTGCCAGTACGGTGTCTCCATATTTCAGCTGCAGCTAATCCCGCAGCAGCAATAGTCGTTTGGGACACTACACCGGTTTTATAGACAGAGGAAAAAATAGGTTCTGATCCGCTCATAGCTACCTTGTTCAGGCAGTCCAGGCTTTCCCCGGTGAGATGCCAAATATTTTCTAGAGCACTTTCTGAATCAGTCTTCTGGTGATGCAACATTATTTTCGGTAAAAATGTTTTCTCTGTACCATTTCAGTTCAGAAATACTTTCTTTTATATCTGCCAGAGCAAGGTGCTCACTTTCTTTACTTGGTATCTTTAAAGTTTTGTACCAGCGTGATGCAAGCTCCTTAATCGTTGAAACATCAATCATTCTGTAATGGAGAAATTTATCCAGGAGGGGCATTTCTCTTCTAATGAATCTCCTATCAGTCCCTATTGAGTTGCCGCATATTGGTGATTTTTCTTCCTCTACCCAATTTTTCAAGAACTCTACTGTCAAAGAATCGGCTTGATCGATTGTTGTTGAAGATTCTCGGACTCTTTTTAATAGCCCTGACTTGGTATGTTGTTCAAGAGACCATTCGTTAATGTCTTCGATCTCCTGAGTTGAACGTTTTATTGCAATAACAGGTCCAGTCGCTATTTCATTTAAGTCAGAATCTGTAACCAGCGAAGCTACTTCGATTATCACATGATGATCTTCCAGTCCTGTCATTTCGAGGTCAATCCAGACTAGATTTGTTTTCTTGTCATTACTCACTTGATTCACCTGTAAATACTCATCAATGGTGTTATCGTAAACATATACTATGAAACATTCTATTAAAAACGATACATCCAAAACTATAAACCCATTTTCTTACTGGGTTTTAGAGGGCGAATTATCTGCTGGGGAATATCCAGGTAATCAATTTTCATTTAGGCCTTCTGTAACAATCGCAACAATAGTTCACCAAATAAATGCATTTAGAAAAAATGGATTTAGGTCATTAAATACCAGTTCAAGAAAGATTGGTAACCTTTTGGATGCAGGAGTGCACACTTTCGTAGACCTCACAGAAGATGGAGAGAGGCCCGCTTATATGGAACATCTTCATAAGGAGAGAAGGCGAAGATCAAAAAGAACCGACTACTTTAGGTTTCCAATAACTGATAGAAATGTCCCGGACAAGTCTACAATGACCGATATATTGGACTTAATCGATTCTGAGATTGATGAGGGAAAAACTGTCTATGTACATTGTTTCAGGGGTTTAGGTAGAACCGGCATTGTTATTGGATGCTATTTGGTGCGAAAGGGAATGACTGGTGAAGAGGCTATTTCACATATAAAAAACTTGAGAACAGGTCTCGCAGGAGGATTCAGAACGTCACCTGAAAATAAACTCCAAGAGAATTTTATTTTAGAATGGAAGGATCAGGATTGATATTTTCCTTATGACTTATGGTCGACTTAGATCAATTTCAATTCTATTGTGAAAGTCCTTCAACAACTTTGGCGTTGGGTATTTTAAGCAGTTCTTGAGGATTTATCTTTAACTTAGCAGATCTGCTACCACCCCCGACTATCAAATTTTCAAGTCCCATAACTTTGGCATCTATATATATTGGTATGTAGTCTGGCAACATATAAGGTGTGACTCCTCCAATCATCATGCCTGTCACTTTCTGGGTATCTTCAGCATTAGCAAAGGATAGCCTAGACACTTCTAGTAAGCTTTTCACTTTTTTGTTCACATCAAGCCTATCTGTAGCTAGGACTATGCAAGCAGCGTATTTTTTTTCACCTCTTTTTGATGCGACCAGAATCGTATTTCCAGATTCATTCATCTCAAACCCGTATTTTTCACAGAATTCGAATGTGTCCGCAAAATTCGGATCTACCTCGATCCATTCGTATTTAACTTTAAGATCATCAAGAGTTTGTCTAAGGTTATTTTCGATATCGTTTGAGAGTGTCATGATTTATTTTTCCCCTGGAATGTATGAATTTTGTCCCTATATTTTGAAGTGCTAAGAGGGATTAAAATCGGG
>CEOQ01017778.1_pt1 | contig 15528 bp, 16 predicted proteins | sample 361351 | NCBI WGS metagenome assembly CEOQ01 (sample SAMEA2619907, study PRJEB7988) | marine metagenome | biome: marine biome (ENVO:00000447); feature: deep chlorophyll maximum layer (ENVO:xxxxxxxx); material: "saline water (ENVO:00002010), including plankton (ENVO:xxxxxxxx)" | depth 60 m | reverse complement strand
GCTATGCCCGCAAGGTCTACGTTGCCTCCCCCAGGTACAGGCTGTCCTCCAGTGGTAAAATAAATCCCATCTTGAAAAACAAAATGGAAAAAATTTTCAGGTTTTTGACCAGCAATTGTGATTAAACTTCCTAAATTCATTAAAATAGAACCGTCGCCATCTAAAACCCAGACCTTTTCGCTAGGCTTCGATAATGCTACCCCTAATCCTAATGATGAAGCTTTACCCATCGCACCAAAAACCGGTAAATCCTTTTTGGGATTATCTGATACAAGTTCCCAGTAACGATTAGGTGTCATAGTTCCAACGACAATTTCATCCTTACGCTTAATATTTAATGCTTTAATCACGTCGAATGCAGGTATCATATTTTTACCTTCAAAATAGTTTGTCTAATTTGGCCCATTGTATCTTATATCTTGAGGCAATTCATCGGTTATGCCACAGGTCATTAACAGTCTTTGAACTAAAAACTCCACAACATCATCCAAACTGTTTGGCTTCAGGTAGAAAGCTGGTTGCGGTGGCATTATATTAGCACCCATGTTAGCAAGCTTTGACAGGTTTTCTAAATGTAATTGGCTAAGTGGAGTTTCTCTAGGAACTATCGTTATTGGCCGCCTTTCCTTAAAGCAAACATCAGCAGTTCTACGCAGTAAATTATCCGCTAATCCTGTAGCTAAAGCAGCAACTGTGGCCATCGAACATGGCACAATAACCATCCCTCTTATCGGATAAGTCCCACTTGCCATTGGCGCTTGGATATCGCCGATATGATAATTTTTCACTTTACCAGTTTGAATCTTCCTTTCTAAAAACTCTCCAAAAGATTCATCCATTTCTTGCTTCCAAACAATCCTCGAGGCATGGGAAACGATTAGTGCAACGTGAATATCCCGTTCTATTAAAGCATCTACTAGCTTAGACGCTATTATAGAACCGCTTGCTCCCGATATTCCAACTACTAATGGCTTTTCAATGGTTGTTTCGTTATTCAAATAGCCTCCTAACATTCAAGTCACTATTAAACTTCCCAATATAGAAAAGAAAACTGAGAAAGACACAATAGGATTCAATCGGAAAAATTTCTGACTTCCAACAATAACACCATGATAACTGATATACCTATGTTTATAAAACAAAATACATCCTACAATAATCGGACCAATATAATAAACCAAACTTAAATCTGCGACAGCGCCTAACAAAATCAGTATTAGTACTGATATTAAATCCAATAACTTTGTTGCTTTTACTGATGTTGCGATTCCAAACCTAGACGAAAATGAGTGTAATTTGTTTACCGAATAAAAATCCACATCTTGAATATGATACAGAATATCAAACGAAGTTGCCCACAAAGCAACCCCAAGTGATAAAATGATTGGTTCAACCCCTAAAGATCCATTTACTCCTATCCAGGCTCCGCTAGGAGCGATTGCTAAAACCCCTCCCAAGAAAAAACTACTAAGCCAAGTAAATCGTTTTGTGTACGAATAAATCAACATATATGCAGCTACTATAGGGGATAAATAAAAAGCCATGTCATTCAACATAAAAGCGGAATATAGAAATATCACCAAGGCAAGAAATCCTATCAACAATATACTAAGCACATTAACTCTTCCTGAAGGCAAATCTCTGTCCTTAGTCCTTGGATTCATCGAGTCGATGTGCTTATCAACAACTCTATTCATTAGCATTCCAAATGTTCTCGCACCCACCATAGCTAGGGTTATCCAAATTATTTTGACTAAACTGAATTCTTCGGCAGATTTATACGCCAAAAGCAGCCCGCAATAGGCAAATGGGAGCGCAAACAAAGTTTCATTTAATTTTAATAATCTTAAAAATATTAACATTCAATATGAAAATCTATATATCGTTATGCTCAAATCCTGTAATTAGTCCATTTCTTATCAACTAATTTTTTTATCTCATCGGTCATCATGATCTCATCTGGCCAATCCCTATTGAACCCATCCAATTCACCTTTTGAAGTTGCATCTATTCCCATTTTTCCACCATATTTTGGAACTTCCGAAGCATGATCCAAATCATCAGTTGGACCTTTAACAATCACTAAATCTCTACCAGGGTCAACATTAGTACCAATTCTCCATGCAACTTCAGAAATATCTTCTACGTCTACATAATGGTCAACAACAATAATTATTTTCGTTAAAGACATTAATCCTAAACCCCATAACCCATACATCACTTTTCTCACATGTCCCGGGTATTCTTTTTTCATAGATACAATCACAAAGTTATGAAACAAACCCTCGGCAGGCATGTTAACATCAATTATTTCAGGTAACGTTAACTGCAAAGCGGGCAACATTAACTTGGAACTAGCTTTGCCCATAAAATAATCTTCTGAGGGTGGCTTTCCTACTACGACTGCAGGATAAATCGGATTGGTCTTACGTGTTAATGCAGTTAAGTGAAATACAGGATATTTTGCTGGCTCAGAATAAAAACCTGTATGGTCTCCAAATGGGCCTTCAATCCTTTCTTCTCCAACATCAATATATCCTTCTAAAACGAATTCAGAGTTAGCAGGTACCTCCAAATCTACTGTTTTACATTTAACAAGTTCAACAGAACTTCCTTTTAAAATTCCCGCCACTAAAAGTTCATCCATGTCAGGTGGTAAAGGTAAAGAACCAGACCAAATAGTTACAGGATCACCTCCAATTGCAACTGCAACCTCCAGCTTAGAGTTCCCAAAATCTTTAGCTTTACGGTAATGGGAAGTCCCAACCTTATGTGTCTGCCAATGCATACCGGTTGTTCTTTCATCATATACCTGCATACGATAGGTACCAACATTTCTTTGACCAGTATTCAAATTTCGAGTAATGACCAAGGGCAACGTTATAAATTTACCTGCGTCACCAGGCCAGCATTTCAAGATTGGTAACTCGAACAAATTAATTTCATCACCTTTTAAGACAATATCTTGACAAGGAGCATTTTTCAAAATCTTAGGTGAACTTTTACTAAGATTGATTAATTCGTTCAAAATTTTCAGTTTTTCCATTAATGACTTTGGAGGGTTCTTGGGTAAATTTATTAATTTGTTTGAAATATCAGATAAATCATTAAGACTATCTATACCTAATGCCCAAGCCATTCTAGCTTCACTACCGAATAAATTGATTAAAACAGGTATTTTTTGACCATCAACATTTTCAAAAAGCAAAGCTGGACCCTTACTTTTTATGGTCCGATCAGCAATTTCAGTAATCTCAAATTCTGAACTTACCGGAGTCGAGATTCGAACTAATTCATTTTTCTCTTCAAGAAAATTTATGAAATCTGATAAATCCTTAAACATCTCCTACTCCAAATCAATTTTGCGATCTAATTTCCGTAGATGAAATATCATTTCTGAACCTTTTTTCATCAATCATTGTAAACATATCTTGATAACCACTAGGCACATCAATATCGTTAGCATTTCTAAAAGCACCAAATTCGTCCAATCTTCCCACAACTAAAAACCTGCAATGATTTTCCTTAATAATATCCAACGCTGTCAACATTGATTCAAAATTATTATCGTAATATTTAGTATCAAGTATCCTAACTGCTGTATCCCATCCTACAACAAATGAGCATCCCTTGAAATGAATAGATTTTTCGGCAAAAGTTTTAGACTTGGATATTATTATTGTACCCACTCCCATAAATTGAGATATCCGATTAATCACCTCTTCTTTATTCATATTGTCTTTATCTACATTGAAAATAGAAATCTCGAAATCTACTCTCGATTTTTTCATTCTCTTTATAAATTCCGCCAATTGCTTATGGCCTGAATGCAAAGGATTAAATGATCCGGGAATTATATATGTGAAAGAATCTGAAAAATCTAATAAATGTCCATCTTTGTTTATTGCCACAAACGGTTTATCTGTTTCAAAAAACTGCTCAACTGCACCATAAAATTTATTTTTTTTCCTTTCCACCTTATCTCCAGAAGTTAAATCTTTAAGTAAAGTTTGGTCTTCGCTGTTAAAACAAAACCGATTTATTTGATCCAATATGAACCTGCTTACTAAATCCTCTTCCTCAATTCGAGTCCTAATACCTTTATTAAGTTTAAGATATCCATTAATCATCTCGTTTCTGCTTCTTATAGAAACATACACCCTGTGCTCACCTTTTTTCGGTTTTTCTGATGTAAGCGCTGAAGTACACCCAACTCCTATTATTTTTTCTTCTGGAGCTAACAGCTTGTTAGCTCTTTTATACGCAATGTTGGCAAATTCATTTGCAACCACCTCATTAACGTACCCATTGGGTGTACACCCAAGCATTTCATCAATAACACTATATGAATATGGAAAATCCAACTGAAGCAGGGTTTTAGATGAACCTGCCTTTGTTAAAAACCAATGTGCAAAACTTGATCCAGATCCAGCAAATACACCGTTTATTTTAACTGCATCTTCATTTATCTTATTTACGATTTTTTCAATTATTTGATTCAATGGTTTAAAATTAGACAATATATATTTTCAATGCATATATAATTGATAAATAGTTTATTAATTTATATTGTAATTCCAAACTTCTAATATTGTAACAAAGGAAATCATATATAAATTCATTTCATGAACAAAAAATGGGAACCAAATAAAGGCGATCGGGTCATAAGACACCCTAGAGAAGAAGAACTCCAAACGGTACGAATATCAAGTACCGATAGAAGATCTCAACCCAAAATATTCGGTTCCCCAATGATGCTGATGTACATATTTTTGGGTTTGATAATGATAGGCACAATTCTTTTATCAATGCCATTTACTACCACTTCCGGAAATTTCACACCTCTGGTTGATGCATTATTCACGGCAACTTCTGCAGCAACAGTTACTGGCTTAACTAGTGTATCAACTTCGACACACTGGTCCGCTACTGGACAAGTTATAATTTTAATGCTGATATTCATAGGTGGACTAGGGATAATGACCGTAACTGGATTCCTTCTTATTCTATTTGGCCACCGCGTTTCACTATCTCAACAAGTTCTAATAAAAGACAGTTTTCAAATCAATCAACTGGGAGGATTAGCAAAAATCACTCTGCTAATGGTTGGGTTTGCAGTATTGGTGCAATCAATAGGTTTCTTCGTTTTGTTAATGCGATTAATTAACGTATATCCATTCGGACAAGCTGTTTGGCAATCTATGTTCCACTCAATATCAGCCTTCAACAATGCTGGTTTCGTGATATTCCCGGACAGTGAAAGCCTATCTTATTTTCAAAATGACTATTTAATTTTGTTAATAATTGGAACTTTAATATTTGTAGGCTCGATTGGATACTGGACAATATTAGATGTAGGAACTAACTTTTCGTTTTCTAAGTTACACCTAAATACTAAACTTGTACTAATCACTACAGTTTCTTTGGTTTTTGTTGGGGCTCTATTTTTCTTGTTTTCAGAATCGAATAATCCCAAAACAATCAAAGATCTACCAATAATACAACAAATATACATATCAATTTTTGAATCAATAAGTGGCAGGACCTCAGGATTTTCAACAATACAATTTGCAGAAACAAACCAACATACAAAATTTTTTTTCACAGGGTTGATGCTTATTGGAGGTTCAGCTGCATCAGTTGCCGGTGGCATAAAAGTCAATACTCTCGCTATCATTGCTATTTCAGTCTTCTCTACAATAAGATGCAAAGCATATGCTAGTGCATTTGGACGTGAAATCCCCAAAAGTCAAATACGATTATCAATATCAATAGGTATCTTGGCTATATCTTGTGCATTTATCACAAGTATCGTTTTGTCAATCACGGAAAATAACCAATCTTTTATTAACGTGTGGTTTGAAACAATTTCAGCATTAGGCACCGTAGGATTAACCACCGGATTATCTGAACAAGCAAGTTCTCTAAGCAAACTAATACTTTCAACATTAATGTTTATAGGAAGAATCGCGCCGATGACACTCGCGCTAATCATTACCCAAAATCTTCAGAAACCGTCTTATAAGTTTGCGGAAGAAGAATTAATATTAGGTTAAAACATATAGGTTCTGTATAATTCTATATATATCTTTTATGTAACATAACCTATCGAATAACAACTAAATCAATTAGTAGCCTAAGAATGTAAAAATAGAGGGAAAATATGGCACAAAAAAGCAATGTTGCAGTTATTGGTTTGGGAAGGTTTGGTTCAAGTATAGCCAGATCTCTTTACAATATAGGTCATGATGTCTTAGCCATTGACATGGATGAATCTAAAGTCCATGACATAATGGGACAAGTCACTCATTCGGTTGCAGGCGATGGTACCAACGAAGGGGTATTAAGAGAACTAGGGGTAGAAGATTACGATGCCGCTGTAGTAGCCATAGGATCCGACTTGGTTGCAAGCGTTATGGCTTGCGTTATATTAAAGACGATCGGCATAACAAACGTAGTTGCTAGAGCTCATGATGAAACTCATGGTAATGCATTAGAAAGGCTAGGAGTAAATAGGATAGTGCACGTAGAAACTGAGATGGGAAACAGGGTTGCTCACAGTTTATTCACACCTGAAGTAGAACAATACGTTGGTCTTACTAATGATTTCGGGGTAAACGTAATTCGAGTGCCTATAGAATGGGTAGAAAAACCATTGAAAGAAATAGGGTTTTCTGGACCAAGAGGAAAACAATCTGCAGTGCTTGCGTTAAAAAGGGGAAAAGATGTTTTTCTATCTCCAGACACCGATGACCACTTAAAATCTGGAGATGTTATAGTAGTTGCTGGGAAGGATGATCAATTAAGGGAAACTCTTAAAAATGACCTCTCAGACAAGTAATTTAAATATATTCAAATGAACCTCTTTCCATTTAAATTCTCCAAACCTACCAATAACAATAAATTATTCAAGTCGGTACTAGTAGCTTTATGCGGAGAAGCATCAGATAAAGGTGCCATTGAACTAGCTTACAACATTACAGAAAATGAGAATGATTCCGTAAATCTAGTCAATATTGTTGAAATAAAAAGATCCTTTCCTATTGATATAGAAATTGAGAGTCTTACTTTTGAAGCCGAATCAATATTAAAAAATGGTGAATCGTTTGCACAGTCTCTAAACTATAATGCTGAAGCGGAATTATTGCAATCTAGACATGTGGGATTAGGTATATTGCACGAAGCGGCAGACAAAAATGTAGAGGCCATCATATTATGTTTACCCCATAAAACCAAATATGGTCATTTTGATTTAGGTCAGGTTTTACCTTATTTATTAGAGAATGCCCATTGTAACGTGATAATTTGGAAAAACACCGATAAAAAAGAAATGTACTCTTATATTCAATGAATAAAGATGAAAAAAATATAGAATCTTCCAGAGAAGTAACGATAATCGGTTACGGAGAATCGGGTTACGAGTTAGTAAATTCAATTAATAACTTAGGGTTAAAAATAACTATAATGGACATAAACCCAGAAGTTTTCTCAAAATTACCTGACGTAAACATTAAAAATGGTGACATAGTACCAATAATCGGGGATGGAATGTCTATAAATGATTTATCTAATCTGTCCAAAGATTCATCGGTGGTAATAGTACTTACAGGCAATGATTCAGCAAATCTCTTTATTGGACAATTAGCGAAGCAACTATTTAGTGCATCAAAAATTATCTGTAAGATTAACAACGAAAAACTGAGATTGCTTGGAGATAGTCAAAACATAGTAGCGTATAGTCCGATCACTCTATTTAATGAAAAAATTCTTTCCATAATTTGAGGTTTTAAGCAAATGCATATTGTGATAATTGGAGGAGGGAAAATTGGAATTTCGATAGCCGAATGGCTATTGGCGGCTGGTAATGAAGTCGCAATAATAGACACGGATCCTCAAAGGTGTAAATACATAGACAATAATATTGGCATGGTATCTGTCCTCGGAGATGGCACTAATTGGGATTCTCTCACTAACGCTGGCATAACACGTTGCGATACAATTATTGCCACTACTCCACATGATTACGTCAACCTAATAGCATGTCAATTAGCTATTGATTATTCCAAAGAACTTGATAATGCCATAACAACTATAGCTGTATTAAATCAATCTGACAAAATAGAACTTTTTAACTTGTTGGGAATAAACACAATAATCAACATAAATGAAACTCTTCTTAAAGAACTAATGGAATCATTTTCTGTACCAGGACTAAAACATCTAATGCCTATACCGGAACAAACAGATAAATCTATAATATCCATAAGAATACCAAGAGAAGTTGGACTACACGGAGTAAGATTAGGTGACACAAACTTATTGAACCACATAGAGGCCTATTTGGTAATCACGACTGATGGTTCTACTTCTCATCCGACTGAGGAAACGATGATTAAGCCAGGAGATCAAATCGTAGCCGTAACGACTGCAGATATAGAAGATCAAATAAGAGAAATGTTGGTGTCAGGCCCATATGAAACCCAAGTCTAAAACTCTGGCGTACTTAGGTCCAGAAGGAACACATACAGAGCAAGCATGTATTGCTTACAATTCATCTGCTATCAGGATACCTTTCCCGTCAATAAGAGACGCTGTAAATTCAATAGTAACAGGGGAAGCTGAAGAATGTATGGCTCCAATAGAGAATAGTCTTGCTGGGTCGGTAAACGAAACATTGGACGTTCTAATATTTCATAAAAATATTAAAATCAAATACGAGTTGATAATACCAATAAATCATTATTTGATTACGAAAGCTCAAGTAGCATTTAATGACATCAAGTATATATATTCACATCCACAAGCTATTGCACAATGTAAAACATTTATTTCAGAGAACTTACCAAATGCAAAAATCACGGCAACTATGAGTACTGCTTTGGCAGTCAAACAAATGCTTGACACATCAAAAAACGAAAGTGCAGCAATAGGCACCAAGAGATCATCAATACTTAATAATGCGGTTACAATCGGTGAAAATATCCAAGACAACAAATCCAACTCTACTCGTTTTGCCATACTATCGAACAAAGACAGTAAATCAACTGGAGATGATAAAACGTCTATATGCTTTGAGCTAAAATCTGACCGACCTGGAATCCTTTATGAATCTTTAGGAGAATTCGCTTCAAGAGATATAAATTTGAGTAAAATCGAATCCCGACCAACAGGAGAATCCCTCGGGAGATACATGTTTCTTATAGATTTACTAGGCCATAGAGATGAACCTAAAGTTCAACTAGCGCTTTCTGCTCTTAAAAAATCGTCTTCGATGTTTAGGTTATTTGGTTCTTATCCTAGATTTAAAATCAATGAAGATAAAACTTGATCTTCTAAGGCTTTGGCAAACCAAATTCTTCTTCAAAATCGTCATCTAACTCTATAGCATCTTCAGACCTTCCTGATGATTGTCTGCGATTACTAATAACTTCATCTATTTTCGGTCCAATTTTGTCTTTAATTTCATCTACTGCTGGAGCAAGTCTATCCCTTGCTGCAGTACCTATATCTTCCATTTTAGATCTAATAATATCTGATTGATTTCTAAGTTCATTTCTGGTTTCTTGACCTGGCTTAGGCGCAAGCAATAAACCAAAAGCAGCTCCTACTATCCCACCAAATAAAAATCCCGTAATAAAACCACCACCACTGTCAGCCATTATACCCTCCTTAATCTATCAATCTTTATTTCGTTTACCAAAAATGCCAGCAACAAAAGAAATTACTTTACCAAAATTATACGCCATTTGCTTCCCATCAGATAAATCATTTAGCTTAGCAGTTAGTTTATCCAAAGATTCAAACACAGACAATAATCTTCTATTCAAACGTAACAATACAATTAGCACAAATACCAATACACAAACTAATATTATATCTCTAATAATACCTATTATTTGTGCTACTTCAGCCATAACAATATATCTGTTAATAATTACCTATTTATTATGAATTTGGACTTATCTACCTTTCATCTTGGCTGCACTAAAATTCGAACAGACCCATTATTTTCCTTACGTTGCGATATTACTTTATGGCCACCTTTTTGTGCCCAAACAATTACGTCATAAGTGTTAAGAACATCTGGCATAACAACCTCTACAAATGAAAGCGTATCTCTTTCGACTTGTTCAGACAGTTCTAAAATTATACTTGCACAACTCTTACCAGTACCATCAATTACAATCCATTCATCACCATTTATACTGTTAGCAGAATCATCTAAATCTCTTACGGCTATTTCTCCTGACTCGCGTAAATTGAGTTCTTTACGAAAATTAGCAACTGCTTCCCAATAAACAGAATTGTCTCTCTCTCCTTTTGAACAAACAGCTCCTCTAACACCCACTATATCAGGATTAATCCTAGCTAATTCATCTAAATTATCAAGACGAAGATGTCCGGATAACGCTGTGCTTATTCCCATTGATTTACCTTGATAAACAAAATTTGTCAAAACCTCTTCAGACATAAAGTCAAATAAATTCCTTCCATCTTTTGTTAGAGTATCTATCAAAAAACCATCGCATCCACCATCTTTAGCTAAATCTACCATTTTATTTGGATCTAATCCATCATAAAGTTCATTATCGGCAAAAAGTGAACCAATCAATTTAGTTTCTGTACCATTCAATGCTTCTTTACTAGCCAATAAAATATCAACAGCCATTTGGTATTCAGTTTTCATAAAACCTACTTTCACTGACGTCGCATTAAGTAATCCAGCACTATATACAGCCATTGCAACGGTACCAACTTGATTAGGTACAACTCCTAGAGTTACGCTTGCATGAGTTTCTTGGGGTACATAATCCCTAACCTCTTTCACTAACCAAGGATGAGCAGAACCCACCAAAGCTTCCTGAAGATTTTTGACATCGACTATGTCTGCATTTCCCTTAAGAGCTTGTTTCGCCTCTTCCATATTTTGAACACTAACCATTAGTAACATTAGACTTTATCCTTAACATTAATCATAATTTCTTTTCTCGCATTAGATATATCAATTTCCAATTGGTTTTTTTCTTCATCATTTAAGTCAAAAAGTGGCAATCTAGGTGGACCACCTGCCATACCCATAAGTTCTCCCCAATATTTACATAATGAAACAGGTAAAACTCCGTTGTTTTTTTGTACTGTTTTCATCCACCATTTATCAGAGACGCCTTTAATCGGTTTTATATATTTTTCATAGAACTCTTCGTTCAAATCACCTTTCACTGCATTATTAACAAAATCCACATAGTAATTATTTTCTTTCGTATCGAATCTCCAATCAGATGTATTTGCAAACATTACTTGCTGTTCAAAACCCATCTCTTTCCCTTTGAAAAAAATCCATTCATCTGGAGTACTAATTACTACCTTATCTCCAATTAACAAATGGGTGTTTATTGAAAGTTCTCTATCGAAACTAGCCTCCTTAACGCCAACAACATTCTGGATTTCAGAAACTTTACTTAACCATTCAGGTTGCAAAACTATCCCGAACTGTGGAGAATTGTAGAACATTATAGCCAAATCTGTATTTTCAGCTAACTTTGAGACAAACTCAAACACTTGGCTTGGACTTTTAGCTACAATATATGGTGATGTAACAATCAATAAATCAAATCCTGTATTTTGAGCTTTTTCTGCAAGGTTCAACATATCTTGAACACTTGAATGCGTTACATGAGCTGCTACATGCAGTTTATCTCCTGCATGTTCGGCCACTAGGTCATAAATTTTCATTCTTTCTTCTAGTGTTAAGCTCCAAAATTCACCCATCCCCCAAGTGCAGCCTAAACCCGAAACACCTAGGTCTGATATATGACTTATATTGGATATTAATCCATCAACGTCTAGAGATCCATCGGGGGTAAATGGAGTTACTAAAGTAGACCATTGGCCTTTTAAATATGATTTAGCCCAATCTTTAGATTCATTTTTCTTGTAATCAACCATTTAGTTTATCGATTTATCCTGGTAGTTTTACTTTAGATTTATTAAAGGTCCATCAGATTCATCTTATATACGGAAAATACAAGTGTCAACTTCGATAATTAAGTAGTAATGCTAGCAGCCGTGACAGCAGATTGAAAAAGATAAACTTCAGTTGATATCAGAGTACAATCTCTCTTCATATCCTATTACCAATTTGCTTAAATCAAAATTATCTTTATGTTGTAATTTAGGATCACGAATCAGAAGTTTTGACGCTGCTTCACGTGCCTGATGCAAAATTTCAAAATCACTAATTTGTGCGACTTTAAAATTTGGTAACCCACTCTGCCTAGTTCCCAGATAATCACCTGGACCACGTAATTTCAAATCTTCTTCAGCTAGTTCAAATCCATCATTACTACCTTCTAATAACTTTAATCTAAATTGAGCATTTTCACTCGGGGCATCAGCAATTAAAATACAATAGCTTTGAAACTGACCCCTCCCAACCCTACCTCTTATTTGGTGCAATTGAGCTAATCCAAACCGATCCGCTCCATCTATTATCATCACACTTGCATTAGGGATATCAATTCCTACTTCAATCACTGGAGTACATACCAAAATATCAATGTCATGATTTTGGAATTGAATCATTACTTCATCTTTTTCAATTAACTTCATCCTGCCATGCAATAATCCCACATTGAATTCAGGATAAATGTCTGATACAAGCTTTTCATACTCTTCAGTAGCAGCTTTGGTTTGCAACACTTCAGATTCTTCAATGAGCGGGCATAAAACAAAAGCTTGCCTACCCTTTTGTACTTGTTGCCTAGTAAATTCATATGCTTTAAACCTGTCTTCATCGTTTATGAAGCGAGTTTTAATTTCCTTTCTACCTTGTGGTAATTCATTCAATATCGATATATCCAAATCTCCATACACAGTCAAATTCAAAGACCGAGGGATAGGAGTCGCTGACATAGCCAACATGTGAGGATTATCACTTTTCTTTCGAAGAATTGACCTTTGTTCCACTCCGAATCTATGTTGTTCATCGACAACAGCTAAGCCCATATTGGGAATATTGACATCATCCTGAATTAAAGCATGGGTACCAACTATTATATTGATTTCTTTTTGATTCAATTTTTCAACAATAATCTTTTTAGCGGATTGCTTCATACTTCCAATCAATATCCCCATCGTTATAGTTTTGTCAAAATCCGGCAACTTCAAAACAATATAATTTTCTTCTCTTTCGATAATGTGACCAGATGACAATAATCTCGATAAAGTAGCATAATGTTGTTGCGCCAATATTTCAGTTGGTGCCATCAATGCTACTTGATATCCATCAAAAACTAATGCAAGCATAGCAACGAGCGCTACAACTGTTTTGCCACTACCTACATCTCCTTGCAACAATCTATTCATTACTACCTGACTATTTAAATCATGGAGAATTTCCTCAATCACCAAATTTTGTGAATCCGTTAGTTTGAAGGGAAGCAAATCAATAAAGCCATTTATTTTGTTTAAATCTATATTAAGATCTAAAAAATGATTTTCTGTCTTTAAAGACAATTTCCTCATTAAAACAGCTAATTGAAGAACAAAAAACTCATCGAAAGCCAATCTTCTTCTCGCTTCGTTATACTGCAATATAGAATCTGGGTAATGTATGTTTTTTATAGCACTAGAAAGGTTCATAAATTTCAATTCTTTTTTCAAGTGATTTGGCAAATGATCATTGACTTCATCCGCCATAGAATCAACTGCCTTTTTCACAACAGTTCTAATACGTCTCTGCGTTATACCTTCAGTTATTGGGTATACAGGCACCAACCCACTTGTATGAACCAAAGAGTCAGCCGATTCATTAACCAATTCGTATTCAGGAGATTGAAAGGTTATTCTTCCAGCAAACAAACTTGTCTTACCGCTTATAACCAATTTAGTGCCAGGCTTAAATGCACTTAGCAAATATGGTTTCTTATATCCATGCCTAAACCAATTACATGAAACATTACCGCTGTCATCACCAACAATTACCTTTATAGACCATAACCTTGGCCTAATCTTTTTCACACTTCCTTCCCAAACATTCGCCATGATAGTTTGATCTTGTCCATCTTGTAAATCTGATACTTTACGGATATCCCCAAAGTCATTGTGGCGATTAGGGACAAAATACAATAAATCGTTAATATTATTTATATTTAGTTTAGCTAATTCAGATTCTGAAATATTTCTTCTAGTCATACCTTCGATCTGGTACACACTATCAGTCAGTTTAGTCGATTTTTTTTGAATCTTATTGGCTTTATTGTTAAGGCTTTTGGAATTTGTTTTGTTCAAATGTTGCCCAACGTTGGCTTCCGAAATTTTTTTCAAAATACTAGAAATCCATAATTTACGCTTTGGTTTTGAAAGCTTTGAATAACAAGGCAACTCACCTAATCCCGATGAAAGTTCTATCTTCCATCTATCAATAAATGCATCTACCCCGCCTATAACTACGCTATCATCAAACCCAGAATCTAATTCCTGTTCAAGTATATTCTTAAATGTATTTAACTTAGTCGATTGGAAAGTTCCTTGTTCACACATTGCCAAGTAGAAACATCCTTTAAATAAAAGCTAATACTCTATCCAAAATTTCCGAATATTATTCCTTTATAACTGCTACAGCAATAGCCTTTGGCCCAGCATAAGTACCAACTGTAGGACCTATACGAGAAACCACCAATCTATCAGCTTCAACAATGCCAGATAATCTGTCAATCATATCATCTGATATGTTCTTATCTGTACTATAAAACACAGACATATCTGTAACAGGAGTAAATCCTTTAATAGCTTCTTCCAGACTATTCATAGCTTTTGTAAATGTTCTTGCTTTACCAAAAGTATCTACAACACCATCTGCAACGGTCAAAATAGGTTTCACACTTAGAATCGATCCAATTAGTGCACTAGCTTTTCCAATCCTACCACCTTTTGCAAGATACTCCAGAGTGTCAAGCACAACGAGAACCTCAGACTTGCGGGAACACTCATCTATTTCTTTCACAACTTGTTCTAGAGTTCCACCTTCTTTTGCTAGTTTAGCTGCTCTTATCACAATTAACCCCAAAGCCATGCTAACAGTGGCACTATCTACGATTTCAATTGGCTTAGTTGTATTCAATTCACTTTTGGCCTGTATCGCTGAGTTATAAGTACCACTCAATTTTGAGGTTACATGTATAGAAACTATAGCATCTGATTTATCTAAAAATTTATTGTATACATCCAAAAATTCTCCCGGAGATGGTTGAGAAGTTTTAGGCAACTGGGAACCAGTCAATAGTTTGGTATAAAATTCATCGGTACCAATATCAACTCCATGTTTAAAATCATCTTGTCCAATGTGTATATTTAAAGGTACCACCTCTATATCTAAATCGGAAACAACCGATTCCGGTATATCAGAAGTACTATCCGTTATTATTTTTACACCCAAGTTAAACCTCCTCTAAATTATTTATTTTACTCAACCCTTAAAAGAACTAACCTACACTATACTCACAAAGTTCTTTGCAGTACCCTAACCAA
>CEOQ01019705.1_pt1 | contig 15557 bp, 11 predicted proteins | sample 361351 | NCBI WGS metagenome assembly CEOQ01 (sample SAMEA2619907, study PRJEB7988) | marine metagenome | biome: marine biome (ENVO:00000447); feature: deep chlorophyll maximum layer (ENVO:xxxxxxxx); material: "saline water (ENVO:00002010), including plankton (ENVO:xxxxxxxx)" | depth 60 m | reverse complement strand
CAGCATAGGCGGAATTAATGTGCCTGTGGATAAGTATTGGGGAGCCTCTACACAAAGATCAAAAAAATATTTTGATATTGGAGAATTTAAAGTTAGACCAATATTAATTAGATCAATTGCAGTAATCAAAAAATCGGCTGCTATAGTTCATAAAAAAGAAAAGCAAATAGATACAAAAATTGCAAATGCAATTATAAAAGCTTCAGAAAATGTTATAAACGGACAACTTAGCGAACACTTTCCTTTAAAAGTTTGGCAAACAGGCTCTGGCACTCAATCTAATATGAATGTTAATGAGGTCATTGCTAACAGGGCTATTCAAATTTTAGGAGGAAAATTAGGTTCAAAAAATCCTGTCCATCCAAATGATCATGTAAATAAATCACAATCGACCAATGACGTTTTCCCAAGCGCTATGCATATTGCTATAGCACTTGAAACTAAAAATAAATTGCTTCCATCGCTAAATCTTCTTAACAAAGAACTAAAAAAAAAGGTTTTTCAATTTAAAAATATTATTAAAGTTGGAAGAACACACCTTCAAGATGCAACACCTTTAACTTTAGGCCAAGAATTTTCAGGCTATCAGTCACAACTAGAGGAAACAATCTATAGAGTCAAAAATGCTTTAAAAGAAATATATTCATTAGCGCAAGGTGGTACAGCTGTTGGAACAGGTATTAATACAAAAAAGAATTTTGACAAAAAAATTTGTAGAGAAATTAGCAAAATTACAAAAATCAAATTTAGACCTGCTAAAAATAAATTTGCAGCATTGGCTGCTCACGATGCAATTGTAAACTTTTCTGGAACATTAAATACAGCTGCAGTTTGTCTTATGAAAATAGCGAACGATATAAGATTTCTTGGATCTGGACCAAGAGCCGGATATGGCGAATTAATCCTTCCAGCAAATGAACCAGGTTCTTCAATAATGCCTGGTAAAGTTAACCCAACTCAGTCGGAAGCAGTAACTATGGTATGTGTAAAAGTTATAGGAAATCATAATGGTATCACAATAGCAGGTTCACAAGGTCAATTTGAGTTAAACGTCTTTAAGCCTTTAATTGCTCACAATATACTTCAATCAATAGATCTTCTGTCGGATAGTTCAAAAAATTTCTCAAAGTATTGTATCAAAGGAATAAAAGCTAATACTAAAAAAATAAAAGAAGATTTAGAAAACTCATTGATGTTAGTAACTGCTTTAGCTCCAAAGATTGGGTACGACAATGCAGCTAATATTGCAAAAACTGCTCTAAAAAAAGGAACAACCTTAAAATATGAAGCTATTAAAAGTGGATTAATTAATGAAAAAGATTATTTGAAAATTGTTGATCCAAGGAAAATGATTAATCCATCTTAATTAAATCTTCATCTTTTATTATATTTCTTAATTGCTGCCAATTATTAAACTTATAAAACTCAACAGGGTCATAAAATTTTTTTTGAGAAATTTTTGATATGAAACTATCTCCAGTATTTACATTAAATTTATAAGTAAAATATAAATTTTTTGATAAAATTTTATTTTTTTTATAATTGAACAAAAATTTATTAAACTTTTCACTATCAGTAATATTTAATTTTATTTTTGATTCTAATATTTGATTTTCATTATCAAGATATTCATATTTAATAACATCTATCTTAGCAAATTTACCCAAATTAAATAAACTTTGATTTATATACAGTTTGGAATTTTCAAAAAATAAATCAATAGTCCCTTTATTTATTATTTTATTATTTAAATTGTTAAAATTAATTTTAAAATTTCCTGAAAAATTTTCATATTCATTTTTTATATTGTTTAAAATATAAAAAAGTATCTGTTCTAATTCTAATAAATTAATTTTTTTAATTTCAAGAACTAAATCGAAGTGAAAAGGGCTGATATTAATTAAGCCTTTTAGATTAAAAGTAGAATTTTTTTTATTATCACCAATAAATTCAATATTATTATCTGTAATTTTATAATTTAAACTGTTTTTTAGATTTAGAAATTTAATTTCAAAATTTCCTATTTGTTCTAATGAAGAGTTATAAATATTGTCTTCAATTTGATTTTGAATAAATACATTAGGATTTTTAGTTTCAAAAATTATAGTTTGAATATTGGGAGTTTCATAATCAATTTGATATTTAAATTTATAATCTAAATCAAAAACATTACCTTCTATTGTAAGCAATTTTTTTAAATTAATTAAATCAACTTTATAATTAAAATCTTTAAAAGTTGAAATTAAAATTACCTCTCCATCCTGATCTTTAAAAAATAAAGTACTTCTTTTAATTATAAAATTGTTAACAATATTTTTTTTAAAATTATATATAAAGTTCTTCAAAGATAAATTATTTAAATAAAAATTCTCTTTATTAACTATAATTTTTTTAATTTTAAATTTTTCTTCACTATAAAATTCTGCGATTGAAAAAAATACTTTAATATCTTTTAGCTCTGAAATTAAATTAGTTTCATTTTCTCTTATTTTAAAATCAGCCTTTTTTATCAATAAATGAGGAGATGGAATAAATCGAAAACTAATATCCTCTAAATTGTGCATATTGATTTTAAATTCTTTGTTTATTGTTTCTTCAATTTGACGGTTGTATTTTTTATAATCATAAAATGTAGGTATTGAGAAAAAAACAGCTGTGCCAAAAAAGATTATAAAAAAAACAATAACGAGATGAAAAGGATCTTGTTCTTTAAAAAAATTACTTTTAAAAGGAAATGTATATGATTTTTTTTTCATGATTTTAAAAGGTATTTATACAACTTAAATTTGAAATGTTAAATTTTGATTATTTAGAAAACTTAAATGATAAACAAAAAGAGGCTGTAAAATATTTAAATGGCCCACTTTTAATTGTTGCAGGCGCGGGTTCTGGAAAAACAAAAGTATTAACATCAAGAATTTGTCATATTATTTTATCAGGCAAAGCGTCTCCAAATGAAGTTTTGGCCGTTACCTTTACAAACAAAGCAGCCAATGAAATGCTTGGCAGAGTTCTTTACAATTTAAAAAAAAAAAAAATTGGCATGAAATGGATTGGAACATTTCATTCTATATGCGTTAAAATTTTAAGAAGACATGCGAGGGCAGCTGATTTAAATTATAATTTTACCATTTTAGATCAAGATGATCAAAAAAAATTAATTAAAAATATTTGTAAATCAGAAAATATAGATACAAAAAAGATTTCTCCAAATTATATATTAAATACAATTGAGAAATGGAAAAATAAAGGTTGGTATCCTAGCGATGTTGTTTTAAAGAAAAATGAAAAATTAGAGTCATCTTTTCTTAAAATATATAAAATTTATCAGTCAAAATTAATTGATTTAAATGCATGTGATTTCAATGATCTTATCTTGCATTGTATAAAAATATTTGAAGAAAATCCCGATATAACCAAAATGTATTCAAAGAACTTTAAATATATTTTGGTTGATGAATATCAAGATACAAACTTCATACAAAGTAAATGGCTCAACTTGCTATCTGCTGTAAATAAAAATATTTGTTGTGTTGGCGACGATGATCAATCAATTTACAGCTGGCGCGGAGCTGAAATTAAAAATTTTTTAGAATTTGATAAAATCTATGAAAATACAAAAATAATAAGATTGGAAAAAAACTATCGATCAACACAAAACATATTATCCGTTGCTTCAATTCTAATTTCAAATAATGAAGATAGAGTTGGCAAAACTCTATTTACTGAAGGAGAAGAAGGAGAGAAAGTTTATTTAGATAGCTACAGGGATGGAAAAGATGAAGCTATAGGTGTTGGAGAAAAAATAGAAAAGCTAAAAAAAAAATATAAATTAAATAATATATCAATTTTAGTTAGAGCAATATTTCAAACTAGAGAATTTGAAGAACGTTTTTTAAAAATTGGTATACCTTACAGAATTATTGGTGGAATAAAATTTTATGAAAGAGCTGAAATAAAAGATTGTATCGCATATTTAAGAATTGTGAACCAGCCTAAAGATGATTTATCCTTTGAAAGAATAATTAATGTTCCAAAAAGATCAATTGGAGAAACAACAATTAAAACTATATATGATTATTCAAAAGAAAATGGATATTCTCTTGAGATAGGTGCAAAAAAAATGATTGAACTAAATTTAATAAAACCAAAACCTAAAGCAGGTTTAAATTCAATTATCAATTTGCTAAGTAAATGGAGGTTTGACCTAAATAAAAAAACAAATCACGTAAAATTATTACAAATAATTTTAGATGAGTCAGGTTACAGCCAAATGCTTAAAGATAAAAAAGATCTAGAAAATGAAAATAGACTTGAGAATATAAAAGAACTTTTAAATGCTATGAAAGAATTTGATAATTTAGAAAGTTTTTTAGAACATGTAGCGCTAGCAACTTCAATAGATCAGGATTGGGACGGACAGAAAGTAAATTTAATGACAATGCATTCATCTAAAGGTTTGGAATTTGATGTAGTTTTTTTACCTGGGTGGGAAGAAGGACTTTTTCCTCATCAAAAATCCATGGAAGAAAAAGGACAAAGCGGATTAGAGGAAGAAAGGCGATTGGCTTACGTTGGTATAACTAGAGCAAAAAAGATTGCTAATATCTCGTTTTCAATGAATAGATTTTATCAAGGTGATTGGATTGATAGTATTTCTTCAAGATTTATCGATGAACTTCCAAAAAAAAATATTGAAAAAAACAATCAATTTTCGCAAGATGAAAATGATGATTTTGATTTCAACCAAGATATTGATTACGATAGTGACATAAAAAGTCCTGGCTGGATCAGATATCAAAAAAAAATTAAGTCATGAAAACAATTTATGAAATAAGAAAATTTTTAGGAAAATACAATTTGGATGCATACATCATTCCTAAAAATGATGAATTTTTTGGAGAATATGCTTTTCCAAATAGACTAAAAACAGTTTCAGATTTTTCTGGATCTGCGGGATTTGCAATAATTACTAAATCATCAAACTATTTATTTATTGATGGAAGATATTTAATTCAAGGCAAAATAGAAAGTGGAAGAAATTTTAAAATCATTGAAATTCCATACACCTACCCAAAAGATGTTTTAAATTCTAATAAAATAATTAGTATTGGATATGATCCTAGGTTATTTACAGCATCAACTTTAAAGAGATATTTTGGTTATAAATTTCAATTAATATCGGTAAGTAGAAATTTAATCGATTTAATTTTTTTAGAAAAAAAAAAGAAACAATATTCTTTCTTTAAAATAGATGATAAAATAGTAGGTGAAACTACATCGTCTAAAATTAGCAGACTTCATAAAATTATAAAAAAAAATAATTATGATAGTATATTTATCTCGGCTCCAGAAAATGTTGCTTGGCTACTAAATATCAGAGGCAAAGATAATCCAAACAGTCCAATACCTAATGCTAGATTATTAATGGATAAAAATAAAAAAATATATTTTTTTAGTGATATTAAAAAAATAAAAAAAATAAAAAAAAAATTAAATTATAAAAAAATAAAATTTTATAGTTTTAATGATTTCTACGACGTTTTATCTAATTTAAATTCAATGAGTTTTGTAATAGATAAATTAACATGCTCAATTTTACACCAAAGTTTGATTGCTTCAAAATTTACAATTAAATCATTTGAAGATCCAATATATCACTTAAAATCAATAAAAAATAAAATTGAAATAGAAAACATGAAATCTACACACATAAAAGATGGTGTTGCTTTAACAAAATTTTTGTATTGGATAAAACAAGATAAAAATTTTGGATTTGATGAATTATTTTTAGAAAAAAAATTAGAATCTTTCAGAAAAAAGAATAAAGACTATATTTATCCAAGCTTTAATACTATTGCGGGATCTGGTCCTAATAGTGCAATTATACATTATAGATCATCAAAAAATACAAATAGAAAAATAAAAAAAGAAGATATTTTTTTATGTGACTCTGGAGGTCAATATAAATTTGGAACAACTGATGTAACTAGAACCGTTTGTTTTAGCAAACCATCAAAAAGAATTAAAAATATTTTTACACGAGTTTTAAAAGGTCATATTGCCGTAGCTACAAATAATTTAAATAAAACAAAAAAAGGTTATTTAATTGATAAAAAAGCAAGATCACCTTTGGCAAAAATTAACCTAGATTATGGACATGGCACTGGTCATGGTGTTGGTTTTTTTTCAAATGTTCATGAGGGACCACAAGCTTTATCAAAATTTAATTCTATCGAGCTTAGAGAAGGAATGATTATAAGTAACGAACCCGGTTATTATGAAGAAGGAAAGTTTGGCATAAGAATAGAAAATCTGATTTATATTGAAAGACAAAAAAATCAATTAAAGTTTAAAAACTTAACAATGGCACCTATAGATAAAGATTTAATTGATAAAAAGCTTTTGAATTCAAAAGAAAAAGAATATTTATATAAATATAATCTTGAGGTTTATAATAATATTTCAAAATTTTTAAATAAAAATGAAAGAGACTGGCTACTTAAATCATTTCAATAGCTTATATAATTCTTTCTGATCTATAACCTTAATGCCTAATTCTTTAGCTTGATTTACTTTTTTTTGAGTTGGTTTATCTCCAATAATTAAATAATTTAATTTTTTACTTACTGAGCTTAAAATTTTTCCAGAATTTTTTTCAATAATTGATTTTGCTTCTGCTCTGCTCATATTTTTCAATTTTCCTGTAATCATAAAACTATAATTATTTAATTTCCCAGAATTATTAGCAATTTCTTTTTCAATTATTAAACTATTCGAAAGTTCTTGAATAACTTTTAAATTCTCTTTTATTGAAAAAAATTTTTTTATAGAGATTATTTGAATTTCTCCAATGCCATCTATATTCATAAAAGATTCAAAATCATAATTTTTATTAATTTTAATAAAGTTATCTTTATTTTGTAAATGTTTTGCAATTAGTTTTGCATTTTCATGCCCTATATGCCTGATTCCTAATGCAAATATAAATTTATGTAGAGATATATTTTTTGATTTATCAATTGAATATTTTAGGTTTGCTGCTGATTGCGATCCCCATCCTTCTAAATTTTCTATTTTTCTGTAATCTAATTTAAATATATCTTGAGGATAACGTATAAATTTTTTTTCCCAGAATTTTTCTATAACCTTTTTTCCTAGTCCATCTATATTGAGCGCATCTTTTGAAACGAAATGTTTAAGTTTTTCTATTGCCATTTTTTCACAAGTAAATCCTACTGAAGAGCATCTTTTTACTGCATCATATTTTTTTGTCTGATTATTAAATTCTTTTTCAATCTTTGATCCGCAGGAAGGACAATTTTTTGGAAATTTATATTTTATTGTTTTGGAATCTCTTTTCGATAAATCTACAAAAATTACATGGGGTATAACATCCCCGGCTCTTTCAATCTTTACTGTATCCCCAATTCTTATATCTTTTTTATTTATTTCATCTTCGTTATGTAAAGTTGCATTTGAAACCACAACTCCGCCTATATTAACAGGTTTTATCTTTGCTACAGGAGTTAAGGCTCCAGTTCTTCCTACTTGAATATCAATATTTAAAATCTTAGAAAAAGAAGATGCTGCAGAAAATTTATGAGCCGCCGCCCATCTTGGAGCGTTGCCAACAAAGCCCAGTCTATTTTGTAATTTAATGTCGTTAATCTTATAGACTAAACCATCTACATCATAATCTAATTCATATCTATTTTTTTCAAAATTTTGATGATTTATAATTAGATCATTAATTTTTGAGATAACACAGTTATACTTGCTGATTTTAAAACCCCATTTTTTTAATGATTTTAAAAAATCTGACTGTTTAGTAAAACAGTTATTCTCAAACATGCCAAATGTATAGGCAATAAATTTTAGGGGAATTTTTTTTGTTTCTTCAGATTCTTTTTGTCTTAATGAGCCAGATGCAGCATTTCTAGGATTAGCAAATTTTTCTTTTAACTTTTCAAAATCGATTTTGTTTATATAAACTTCACCTCTAATTTCTATATCAGAAGGAAAATCTTTGGATTGTATTTTTTTTGGAATATCACTTATAGTTTTTAAATTATCTGTGATTACCTCACCTTCATAACCATCTCCACGAGATAATCCTAAAACCAAGATTCCATTTTTATATGTTAAAGATGCTGATATACCGTCTATTTTTGGCTCAACACTATATTCAAAAAAATTTTGTGAATTTAAATCTAAGTAATTTTTTAATTTTTTTTCAAAATTAATAAGATCATTTTGATCAAAGATATTTGATAATGATAACATGGGTATTTTATGCTTCTCTTTTTGAAATATTTTTGATGGTTTAAAACCTATTTTTTTTGACGGTGAATCTTTATGGCTTAAGAATGGATATTTAACTTCTAAATCTATAATATTTTTTTTTAATTCATCATAAATCTTATCTGTAATTAATGGTTTATCTTTTAAATAATATAATTTGTCATGTTTGTTTAATTTTTTTATTTTATTGATATATAATTTTTTAATCGAATCTCTATCTTCCATTAAAATATTTTCGTTTTAATTTTTTCAATTAATGATTTTTTATTCTTATCTTTTTTTTGTTTAATTTCTGGACGTTTATAATTTTTATTGAATACTTTATATGTCTGTTCGTACCATTCGCTAGATTGATAGTTATAGCCCAATAAAGATGCATATTTTTCTGCTTCTTTTTCTAATCCAATTTTAAAGTGAATTTCAACCAATCTATGAAGAGCTTCTTCAATAAAAACTGAATCATCATAATTCTCTACCACTGTTTTAAACCTATTAATTGCTGGAATCCATTTCTCTCTTTCAAAATAATATCTGCCTAAATACATTTCTTTCGAGGCCAACACTTCATTAATTAATTCAAGTTTAAATTTTGAGTCTATTGCATAATCTGAGTTGGGATAATTTTTTATTATATAATTAAAATATTTTTTGGATTCAATTATGGACTTTAAATCTCTAGACTCATCAACTATTTGATCATAATAAGCTATTGCTAATAAATAATATGCATAATCAACTCTAGAATGGTTTGGATAAGTTTTTAAGTACCTTTCAATTTCATATATAGTATCTGAATAATATTCATTAGAATAATAAGCATATGCTGCCATCAGTGCTGATTTTGGTGCCCAAGAAGATTGGGGAAATAATAATTCTGCTTCGCTAAATTTTTTTGCCGCACTAAGTCCATCTTGTTCTTCAAGAGCTTCTAAACCTTCTTCGTATGCATCAATCATTTGAAGTTCTATTTCTTGACTTTCAATAACCTCTATAGAAGTTTTTTCTTTTGCACACGAGATTAGTATGATTAAAAATAAGCCTAAAATTAATGTTAATGATCGCATATGTATTTATTAACAGAAATTAAAAAAATTTCTATTTTTATGCGATAGATTTTAGATAAGATCTGTCTAAAATTTGATAAGGTAAAGTCTTTTCTTTAATTTCTATAACTGTAAAGTTTGATTTATCAGAAAAAAGTTTTTTTAATATCTTATTGGTAAGTCCATGACCTCCTTGAGATGTTAAAAGAGATCCAACAATTCTATAACCTGATAAATATAAATCGCCCATACAATCAAGTATTTTGTGATTAACAAATTCTTTAGAATTTCTTAAACCGTCTTTGTTTAAAATTCTATTTTCATCTACTACAATTGCATTATCTAAACTTCCACCTTGTGCTAATCCATTTCTTTTAAGTTTTTCTACGTCTTCATACATACAAAAAGTTCTTGATTCAAAAACGTTATTTATATCGTCATTAAATATATTTACTTTATTTCTTTGATTTCCAATTATTTGATTATTAAATTTAATTTCAAAATCTATTTCAGAAGCTACTTTTGATACATTTAAAGAAATACTTTTTACTCCTTCTATATAAGAAATATTTTTATTTATCTTAATAAGTTTAATTGGTGCAGATGACGATTTTATTCCTGTAGATAGTATTTTTTCAACAAAGATTTTGGCAGATCCATCTAAAATTGGTAATTCCTGAGAGTTCGTTTCAACAAGTAAATTATCTATTCCTAAACCATATAATGCACCCATTAAATGTTCAATGGTTGATACCTTTGCACCATATTCATTTGATAAAGTAGTGCACAAGTTTGTATCTATCACATTGTCAAACGTAGGTATAATAATATTATTTTTTTTTAAGTCAGTTCTTTTAAATGTAATTCCTGTATTTGGAGTTGATGGTATAAGTTGTAGCTGAACCTGTTTTCCAGTATGTAGTCCAATCCCACTAAATGTTATTTTATCATTAATTGTTTTTTGATTCAAAATAGACATGGAAAACTTATACAAAAAATAAGCAGTGTTAAAAAAACAACTAATGTTACAGAAAATTGCTATTATTAGTTAAAATAACCAAATAATTTTTCAAAAAAACCCTTGTTTTCAATGCTAACTGGAGTTTTTTTAGGTTGAATTTTTTTATTTTTAGAATTGAATTCCATAGCACTATTACAACAATCGTAATTTTTTTCATCAATTATAGACATTTGTTTAATAAAATTAAATTCTGGCCCAAATGATAAAAGGTTTTCATTTAATACTTTCGATCCATTGCCTATAAAAAAAAGTTTCAAATCAGAATTAATAATATTGTTTTTAATAAAAGGACAGTTCAAAAATAATATTTCAATTATTTCCTCTAATCGAGAATTTATAATTTTTTTAAGAAGTTCATCTTCATTTAAAACATTTTCTAAAAGATTATTTTTATAAAATTTTAATTTTTTGGCCTCAGCTGTTCTGTAATCTATTTTTAAAATTTTGGATATATCTCTAGTTATATGGTCACCCCCAATATGAGTATTATTAATATAAAATAATTTGTTATCATTAAAAATTGTGAGACTGCTTTTTTTTAAACCAATATCAATAAATGAATTATATCCTGAAATTCCCAGTTTTTTAATTAATCCTAAAGATTTAATGTAGCTTATACAAAAAATATTGCCTATTGATATTTGTTTTTTTAAAAATAAATTTTTTAATAAATCACAAACTTTTTTATTAATTAAAATAAATTTAAGTTCTATAACTACTTTTGAAGCTTCTTGTGAAACGTTTTCTAAGTCTTCAATGATAACTTCATCAAGAAAAAGATTATATTTTATAATATGTAAAATGTCTTTTTCTTTATTATTAAATTTAACTTCTTTTTCACATTCATTAATTAAATAATTTATATCATTGTTTGTAATCATTTTTTTTTCATAATTTTTCTTAATAGAGAAATCTAATGAATGAATGCTTGAAGAGTCGATCATTAATAAGATTTCATTTAAATGTTCTCCTAAACCTTTTTCTGCTTTTGTAATAAGATCATAAATTATTTGGCCTTCAATAAAATTTTCATTTCTAGTAAAATCAATTTTTTCTTCAAAAAATAAACTATTATTTAACATTGTTTCATCATAAATGGCTAGACGTCTATAGGTTGAGCCAAATTCTAAAATTGAAATTGGAGATGTAGTTTTATTCATGATAAAATAACACTATTTTTAATTCTTAAGTCAATAATTTTTAAATTTTTAATATTTTTTTTTTCAATTATTTCTTTAAATAAATTAATAGAAGAGTCTAAGTTCTCAGTAGGTAATTTGACTAAAATTTTATTTTTGTAAAACAAATCCCATCTGTTTGACTTAAAATAATAAAAAGTATTAAAATCGTTTAATTTAAATCCATAATCTATTAATATTTTTTTTAATTTTAAAAAACTTTTGACATCAACTTGACCTACTATTAAAGGTAAATCTTCTTTAATAATTTTTTTCTCTTTAATTTTTTTTCCATTCTCTCCAATAAAAGTTTTTCTATTTTCATCAAAAAAATAAGCTAAAATGTTTGTTTCTTTTAATTCAATTTTAATTTTCCCAGGATACTCTTTTTTTATTTTATACTCACTAATGATATCAAAATTGTTTAATATCGTTTTTATTTCATCGGAATCTAATGAAAAAATATTATAATTATAAAACTTATCTAAAGATGATGAAATTTCTTGGTCTAAATTATCATCAATACTTCCAATTAATATTATTTTTTTAACTTTAAAAAAATTATTTATAGAATTAATTAAGTTCAGATTATGAACGCTTAATAAAAATAATAGTATAACTAAATAAAAATAAATCTTACTTTTATCTATTAATTGAAGCGTCATCAATTATCCATCTTATTAAATTATAAAAACTAATACCTTTATAGTTTGCAATTTCTGGGACTAATGATAATTCAGTCAATCCAGGTTGCGTATTTACTTCTAATAAATAAAATTTATTATTGCTAAACCTAAAATCACTTCTTGTTATTCCTTTACATCCAGTAATTTTGTGTGCTTTGAGTGCAATATTTTCAACCTCTTTTAGCTTATTTATTGGCAGCTCTACAGGCAGTATATGCTTGGTCTTTGCTTTCTTATCGTACTTAGCTTTATAATCATAAAACTTTCTCTTTGGTACTAGCTCGATTGTACCTAACTTTTTATTTCCCATGATTGCAACTTGTATTTCTCTTCCAGGAATATATTTCTCAATTAACACCTCTCTTTCATTATTAAGTTTTTTTAAATTTTTAATAAAGTTATTTTTGTTGCAAATATAAACTCCTACACTAGATCCTTCATTTATTGGTTTTATTACAACCGGGAATTTTAAATTTTTATTTATTTTTTGATAAATTTTATTTAAATTTTTTTGCGGATTTTCTTTTAAAATAAAATACTTTGGTGAAAGAATATTGTTATTTCTAAATATTTTTTTTGAAACTAATTTATTAATGCAAATTGATGATGCTTCTACTCCTGAGTGTGTATATTTAATTCTTTCATTTTCTAAAATTAATTGAATATAGCCATCTTCGCCATATCTTCCATGTAAAGCATTAAAAATAATATTAGGTTTAAATTTTCTTATTTTTTTTATAAATCCATTTTTTGGGTCAAGTATTTTGCAATTATAATCATTTTTAATTTGTTTGTAGACTGCTTTTGCAGTTTTTAAACTTATCTCTCTTTCCTTGGAATAGCCGCCAGCTAGTATTAATATTTTTTTCTTCATTTTTATGAAGTTAAAATTATTTCTAATTCAAGATTCACACCTGTTTTCTTATATACATTTTCTTTAATAAAATTGATAAGATTTTTCATATCTCTAGATGAAGCTTTTTCTTTATTAATTAGAAAATTGCAGTGCTTTTCAGAGAGCTTAGCATCTCCAAACATTTTATTAGTTTCGTTTAAATCTATTGATTCTCTAATTAATTCCCAAACTTTTTTATTTGTTTGATTCATTGGGTTCTTAAATGTACTTCCGCTTGTTTTAACTCTTATAGGTTGAGAAAGTTCCTTCTTATTTTTCAATTCTTGAATTTTTTTTTTAATTATGTTTTTTTTAGATCGTTTACCTTTAAAGGTTCCACTTAAAAAAATTAAATCTTTAGGTAAATTTGTTGATCTATACTTAAAACTAATTTCAGAAGAAGGTATTGTTATAACTTTCCCATCAAAATCTATAGCTTGAACTGAAACAATAATATCTTTAAATTCTCTATCATAGCAGCCGGCATTCATTCTAATCCCTCCACCAATAGAACCTGGAATGCATGACAAAAATTCAAAACCTTCAATTTGATTCTCCATAGCAAAATCAGAAAGTTTCTTATCTAAACAAGAGCTCCCAGAAATAAGTAAATTATCTTTTAATTTTGAAATATTATTAAAATTCTTTCCCAATTTAATAATTACTCCGTCATAAATTTTATCATCAAACAATGTATTTGACCCAGCGCCTAAAACAAAAATTTTTCCTCTATTATTATATTTTCTTAGAAATAATGATAAATCTTTTAATGAATCAGCAAATAAAAAAATTTTTGTTTTACCTCCTATATTAAACCAGTTTAAATTTGATAAATCATGATTAAATTTTAAACGCGAATTGTCTGAAAATTCAATTTTTTCTAAATCATCAAATTTCATTTAATTAATTCAGGTAAATTTCTCATCCAGTTAGATATTGTTCCAGCTCCCATTCCAATTACAATTTTATCTCCATAAATATTGTGCTTAACAAACTTGGCAAGATCTTTCTCTCCATTTATCATTATTAAATTAACTTTTGAATTTTTTATTATTTCTTTTGCAAATTTATAATAGTCAAATTTTAATTTTAAATTTTCTCCAGCTTTATATACTGGGCACAATATAACTTGATCAGAAAATTTAAAACATTTTGTAAATCTTCTTTTTAAAAAATTTAATCTAGAAATTCTGTGCGGTTGAAAAATTGAAATTATTTCTTTTGATTTATAAACATCCTTTATAGATTTAAGTAATTCATATATTTCTGTAGGATGATGTGCGTAGTCATCATAATAAATACTTTTTTGATGTTCAAATATAAAATTAAATCTCCTTTGAACTCCTTTAAATTCAAAAATTGCTTTTTTTATTAGATTAACAGAAATTCCCATTACGATTGCTACAGCTATTGCAGCACTAAAATTTTTTATATTATGAATTCCAATCAAAGGTATTTTAAAAGATTTAAATATTTTTCTATCTTGGTTAGGTAAATTCACTTCTAAATCAAATTTTGATAAATTAGACTTAAGCTTAATATTTTTAATCCTAAAATTTGATTTTTCATTTAATCCGTAAGTGACTATGTTTTGATTATTAATTTTACTTATAATTGATTTAATATTTTTATCGTCTAAACAAACAAGAGTTTTTCCAAAAGATGGAGTTTTTTCTGCGAATTTTATAAAACTTTTTTTTAAATTATTGATTGAACCATAGTGTTCAAGATGTTCATCATCAATATTAGTTATGATTGAATAAGTAAAAGGCAACTGGAGAAAACTACCATCAGACTCGTCGGACTCTAGAACACACCATTCCCCTTTTCCAAGTTTAGCAGAATTCCCTATAGAATTAATTACTCCTCCATTAATTGTAGTTGGGTCTAGTTTAGACTTTGAAAATATTGTTGATACAACTGATGTTGTTGTTGTTTTGCCATGTGATCCTGCAACTACAACATTTTTATAAAGAGAAACAATATTTGCAAGCATATCTCCTCTTTTATAAATAGGTATTTTTTTTTTCTTAGCCTCTAAAAATTCTGGATTGTTTTTTTTTATGGCAGAAGAGATAACAAGAATGGTTGCATTTGATAAATGCTTTTTTTTATGACCTATATAAACGTTTATTTTATTTCTTTTTAATCTTTCAATATTTTTACCACTTTGTTGATCTGAGCCTTTTACATTAAAACCTAGATCTTTCATTATTAAAGCAAGACCGCTCATTCCTATCCCACCAATTCCAACAAAATGTATTATTTCTTTTTTTCCTAAACTAATTGTCATTAAAATATTTAATTATATTTTGGTTAATGTTTTCCCAGTTTTTATTTTCATTAAATTTAATTAAATTTTTTTTTTTTTCATAATATTCATTGTTATTGACCATAATTTGATTAATTATTTTGTAAATATCACCAGAA